>ENA-OQLB01001151-OQLB01001151.1-human-gut-metagenome-genome-assembly--contig:-NODE-1151-length-12215-cov-4.572303_pt1 | contig 12215 bp, 10 predicted proteins | sample MGYA00242656_ERZ504813 | MGnify/ENA primary metagenome ERZ504813 (study PRJEB26092, sample SAMD00036388) | human gut metagenome | host: Homo sapiens | study: EMG produced TPA metagenomics assembly of... | reverse complement strand
TTATAACTTGGTATTAAATTCACATTATAATAATGTACAAGATGAAATATAATACATATAAAACTCTGTTTTATGCAGGTCTTTTGTCTTTTTTCAGTAGGATTCTGCATGACATCTTGCGAAGATTATTTGGACAAGAGTCCAGAATCGACGGTCTCTGAAGAAGATGCGTTCAAGAACTTCGTAATTTTCAAGGGTTCATAGAAGAAATATACAATTGCATACCTGATAAGGAAAAGTGTAATTACTGTACATCTTGGAATTGGGGTGATGATGAACTTTTCAATTCTATGGGAGATGCACATATGACGCATCAGGCCGATTTAGGTAATTTCCGCGCTTGGCAAAGTAATGGTCAGTGCTGGCTATATAGAAATCCCAGTAATCCGGCATCTACTGATAAATTTCAACATTCTTTGTGGCCGCATTCTTGGTATTGCATACGTAAGGCTAATGTAGGTCTTGCTAATTTAGATAAATTGGTTGGTACTCAGGAAGAAAAAGATTTGATCGCAGGTCAACTTATTTCTTTCGTGCATGGTGGCACTTTGAATTGATGACTTATTGGGGTGGACTGCCTTATATTGATCAAGTGCTTGATGCTACTCAAGAATTGACTTTGCCGAGATTAAGTTATCAGGAATGTGCAGACAAAGCAGCAGCAGATTTTCGTAAGGCTGCAGATTTACTTCCAGTTGATTGGGATAAAACATCTACTGGTAAAGCAACAGAAGGCAAGAACAATTGCGAATTAATAAAATAATGGCATTGGGTTATCTTGGTAAAAATTATCTGTGGGCTGGCAGTCCTCTAATGAAAAATGGTGCACAACTTGGAGGTGCTAATACTTACAATTATGATGAAGAATATTGTAAAAAAGCCGCACAAGCATTCGGTGAGTTACTTACGTTAGTAGAGAATGGAGATACGCAATATGCTCTTGCTGAATTTAATTATAAAAATATTTATAATCATGAGAAAGCGAATGATGCTAAGACTTGCTATTCTGATATTTTTTATACACGCCGGCAAGGTTGGTTAATGCCAGGTTCTGTTGAAGCTATATTCCGTGGACCTTCTGCTGATTATAATGGAAGTAACTGGAATATGACAAAATTATGGGGGCCGAAAGTTGCAGGGCTTGTTGCTCATGATAAGATTATACATTTGCCGACTGCTAACCTTGTAAAAATGTATGGCATGGCAAATGGGCTTCCTGTTGATGATCCGAACTCTGGATTTGATGAGCGATATCCGTTTAAGGATAGAGATCCGCGTTTTTATCATGATATAGTATTTGATGGCTTCCACTTTGTTTTGGCTGAGGATAAATTATCTGATGCGCAAAAACCTTATGCTTATTGTGATCTTTCTACTGGTGCAGACATGCGTTCTGCAGATCTCGGTAGTCGTACAGGTTATTTCTTCCAGAAACTTGTTCCTCACACTTGTAATGAAGGTGATAAGGAATATGATTGGGGTAGTAACTTACATACTTATTTACCGTATATGCGTTTGGCGGATATTTATTTAATGTACGCTGAAAGCTGTGCTGCTGTCGGTGGTGCATCTTTCAAATCGGAGAACTGTTCACTAACCGCTCTTGATGCAATTAATAAGATTCGCACTCGCTGTGGTGCAAAAGGCGTTCATACTTCTTATATAGCGGATAATAAAAAATTTATGGATGAAATACGTCGTGAACGTGCTGTGGAACTATCTATGGAAGGTTTTCGTTTTAATGATCTCCAGCGTTGGTTGTTACTTACAGAAGCTCCTTATACAGAGAAATATTCTGTAGAATTCGATCGCGTAGAAAGCCCTGAATTTTATAAGACAAACGATCCTGCGAATGCAGAAGTTGCAAACTATCGTCATGAATTGATTGTAAAGCGTGTGTTTGGTACGAAGCATTATTGGTTCCCCTTGCCCGACGACGATGTGTATCTTTATCCTGAATTCGGACAGAATCCCGGTTGGTAATCGTGGAAAGCTACAAAGTATGTTTAACAATAAATGAATAAACAATGAAATATATACAAGCAAGATTCATTCTCTGTGCTATGCTGGCCACTTCTTCGGTGCTTGCCAGTGCTCAGGCTGCAGATTGGAATGAAACCGATTCATTGGCAAACAAAAAAGACCAAATGGTACAGGTGGCTTTTCGTAAGGTAGCCAGAAAGACCTTTTGGGTGGTGTCTCTGTTGTCAATGTAGAGGAACTTACGAAAAAGAATTATAACACCTATAGCTTAGATAATATGCAAGGCTATGTCGGTGGTTGGAATGGTAACTCGCTGTGGGGAATGGATGGCGATAATGCTGGCTACTTAGTTTTAGTTGATGGTGTGCCACGTGACGCAAATAATGTAATGCCTTCTGAAATAGCCCAGATTTCCTTCCTGAAAGGTGCACAAGCTGTGGTCCTTTATGGTAGTAAAGCAGCCAAAGGTGCAGTTGTAATTACTACTAAACGTGGTAATGTAGAGGGATTAAATGTTAGCGTTAGGGCTAATACAGGAGTTCATGTGGCTAAGGCATATCCTGAATATTTGGGTTCTGCCGAATATATGACCCTTTATAATGAAGCTCTTTTGAATGATGATCCTACTGCAAAGCCTCTTTATACAGCAGAGCAAATCTATAATCATGGTTCAGGATTGAATCCTTATCGTTATCCTAATATCAATTATTATTCTTCGGATTATGTAAAGAAAGCGTATAATCGTTCGGAAGTAACAGCTGAAATTACCGGTGGTGGAAAACGTGCGCGTTTCTACAGTAATGTGAGCTATTATCGTAATGGCGATTTTCTTGATTTTGGTGAAGCTAAGAATAATATGACGGATCGTTTCAACGTACGTGGTAATGTGGATGTGGATATCAATAGTTTTATCAGCGCTTATATTAATGCGAATGCTACATTTTATAATTCGAAAAGCGCGAAAGGTGACTATTGGAATGCTGCGGCAACAGTACGTCCTAACTTCCCGCAAAATGCAGCTCCACTTATTCCTTTAGACATGATTGATCCTAATGCTTCGGCTGTATGGGAACTGTTAAGCACTACTTCCAATATTATTGATGGTAAGTATTTCTTATCCGGTAGTCAGGCAAATCCTACTAATGCGTTTGCTGATAGTTATGCAGCAGGAAGCAGCAAGTGGACAAGTCGTCAATTTCAGTTTGATACAGGAGTAAATGTAAATTTGGACAAAGTGTTGAAAGGTCTCTCTTTTAATGCAATGTTTGCAGTAGATTATGCTACTTCTTATTCAACCTCTTTTGATAATAACTATGCAGTGTTCATTCCTACCTGGGCCAACTACGGTGGAAAAGATGTTATTGTAGCACTCACCAAAGAAGGTAATGATGAGAAACCTGGTACTCAAAATGTTGGTGGAAGTTCTGATAAACAGATGATTGCATTCTCTGGGCAATTTAATTATCAAAATACGTTCAAAAAGCATCACAATGTGTCGGCTATGCTTATAGCTAATGGTTATCAGCAGACAGTTTCTGCTCAATATCATCGCATCAGTAATGCTAATTTGGCATTGCAGTTAGGTTATAATTATCAGCAGCGTTATTATGCAGATTTTGGTGCAGCGCTCATTCACTCGGCCAAACTTGCAGAAGGACATCGTCAGGCTCTTTCTCCTTCGCTGACATTGGGCTGGCGTTTGAGTGGCGAAAACTTCCTGAAAGATTCTCCTGTTGTTGATGATTTGCTATTCAGTGTATCTGGTAGTATTCTTAATCAGGACATTGATTTGGTGATGGGAGATAAGGAATTTTATCTTTATGAATCAGTATGGACGCAAAATGATGGTTATTCATGGTATGATGGTCCGGCTGGTAAGTATACTATTTCTACCAGGGGACAGAATAAAGACCTTTCATTCATAAAACGTAAAGAGTTTTCTGCAAATCTCAAGACGTCACTGTGGAATAGATTGATAACAGCAGATGCTTCATTCTTCATTAATTCTACTGAAGGATATTTGATTAATCAGCCCACTTTCTTCCCGTCGCATCTTAATACAGGTTATCCGGCTGCATCGTTCATGGCAGTTATGAATTATAATAATAACCGCCGTATGGGTTTTGATTTTAGCGTGAATGCTAACAAGCGTTTTGGGGAGTTTGATTTGTCACTTGGTGTATCAGGAACATATTATGATACCAAAATAACTAAACGTGATGAAATTTATGATGATGCTTATCGATATCGTAAGGGTAAACCTGTTGATGGCGTTTGGGGACTTCAAAGTGCAGGATTGTTTCAAAGTGAGGAGGAGATAAAAAACAGTCCGGAACAAAAGTTGGGTAGCACAGTTCGACTGGTGATATAAAATATGTAGACCAGAACGGAGATGATGTAATTGACGAGAAAGATGAAATTTATTTAGGTAAAGGAGGATGGTATGGATCGCCTTTCACGCTCGGCATTAATTTTACGGCTAAGTGGAAAAACTTTACGTTTTTTGCATTGGGTACAGGAGGATTCGGTGCTTATGGTATGAAGAATAATTCTTACTATTGGGTAGATGGAGATGATAAATATTCTGCTATCGTTCGTAATCGCTGGACTGAAGAAACAGCAGCTACTGCGACTTATCCACGCTTATCAGCTAAAAGTTCAAGTAATAACTTCCGTTCTTCAGACTATTGGTTGTATAAAACCAATCGTTTTGATTTGGCAAAAGTACAGATTACCTATGATTTACCCAAACGGGTATTGCGCAATACTTTCCTTCGTGAATTTTCTGCTTATGTAAGTGGTGCAAATCTGCTTACAATCTCAAAAGAGCGCAAACATATGGAGATGAACGTGGGGAGTGCACCGCAAACCAGGTTCTATAGTATTGGTGTAAAAGCAGTATTTTAATTAAAAAATAGAACAAATGAAACTAAGAAATATCATATTATCTACAGTTCTACTAGCTACTCTTTCCGCTTGTGAGGATCTTTTTGAACCTGCTAAGGAAAACAATCGTGGTGTTGAAGAGATGCTTACAGACCCCAATTATGCAGTAGGTCTATTGGGATATGGTTATGCTATGTTACCATACGAAAACACTAGTGTAAGTGATGTCGCTACAGATGATGCAGTAACCAATGATAAGGAAAGCAATTATTCTAAAATGGCTCTTGGGGCATGGGCATCAAACAACAATCCTATGGAGCAGTGGCAAGCCCGTAAAGCGCCATACAATACCTTAATACATTTTTGAGCATTGTTGATCAGGTGAGTTGGGCAAAAAATGAGGTGACCAATAAGATGTTTATTGATAAACTCAGTGGAGAAGCTTATGGACTTCGTGCACTTAATTATTACTATTTGCTAATGGCTCATGGCGGCTGGACAGAAGATGGTAAGTTATTAGGTGTACCAATGCTTCTTGAACCGGAAAGTACTACTTCTGATTTTAATCAGGCACGTGCTCCTTTTAGTGAGTGTGTACAGCAAATTCTTGAAGATTTGAAATTGGCATCCGAACTATTACCGCTAGATTATGAAAATATTGACAGTGATGCTGAAGTGCCTGCTAAATACAAAGAGATAGGTGCTCAGTTGGGAAACTATAATCTTGTTTTTGGTACTTATCAACGTGGCCGCCTTACAATGAGAATTGTTGAAGCTATTAAGGCGCAAGTAGCGTTACTTGCTGCTAGTCCTGCGTACAGAGATGGTTCAGAAGTTACTTCAGAAACGGCTGCAAATTATGCAGCGGCAGTGTTGAACCGTATTGGTGGTGTAACAGGCCTTGATCCTAAAGGTCATACTTGGTATATGAATACGGAAGAACTTGACAATTTAGGTTCGGGTGAAGTTCCTGCTGAAATTCTTTGGAGAGGGAATAAAAGCATTGGAACGGAAGATTGGGATATGGGAATAAAGCAGGAAAAAGACAATTTCCCACCTACATTTTATGGTAGCGGGCGTATCAATCCTACCCAAAACTTAGTAGATGCTTTCCCCATGGCCAATGGTTATCCTATCGCTGATAAGGCTAATAGCGGTTATTCGGAAAACGCTCCTTACACTGGTCGTGATCCTCGTTTGGAGAAATATATTTTGTTTAACGGTGCTGAATTTAAGGATAAGACTATTATTACCGGTCTTTATCCTGACCAGGATAATAAACAAGATAATGGTTTGAACCAATTGAATACCTCCACACGTACGGGTTATTATATGCGTAAGTTGTTACGTGAGGATTGTAACGCTAACCCAAATTCGCTGAATGCTAAGTATCATATTCCGGTTCGTATTCGTTATACGGAGATATTTCTTGCTTATGCCGAAGCTGCTAATGATGCTTGGGGACCGACAGGCAAGGGTAGTAATGCCTATAGTGCTATGATGTGATAAAGGCAATTCGTGCCCGTGGTGGAGTGGGAACTGATAATGGAGATGCTTATTTGGAAAGTGTCAAAGGGGACAAAGACAAAATGGCCCAACTCATTCGTAACGAACGTCGTATAGAACTTTGTTTTGAAAATAAACGTTTCTGGGACATTCGCCGTTGGAAAATGCCTTTGGACGAGAAAGCTAAAGGTATGCAGATAGAAAAAGCGGGTGAGAGCCTGAATTATAAGGTGATTGAGGTAGAAAACAGAAACTATAAAGATTATATGTACTACGGCCCTATTCCTTATGGCGAGATGTTGAAATGGAGTAATCTGCAACAAAATAAGGGATGGTAATCTCATAATTATAAAATGCAAAAAAGAATATGGAAATGAAATTATATAAATTATTATCTACAATGGCCTTAGGAGGCTTGGCATTTGCTTTTGCTTCATGCGAGAATGCAGATAAATCTTTTCCCGATTATGAGAGGGACCTCTGTGTATTTTGCCTATCAGTATCCGGTACGTACAATAGTGCTCGGTAATGATGAAATAGTAGACAATTCTCTTGACCGTCAGCATAAGTGTGCCATTTATGCCACGATGGGAGGTGCATACGGAGGTAGAGATATTACTATAGATATTGCTGTGGACAATACACTTTGCGACAATCTCTTTTTTGAAGATGGGACACCGGTATTGCCTATGCCTTCCACCTATTACACACTGGCTGGAGATAAAATCTCTTACAATGGTGAACATTGGGGAAATGTAGAGGTACAACTCACAGATGCATTTTTTGCTGATGAAAAAGCGTTAGGATGCAATTATGTTATTCCTGTGGTGATGAAAGGACAGACTGGTGCCGACCGAATTTTAACAGGCACTCCTCTGATTGAAGGCGATAAACCGGTGCGTACTAATTCTGATTATTGGAGTGTGTTGCCAAAGGATTATGTTCTCTATTGTGTAAAATATATGAACCCATGGCATGCTTCTTATTTGCGTCGTGGAATAGACAAAATTACAGAAAATGGAACGGTTACAACCTCTGAACGTCATGCTCAGTCTGTGGAAAAGGATGAAGTTTGTGGTATTACTACCCGTTCGTTAAACACAGCTGTTTTTCCTATTAGTACGACTTCTACTAATGGTACAACAGTGAACTGTGATTTGCTATTGACTTTCAATGATGATAACGAATGTACCATAACTTCGGGAACTACAGGAGTTTCGGCAACAGGCTCTGGAAAGTTTGTAGAAGATGGAGAGAAAAATTCTTGGGGAAATAAGGACCGGGATGCTATCTATCTCGAATACGATGTGGATTTCGGATTTAAACAAATTGCTACGAAAGATACGTTGGTGTTGCAAACACGCGGAACTAATAAGTTGGAGGTATTTGCTCCCAAGTATAAAGCTAATTAAATTTTGGAGATGTGATTATGAAAAATAGCATAAATAAATATTTCGGTTTGGCTTTGTTGTTTATTTCAGCCTCTTGTGCCGACGATAAATTCGTCGATTTTAAGACGGAGAAACCAGAGAGCATAGCCCAATATGAGTATCTTAATGCGTATGACGCATTGAAGACATATATAGACCGTAGTACTCATCCTAACTTTAAGTTGGGAGCAGGGGTCGCAGCTAATGATTTTCTGAAAGGAGAAATGGTTCGTAGCGTGGCTGTTACTAATTTTGATGAGGTAGTAGCAGGCAATGCTATGAAGTATGCATCCATTGTGGCAGATGATGGAAGTATGGATTTTGGTACAGTAACGAAGTTTGTAGAGGCGGCAAAAACTGCTGGATTGACAGTTTATGGGCATACGCTTTGCTGGCATTCACAGCAGAATAATAAGTGGCTGAATAGTTTGATTGCAGATAAGGAAGTGGAAATCGATCCGGATGCGAAAAAAGAGGTGGAAGATGGTGCTGTGGATTACTCAACTCTTGGTAGTTATTCATATTGGTCTCAAGGTCCTGATGCTATTGAAGTAAAGGATGGAGCATTGACTGTAACTAATAATTCGGTAAGGCAAGAATTTTATAGTGTTCAGTACCATATAGCTGATAAAATTCCTACTGTAGAAGGGACGAGTTATAAGGTTACACTGAATATAAAAGCTTCATCTGCAGGACAGATTACCTTGGTTTTAGGAGATTGGGGAAAAATTTCCGATGTGAAGATAGATATTACTAATGAATGGAAAGAGGTATCTGCTGAACTCATAGGCAAACATACTGGTGATAGTTTTGTAATGTTACAATCTGGTAATTTTGCAGGAACTATTGATATAAAAAGTGTGAAGGTGACGCATTTAGAATCAGTGGGAGGTGTATTAACCGATGTATATGTTGTAGAGGACGATTTCTCCAGTAATAATATGATTGGCTGGGGTAATAATTCCACTCGGGTAGTAAATAATGGAGTGATGGAATTAACGAACCCGTCTGAAGTAAATCCTTGGGAGGCACAGGCTGGTTACGATTTCTCATCTCCATTAACCGAAGGAACTACCTATTTCTTGAAAATGAAAATTAAGGGTAGTGTAGCTGGTAGCATTGGAGCTGCTTTCCAGAAACCTGAAGGATATGAAGGGAGAGGAGATTTCCCTTCGATAGCGATTACAACAGATTGGAAAGAGGTTACGGTAAATACAAATTGTACAGGTGATGCTGCCACTCGTTTCCTTCTAAATTATGGTAAGTATGCCGGTACTATTTATATTGAAGATTTATCTATTTATTGGCAGAAATCAAGTAGTGGTATTCCTTTAACTCCTGAAGAAAAGAAAGAAGTACTCACCAACGAGCTTGAACGTTGGATAAAAGGCATGATGGAAGCCTGCGGAGGCTCTGTAACTGCATGGGATGTTGTGAATGAACCTATTTCTGGAGGTGGTGATGATGGTAATGGTAATTATGCTCTTCAATCAGCTACCAATCCGGACGATAATGGAGTAGGGGGACAGAACTTCTACTGGCAAGACTTCTTGGGCGATGATTATGCTCGTGTTCCAATCAAGTTTGCCCGCAAATATTTTGCAGAAAATGGTGGTAATTCTGGAGATTTGAAACTCTTCATCAACGACTATAATCTGGAATCTTGGTGGGATGACAATAAAAAAGTAAAGAGTTTGATTAATTGGATCAAACGTTGGGAATCTGATGGTGAAACAAAGATCGACGGTATCGGTACACAGATGCATGTTAGCTATATCTTGAATGAGGCTGATCAGAAGAAACAGGAAGAATCTATTGTTAATATGTTTGAGTTGTTGGCCGCAAGTGGTAAGTTGATTAAGATTACAGAATTAGATATGGGTATTGTGGAAAAAGCATTTGGTGAAGGTATCAAGACTGAATTGGTTACTTTTGAACAGCATCAGAAGATGTCTGATTTCTACAAATTCATTATTCAGAAGTATTTTGAAATCATCCCGGTAGCACAACAGTATGGAATTACACAGTGGGCTGCTACGGACAGTCCTGCAGATTCAGGTTGGAGAAAAGGACAACCTATCGGTCTTTGGGATTTGAATTATAATCGTAAGCATACCTATGCTGGTTTTGCCGATGGCTTAGCTGGTAAATAAAAGCATCTTATAGAAAAAGGCGACGGGATTCGCAGGGCGAACCCGTCGCCTTTATAGCCTTTTGTCCGTTATAGGGAATTAGGTTAGTTAATTCGATAAGATAAATGAAAAACATGAAAAATACAGTAAGTATTCTTTTATTTTTGTTCGTGTTTCTCTCAGCTTGTTCCGATGATTCGATACCGGAGAAGTTGAAACCAGAACCACCCAAACCGGATGTGGAAGAACCGAACCCCGATGATGATTCGGAAAATAGTGGAAATAATCAAAACAGTGTGTTACCCGCTTTGAGTGTGGTGGGGCGTTATTTGAAAAATGAAAAGGGAGAAATCATTAATCTGCATGGTTTTACACAGACTTACAGCCCTTTCTTTAATAATAATGCTTGGAATAATTATGATGTGCAGGGCTGTCTCAATTATAATAAGAGTATGGTGGACGGGATTCTAGCTGCCGGCTGGAAGTTTAACTTTGTACGAATGCACCTCGATCCTTATTGGAGCGATGATCCTGCCATGCAGTCTGTACGGTATGAGGGGCATGAACGTTTTTCCGAGTCCCGTTTCCGGAAATATCTTGATGAATTGTTTGTACCGATGGCGGAATATTTTATGTCCAAGGGCATGTACGTAGTGATGCGTCCGCCGGGTGTATGCCCCAACGAAGCACCCTATCAGGGGATTGAGTTGGGAGACTCTTATCAGCAGTTCTTGCTCAAGGTATGGAATATTGTTTCACAACATCCTAAATTGAAAAACAACACTGGCGTAATGTTCGAACTTGCCAATGAACCCGTCAAGATAAAAGGTACGGACGGTACTTATGGCAGTACGGGTGACGGGCATTTCCAGAACCTTCAACTCTATTTCCAAGCCATAGTAGATAAGATTCGTGCCAACAGCCGTAATATTATCTGGGTACCGGGATTATCCTATCAGTCGTCTTATGCCGGTTATGCTAAATACCGTATCCAAGGTGAGAATATCGGTTTTGCCGTACATTGCTATCCCGGTTGGTATGGCAGTGACGCTGAGGAAGACAGTAGCGAAGGTATAGGCTCTTCTACCGGTGGAGGTTATGAAAGCTTCCAGTGTGGTTGGGATGCCCAAGTAGGGCCGGTGGCGGCTTTTGCTCCTATCATGGTGACTGAAATAGACTGGCGCCAAGAAGTACAATGCCACTTGGGGAAAGAGTATAACGGGAGTGGCAGGAGGAAAGGCTTTGGGGCCAACTTCAAATATATTGCCGATAATTCGGGTAATGTATCCTGGCTTTTCTTTACCACGAGGTCACATGAACTGGCAGCTTTTAAAGATATACCGGGCACTTCCGGCAATTATACGTTCCTCAATGATCCTGAGGCTTGCCCATGGGCTATGTACCATTGGTTTAAGGAGTATGCCGATGGTGTGGTGGTGAACGGTGCACCTGTAAGATTGGAACTTATGGGGCAGGAGGGTACTTTGAACTTGCCGATGGGTGGAGTGAATTACCTTAAAGTACGCGCTGTCTATTCCGACGGTTCTACACGAATGGTTACGGCAGAAGCCGATATCAGCAGTTCCAACTCTTCAGTGCTGGCTGTGGAGCGGGCGGGTAAACTGGTAGGGGTTGCTCCGGGAAATGCAACAGTGACAATAAACTATCAGCATCCTGTGACGAGAGCTTCCGGTACACTGACACTTGCAGTTACGGTTCTTCATCCTTTTTCATTGACGAAAGAAGCTTTTGATCCTTCTATCTGGGAAAAAGGCAGCTTTGATGAAAATACTTGCACGTTGATAACCGGACAATATGGCTTTGGTGGTTGGCAATTCTCTTCCGGACTGAATCTTTCTGCTTATCGCACGATAACTGTGGAACTGGGCAATGATAATACGAGTGGTGCCTCTTTTCGCATCTTTGACAAAAATAATTATTGGACGGATCCCGCGACCTACGATTTCGGTTCATCACGTAAGGTTACAGTAGACCTGCAAAATATGAAAGACAAGAACGGAACAAAGATTGATCCTTCTCATTTATACATTGTCGGATTCTGGTCTACTGGTAACAAGCCGATTATTATAAATCGGATAAACTTGGAATGATATCCGGTTACAATGACTGGCAAACCTCTATTTTTAATAATTAGTCGTCCCTTAAAGTACCCTTTTCCTGCTAATAGTCAATATATTAATGGCTAAATTTCTTTGATATATCTGCAAGTTTTTGTACCTTTATGGTTGAAAACTTGCAGATAATATGATAAAAACCA
>ENA-OQLB01001149-OQLB01001149.1-human-gut-metagenome-genome-assembly--contig:-NODE-1149-length-12220-cov-2.020425_pt1 | contig 12220 bp, 16 predicted proteins | sample MGYA00242656_ERZ504813 | MGnify/ENA primary metagenome ERZ504813 (study PRJEB26092, sample SAMD00036388) | human gut metagenome | host: Homo sapiens | study: EMG produced TPA metagenomics assembly of... | reverse complement strand
TTTTCTTTTTCTTTCCACTGATAAATAGCAATGAATTTACCTGATTCCTCATACAGACGCACCTGTCTGTCTTCCTCCTGACTGTCTGCGTCTTTCAGCATCTTCTCATCCAGCGGATTCCCGTTTTTTGCAAATGCTTTCCAGTCATCCTTCACTGTGATCTTTGGATATAACGGGAACATTTCATCAATTGGCACCAGAATCTCCTCAAGCATCCCCTCCTGCTTTAATGCTCCGATTTCTTCCAGTGTCTTTGCATCCTTTATCTGAAACGCCGATACTCTTGTACGGATCAGTGATTCCATACATCCGCCACATCCAAGCTGTTCGCCGATATCGTGGCAAAGAGTCCTGATATAGGTTCCTTTGGAACACGACACCTCCATACGGACCCGCGGAAGATCCATTTCTATGATCCGGATATCCAGGATTTTCACCGGACGGGCTTTTCTTTCTACGACCTTTCCTTCTCTGGCAAGCTCATATAATTTTTTCCCGTTTACCTTAAGTGCCGAATACATCGGTGGAATCTGATCATAGTCTCCGATAAAGCTTTCGATTACTTCTCTTACTTTATCTGCTGTAAGTGTTTCCGTACTTTTTTCTTCCAGAATCCTGCCCGTGATATCCTGTGTGTCAGTTGTCATACCGAGAAGCATAACTGCCTCATAAGTCTTATCCTTATCCGTCAGAAGATCACAAAGCTTGGTTGCTTTTCCCAAGCAAACCGGAAGAACACCTGTCGCATCCGGATCAAGTGTTCCGGTGTGTCCGATTTTTTTCTGTCCCACGATCCCACGGAGTTTTGCTACTACATCGTGGGAAGTGAACCCTTTTTCTTTATACACATTAATGATTCCGTGTATCATAGTTTACTGCTCCTGTGTCTTTTCCAGTTTTTCCATCTGCGCTTCGATCTGTTTTGACAGATTGTTCAGCACATCAAACGGTGTTCCTGTCATTGTAAATCCAGCTGCCTTCTTATGACCACCACCGCCAAAATACTGTGCAATCCTGCTGACATCGACCTTCTCTTTTGAACGGAGGCTTACTTTGAATTCATTCTGCCTCAGTTCATACATAAACACGGCAACTTCTACCCCTTCCGTTACACGGAGCTGGCTTACAATTCCTTCCAGATCTTTCGGTCTTACCCCGTAAAACTCCATCACATCTTTTCGGATAAAAGATGCAATACCGGTTCCATTCAGAAACAGGATACTTTCCATCAATGCGCGCCCCATTACAAGATTCTGTGCGTAGGATTTCGCATAGAATGTCTCTTCTATGATCTTTGGTGCGTCAATTCCTTTTTCCAGAAGTTTCGCAGCCACCCGGAATGTCTCCGGTCCGGCACAGGAATACTGGAATACTCCCGTATCATGCACGATTCCAAGATATAGTGCTTCCGCTACATTTTTAGAAACCTTCTCTTCATCCAACAGTCCGTATACCAGCTCTGATGTTGAACTTGCTTCCGGAACGATATGATTGACCTCTGCAAAGCCAATGTTGCTGATATGATGATCTACACAGAATGTATGCTTTGCTTTTACAAACAATGGTTTGGAATATTCCAGTCTGTCTGTATCCCCGCAATCCAGGGAAATAAAGAGATCATATATTTTTTCTTCATTATCCACAGACTCCAGAATTGTCTCTGTTCCGTTTAAGAAATGAAAAGATTCCGGGATATCTTTCAGATAAATGTCTACGGTTTTATCACTGTAATTTTCGCGGATATACTGTCCGAGTCCCACGCAGGAACCCACACAGTCTCCGTCCGGGCGTATATGTCCGCCGATCGCAATCGTGGACACATTCTCCAATACTTTACTCAGCATCTTCCTCAACACCTTCCGTTTTCAGGTCTTTGGTTACTTCATCGATCTTCTTTGACATATTGACACCATATTCAATGGACTGATCCAGCACGAACCTGATCTCCGGTGTATTACGGAGATTCAATGTTCTTGCCAGTTCCCGGCGGATATATCCTTCCGCACTCTGCAAACCCTTGATCGTCTGTTCCTGCTCGTAAGCATCTCCGAGCACACTGATATATGCCTTACATGTCTTAAGGTCCGGCGCAACTTCTGCGGTACAACCGAAGTCCACGGTGCAACACGCGGGTCTTTTAATCCCCCGCGGATGATGTTCGATAACTCGTGCTGCACCTCTGTATTTACTCTTGTATTCTTAATACTTCTTTTTCTCATTTTTATATCAACTCCTAGCGTGGAATCTCTACCATCTCAAATGCCTCTACGAGGTCACCTTCTTTGATGTCATTGAAGTTTGCAAATACGAATCCGCATTCGTAACCTGCTTTTACTTCTTTTACATCGTCTTTGAATCTCTTCAGTGATGCCAGAGGTCCTTCAAATATTACAATACCGTCACGAGTCAGGCGGACAGAACAGTCTCTCTTGAACAGACCGTCAAGGACATAAGATCCGGCGATTGTTCCGACTCCCGAAGCCTTGAATGTCTGACGTACTTCTGCGTGTCCGAGTACTTTCTCCTCAAATACAGGATCCAGCATACCTTTCATGGCCGCTTCTACGTCTTCGATCGCATTGTAGATGACACGGTACAGACGAATGTCTACACCTTCACGGTCTGCCGTTTCTTTTGCAGTTGCATCAGGACGTACATTAAATCCGATGATAATAGCATTTGATGCAGAAGCAAGACTTACGTCCGATTCATTGATCGCACCAACACCACCGTGGATGATCTTAACGACTACTTCATCGTTCGAGAGTTTCAGCAGGCTCTGTTTGATTGCTTCTACAGATCCCTGTACATCTGCTTTTACGACGATTCCAAGTTCTTTTAAGTTACCCTCCTGGATCTGTGTAAACAGATCATCCAGAGAAAGTTTGGATTTTGTCTCTTCCAGAAGTTTTACTTTGCTCTGTGAGATAAATGTCTCTGCGAAGTTTCTTGCTTCTTTTTCATTTCCGCATCCAACGATAACCTCTCCGGCATTCGGTACATCATTCAGTCCCAGGATCTCTACCGGTGTAGACGGGCCTGCTTCTTTGACTCTTCTTCCCTTATCATCCATCATGGCTCTTACTTTACCAAACGCAGAACCGGCAGCGATTGGATCTCCGACGCGAAGTGTTCCCTTCTGAACCAGGATATTGGCAACAGAACCTCTTCCCTTATCCAGTTTTGCTTCCAGGACAAGACCTCTGGCACGACGGTTTGGATTTGCCTTTAATTCCATTACTTCTGCTGTCAGAGCGATCATTTCCATCAGATCTTCCAGTCCTTCACCTGTCTTGGCAGATACCGGAACAAAGATCGTGCTTCCACCCCAGTCTTCCGGAATCAGTTCATACTCTGTCAGTTCCTGTTTTACACGGTCGATGTTGGCACTAGGTTTATCCATCTTATTAACAGCAACGATGATCTCTACACCCGCAGCCTTTGCATGGTTGATCGCTTCTACTGTCTGCGGCATAACACCATCATCTGCTGCTACTACAAGAACAGCGATATCTGTAGAACTTGCTCCACGCATACGCATTGCTGTGAACGCTCATGTCCCGGAGTATCCAGGAATGTGATCTTCTCTCCGTTGATTTCTACAACATACGCACCAATGTGCTGTGTGATACCACCGGCCTCACGGTCAATAACATTGGTATGACGGATCGCATCCAGAAGAGAAGTTTTACCATGGTCAACGTGACCCATAACACAGACTACCGGCGGACGTTTCTTCATTTTCTTTTCGTCCTCTTCGTCTTCCTTCAGAAGTTCTTCGATTACATCTACAACTTCTTCCTTCTCACACAGGACATCGAATTCCAGCGCGATCTCTTCTGCTGTCTCGTAATCGATTTCCTGGTTTACAGTAGCAATCTTGCCCTGCATAAACAGCTTTTTCACGATCACAGATGGTACGATCTTCATCTTGTCTGCCAGTTCTTTGATTGTCAGGACTTCCGGGATTGTGATCTGTTTGATCTCTTCTTCTACCTTCTGCTCTTTCTGCTGTGGTTTCTGAAGCTGCTGCTTCGGCTCGTTTTTCTTCTTACCCTTTGACATTCTTTCTTCATCATCGCGACGATAATCTTTCTTCTTGTGATCGTCTTTTCCCTTGGCATTCTTTCTCTGTGGTTTCTGTCCTTCGATTGCAGGAGCCGGAATGCTTGTGTTATTTCTTCTGTCATTTCTTCTGTTATCTGATTTTTCTCCGAATTTGCGTCCCTGTCTGTCATCACCACGGTTGTTGTCATATCTGTTATCGCGGTCTCCCTGATTTCTGTCGGAACGGCCATTCTGCGGACGGTCGCCTCTCTGGATCTCTGTCCGCCTCTTCCTTCCTGACGATCACTACGTCCGTCTCTTCCGCCGCCGCGTCTGTCGCTGCCGCGGTTATTTCTGTTGTCGTCTCTGTTTGATCTTTCTGTTCTTTCATTTCTGTCCGGTCTTTCGTTTCTTTCCGGACGTCTGCCCTGTGCTCTTTCTGCTGCCGGCCTCTCTGTTCTCTTTGGAGCCTGTGCTCTCCTGTTGCTGTGTTCTGTGCCGCAGGGCGCTTTGCCGGACGGCCGTTATTTGCCTGCATCTGTTTTCCCTGTCCGGAATTCTGACGGTTTCCGCCGGATCTTCTTCCTTTATTACCGCCGTTCTGTGTATTCTGCGGACGGAATACATGCACGATATTCTTTTTCTTTGGTGTTTCTGATTTTTCTGTATTTTCGTTTATATTTGTTTCTATATCTTTATTTGACATATGATCTGCCTCCTCTACGCAATTGTCTGATTCTCTGTGTCTATATGCTTCCGGATACCTTTTGCGAATCCCTCATCAAGGACCACCAAAGATGCGCGGAATTCTTTTCCCATTGCATGCCCCAATGTCTCTTTGTCTTTGTAAAAATAGATCGGAACCTGATAAAAGTCACACATGTTCTGAAATTTCTTCTTGGTATTATCGGATGCATCGTCTGCAACGATCACAAGACATGCTCTTCCGGATTTTACTTCTTTCTCCGTACAGAACTCTCCACTTGCAACCTTGCCGGCTTTTGTAGCCAGACCAATCATAGATAATGCTTTATTCTGACTCAAGTACTTCCATCTCCTTTTCCAGTGCTTCATACACTTCTTTTGGAATAGCCTGCTTAAAGGATCTCTCCAGGCCTTTGTTCTTCACTGCTTTTGCAAGACAGCCGCCATTCGGACAGAGATAAGCACCGCGTCCGTTCTTTCTTCCTGTCGCATCCAGCAGAAATTCTCCCTCCGATGTGCGGATGACACGAATCATCTCTTTTTTACTCTTCATTTCCTGACATCCTACGCATTTGCGCATAGGAACTTTTTTATTTACTCCCACGAATTATCACCTATTCCTCTGTGTCCTCAACTTCGTCGAATGTGATCTCTGCGTCGTCTTCATCATATTCAGCATCTGCCGTGTTCTCTACATCGAATTCTTCTGCATCGTCGTCATACTCTTCTTCGTACACGCCCTCGCTTAATTCCATGTAGTTTTCCGGAAGTTCTCCGGACTCGATTGCCTGCGTTTCATTTTTGATGTCGATCTTATATCCTGTCAGTCTTGCTGCAAGTCTTGCATTCTGTCCTTCTTTACCGATTGCCAGAGATAACTGATAATCCGGAACGATAACGCTGGCTGTCTTTTCATCCGGATCAGCCATTACAGAGATAACCTTTGCCGGGCTTAATGCATTCTCGATCAGAATAGCCGGGTTGTCACTCCAGTTGATGATATCGATCTTCTCCCCACACAGCTCATTGACGATCGCATTGACTCTGGCTCCGTTCATACCGACGCATGCTCCGACCGGATCTACATCAGGATCGTTAGACCATACGGCAATTTTTGTTCTGCTTCCCGCTTCTCTTGCAATGCTCTTGATCTCTACGGTACCATCCTTCACTTCTGTAACTTCTGATTCAAACAGACGTTTTACAAGTTCCGGATGTGTACGGGACACGAGGATCTTTGGTCCCTTTGTCGTATTCTTTACTTCTACTACATACAATTTGATACGTTCTGTCGGTTTGAATACCTCGCCTTTTACCTGTTCGTTCTCTGTCAGCATAGCATCTGCCTTACCAAGGTTGATGCTGACATTCTTTCCGACATAACGCTGCACAATACCTGTTACGATATCTTTTTCTTTTTCAAAATACTGATCGTATACAACCTTACGCTCTTCTTCGCGGATCTTCTGCAAGATCAGGTTCTTGGCATTCTGTGTTGCAATACGTCCGAATGATTTAGACTCGATCGGAATATGCACGATATCACCAAGTTCAAACTTGCTGTCAATCTCTTTTGCATCTTCCAGACTGATCTGTTCCAGTTTGTCTTCTACTTCTTCCACAACTGTTTTCTCAGCATATAACTGATACTCACATGTTTCTTTGTTCATAATCAGTTTGATATTATCTGTTTTGCCGAAATGGTTTTTACAGGCATTCATCAGTGAATTTTCAATGGCGTCTAACAGTGTTTCTTTGCTGATATCTTTCTCTTTCTCCAGTATATTTAACGCTTCTAATAATTCTGTATTCATGGTCTTTCCTCCTTGCTTATCCATGCCGTTTAAAAATCAAACGCTAATCGGATCAGTGCGATCTCGCTCTTTTCAAATGTTTTCTCGGTCTCATCTTCCATCTCGATCGTAACCGTTGTCTCATCGTAATCTTTTAAGATTCCGGTGAATTCTTTCTGTCTGTCAATCATGCGGTAGGTTCTGATCTCGACTTCTTCTCCAAGGCTTCTCCTGAAGTCCTTTTCCTTCTTCAGCGGTCTGCCAAGTCCGGGTGAACTGACTTCCAGGATATAGGAATCTTCGATATAATCTTTCTCATCCAAAATGTCGGAAAGTCTGCGGCTTACAGCCTCACAGTCATTCACTCCGATTCCGCCCGGTTTATCAATATATGCACGAAGATACCAGTTACTTCCTTCTTTTACATATTCGACATCCACCAGTTCAAATCCATACTCTTCCACGATCGGAAGCAGGATCTCTTCTGTTTTCTGTTCATACATTTCTTTTTTTGACAATCTAAAATCCTCCTTATGCAGACCTTATTTATCTACGTTATACGATCAGCCGGTCTTCTTTCATTTATGCTTTTTACCTGCTTATCTGCAGGATCTGCCACTGGCAGATTCTGCTGCATACTTTGATATGCAACAAAGAAGAGTGAACGATATGTCCACTCTTCTGCCGGTTGATTTATGTAACTGAATTAACTATAGCACCGTTTTTCTGCAAATCAAGGGATTTTGCGTATTTTTTTACATTTTTCCATGTTTGAATGCCATCATCATCTCATTTGTCAGGCTCAGATCTTCGGCCTCTACCGGCATCTGCTCCCTTTCAAACCACTCTGCCATGGCAAGTTCATCGGTATCGAGCGTGATACCGTCTTCCCCGTCCAGTTCACAGAAGAATCCCATCAGCAGTGTATCGGTAAAGGACCACGGCTGACTCTTATAATACCGCAGATTCTTTACCTTCAGTCCGACTTCTTCCATGACCTCACGCCTTACCGTCTCCTCAATGGATTCACCCGTTTCATTAAAGCCTGCGAGCAGTGCATACTTTTTGTATTCTCTTCCCGCATACTTCGACATCAGGATCTTATTTCCATGTGTGACAGCTATGATCACCGCCGGACATATCTTCGGAAATTCCATCATTCCACAATCCGGACAACGCATCATGCGTTCTTTGTCGTCATGTACCATAGGCTGCCCGCAGTGGCCGCAGAATTTCCGTGACTGATACCAGCGGTAAAGCTGCCATCCTGTCACTGCGGCAAATTGTCTGTACTTTGGTCTGGCCTCGCGGAAATACTGATTATCCTTCAGTTCAAACCCCGGAAAGTCTGTCGGGTCGATCCCATCCGCCAGATAGTAGCCCTGTCCATCAATCGAGAAGAGATACGTATAATCTTCATAGATATCCGGATAACAGACTGCAGCCTCTTTGAATGTCAGGAAAGAAATCTCCTGATCTTCCAGCTTCACCAGAATCTTTCTTCCTTCATAATACAAGATCACGCTGTCTTCCTTTGGCGGCTCCGGGACATATTCATTTCTATATACATGTGGTTCAATGTTCTGTATCATATCGTTTACCCTCTGTACTTTGTTCCTGTACCATCTCGTTTTGCAAGCTTCAGACGGTTCAGGGTGACTTCTTTTTCATGGTATGAAATCTTACACTCAGTTCCCTCTTCAAACAGATATACATTCGTCAATGCATCGTCTTTTTTCAAGCGGATACCCCGCACTCCGATCGCGCCTTTCTTCTTCTCCGTAACTTCTGCTGCCGGAAAACGCAGGAAAAATCCATCTGCCGTCTGCAGTACAATATGCTGGTTCTCCGTCACCACCCTGATATTCACGACTTCATCTTCCGGCTGAAGTTTTGTTGCCGCAATGGTGCGTTTTGTTACCTGGAATTCGCTTCCGCCGACCTTCTTGACCATGCCCTGCTTTGTGGCAAACAACAGATTCGCATACCGCATCTGTTCGGAATCACAGATATATACAATTTCTTCCTGTGTACTGTCGTAATTACTGATATTGTCGATCGGCTGTCCTTTATCACGGAATTTTCCATATGGAAGATCCATCACTTTCACCTGATGCATCTTCCCATCTTTTGTAAAAATACAGATCCTGCCGGTATTCATGCAGTGCAGGATGTATTTATTTTCATTATCTGCTGCCTCTTTATTACGCTCATACGTACTGACATCAACCGTCTTTGCATATCCGAAACGATCCATCAGGAATACGATCTCCTGCTCTTCCACTTTCTTCTCTTCAAACACAGCCTCTTCTGCATTCTCTACAACCGTACGTCTCTTTCTTGCGAATTCTTTCTTGATACGGTCCAGATCTTCCATGATGACAGCCGCCATAGAATCATAATTATTCAGGATATCTTCATATCTTGCGATCTTCGCAAGTGTCTCTTCGTGCTCTTTCTGAAGTGCTTCAATCTCCAGACCGATCAGTTTATAGAGCCTCATTTCCAGGATCGCAGTTGCCTGACGCTCTGTAAACCTTAACATTCCTGCCATTTTTTTTGAAATAGAAGACTTGAATTTGATATTCTCTGTCTCACCGTTCACCAGACATGCCTTTGCATCTTTTATGCTCTGGCTTCCTCTTAATATCTCAATGATCAGTCGATTACATCACACGCTTTGATCAGACCTTCCTTGGATTTCTTTTTTTATCCTGTTCTTTCTTCAGCAGTGTATTATATTTTCTCGTTGCCATGTCAAACCGGAAATCTACATGTGCCTCAATAATACGTTTCAGCCCATAGTCTCCGGTCTTCCGTCTGCAACTGCCAGCATATTTACTCCGAAAGTATCTTCCAGTCTGGTCTTCTTATAAAGCATATTGGTCAGGTTTTCTACATCTGCCCCCTTTTTCAGGTCGATGACGATACGGATGCCTTCTTTGGATGACTGGTTGGAAATGTCTACGATATCCGTTGTCTTCTTGGTCTCCACCAGATTACAGACATCATTTAAGAATTTTCCGATTCCCGCACCGATCATCGTATACGGGATCTCTGTGATAACCAGACGCTTCTTTCCGCCCTTCACATCTTCCACTTCAACTTTTCCGCGGATCTTGATCTTTCCGGTTCCTGTCTCGTATATCTGTGGCAGGTCGTCCTTATTGACCACGATTCCTCCTGTCGGGAAGTCCGGTCCTTTGATATATTTCATTAATTGTCGGGTCGTGATCTCATCATTTTTCATGTAGCCTTCACTCCGTCCACAACCTCACCCAGATTGTGTGTCGGAATACTGGTTGCCATACCGACCGCAATACCTTCCGCACCGTTGACCAGAAGGTTCGGAATACGTACCGGAAGTACGGCCGGTTCCTTCTCTGTCTCGTCAAAGTTTGGCACAAAGTCTACAATGTCCTTGTCCAGATCGGCCAGATATGCTTCCTGCGTGATCTTCGCAAGCCTCGCTTCGGTATAACGCATTGCCGCTGCACCGTCTCCTTCGATCGAACCAAGTTACCGTGTCCGTCTACAAGGACCATCCCTTTTTTAAATTCCTGTGCCATGACCACCAGTGCATCATAGATGGAGCTGTCCCCATGCGGGTGATATTTACCCATGGTATCTCCGACGATACGCGCACACTTACGGTACGGTTTATCATACCGTATTCCCAGTTCATGCATGTCATAAAGTGTACGTCTCTGTACCGGTTTTAATCCGTCTCTTACATCCGGCAGGGCTCTGGCAATGATTACACTCATCGCATAATCAATATATGATTTTTTCATCACATCCGAATATTCGGTTCTGATGATCTGTGAATCCTGCATTTTCTCTCTCCTATTCTATATATCAAGTTCCGCTTCCGTCGCATTCTCATAGATAAAGGAACGTCTCGGCGGTACTTCCGATCCCATCAGCATCTCGGTTACACCGGATGCCATTCTTGCATCTTCAATCTCTACCAGTTTCAGGATCCTGGTCTCCGGATTCAGGGTAGTCTCCCACAACTGCTCCGCATCCATCTCTCCAAGACCTTTGTATCTCTGCAAGGTAAATGGACCGTCATGTGTCTTTCTGTATTTTTCCAGTGCTTGTCATCATACAGATACTCTTCTTCGCCCTTCTTCGGCATCGCCTTGTAAAGAGGCGGCATCGCAATATAGACATGTCCTTCAAAGATCAGTTCCGGCATAAAGCGGTAGAACAACGTCAGGAGCAGTGTCGAGATATGGCACCATCACGTCCGCATCAGCCATGATGATGATCTTATCATAACGCAGTTTGCTGATGTCAAAGTCATTTCCGTATCCTTCGGAAAATCCACAGCCAAATGCATTGATCATTGTCTTGATCTCTGCGTTTGCCAGTACTTTATCGATACTTGCTTTTTCCACATTCAGGATCTTACCACGGATTGGCAGGATTGCTGGAACATACGGTCTCTGGCCGTCTTTGCAGAACCTCCGGCAGAATCTCCCTCCACAATGAAAATCTCACATTTTGACGCATCACGGCTCTCACAGTTGGCAAGCTTTCCGTTACTGTCAAATGAGTATTTCTGCTTTGTCAGCAGATTGGTCTTCGCACGTTCTTCCGTCTTGCGGATCTTTGCCGCCTTTTCTGCACATCCGATCACCTTCTTAAGGGTCTCAAGATTCCGGTCAAAAAAGCGGATGATCTCATCATTCGTCACCTTACTACAGCTTTCGCCGCATCCGGGTTATCAAGCTTTGTCTTGGTCTGTCCTTCGAATCTCGGATCCGGATGTTTGATCGATACGATCGCAGTCATACCGTTACGGATATCCGCCCCGGTAAAATTCGCATCCTTTTCTTTCAAAACTCCAAGTTCTCTTGCATACTGGTTGATTGCTGTCGTAAACGTCGTCTTGAATCCGGTCAGATGCGTTCCTCCCTCTGCATTATAGATATTATTGCAGAAACCAAGCACATTTTCATGGAACTCATTGACATACTGGAAAGCCACCTCAACTTCGATGCCTTCTGCTTCCCCTTTGAAATACACCGGATCATGCACGACTTCTTTTTTGTGATTCAGTTCGCGGATGAATCCAAGGATTCCGTCCGGCTCATGATAAATGACCTGTTCCGGCTCCGCTCCCCTCTTATCTTCGAACACGATCTTAAGATCCGGGTTCAGATACGCTGTCTCATGAAGCCTGCTTTTTACCTCTTCTGCTTTGAACTTTGTCTTTTCAAATATGGTATCATCCGGAAGGAAATTCACCTTCGTTCCGGTCTTTCTTGTCTTTCCGATCGTCGGCAATAATCCGTCTTCCAGTTCGATCACCGGTTTTCCCTGTTCATACCTGTCATGATGGATATATCCGTCCCTGCTGATCTGTACATCCATATAAGTTGACAATGCATTTACGACAGAGGAACCGACACCATGGAGTCCCCCCGCTGGTCTTGTATGCCGAATCGTCGAACTTCCGCCCGCATGAAGTGTCGTATATACACACGTGCCGCCGATACGCCGGTCGCATGAAGGTCTACCGGCACTCCACGTCCGTTATCTGCGATCGTTGCTGATCCATCTTTTTCCAATGTCACATGGATCTCGTTGCAGTATCCAGCCAGGTGCTCATCCACCGCATTATCCACGATCTCATAGATCAGATGGTTCAGGCCTTTGGTAGAAAC
>ENA-OQLB01001148-OQLB01001148.1-human-gut-metagenome-genome-assembly--contig:-NODE-1148-length-12221-cov-2.619894_pt1 | contig 12221 bp, 18 predicted proteins | sample MGYA00242656_ERZ504813 | MGnify/ENA primary metagenome ERZ504813 (study PRJEB26092, sample SAMD00036388) | human gut metagenome | host: Homo sapiens | study: EMG produced TPA metagenomics assembly of... | reverse complement strand
GGCAGGGCAGGTCTGCGAGACCCATGGAGCCACGCGGGTGTGGTGTCCAGAGCGGCGGCCAGCTCCTCGAGCTTGGCCCGGGGCAGGTCGTTGATGCCCTTTTCCAGCTTGGTGATGGAGGATTTGGAGCGGTAGCCCATCCGGGCGGCCAGCTCTTCCTGCGACAGGCTCAGCTGCTCCCGACGCTGCCGGATGCGGCTGGACAGATCGGTATCGGACATATGGGACCTCGCTTTCTCTGCGGTTTGCACGATTTTCGGTGTTCTGAGGACAGTATAGCAAAAAATTTACTATAAATCAACTTTTTAGGGACTATTTTGCGAATGATGTTGACAAATAATCAACCTGAAGATATAATACAACCAATGATTGTACGGAACGCTTTGAGCACAAAACTGAAAGGAGAAACGCCTATGACCGATACCATGATGATCCGCGACTGCATCCGCAGCCAGGGCATGAAACTGGGCCATGTGGCCCATGTTCTGGGCATCACCAACAACACCCTCCGCTGCAAGCTGGAAAATGAGAGTGAATTCAAGGTGAGTGAGGCCGAAAAACTCTCGAAGATGCTGGGGATGACCGTCGAGCAGCGCGACCGCTGCTTCTTTGGCCCGGCGGCTGAGGGAAAAAGGGGATGGATGACATGACACAGGAACAACGCAAGAAGACGAAGGAGGCCCTCAGCCGCTGCGGGCAGAAAAACTGGGTCTACGGCCCCTGCAACTGGGGCTGGAAGCGGGCCATCCAGCTGGCCGAGGAGTATTACCGCGAGGCGGACCCGGGCCTGCGGGGCAGCATCCTGCAGCTGCGCTACATGGAAAGGCGGAGGCGGGAAGAGGTGATGGACAAGCTGAACATCAGTTACAGCACCTATCAGAAGGCCCACGACGACCTGTTGAGCACCATCGCGGTCTTTGCCGCCCACTACGGTGAGCTGTGACACAAAAATGCCCCCTGACCGGACGGTCAGGGGGCATTCGTGTGCTCAGTGTTTCTTCTCGGGGGTGTCGCAGTGCTGGTGGCAGGAAGAGCAGTTGCCTCCGCAGCCCTCGCCTTTCCAGCCGCCCTGCCGGGAGATCCACACCACCGCCAGTGCAAACAGGACAGCCAGCACCAGCAAGGTGATGATACCGCGTACAGTGATCATAAAAAAGACCTCTCTTTCGAAAGAATTCCAGCCCCAGTATACACCATCTGCCCCCGGAGAGCAACCGGAAAGCGCTGTTGGCTCAAACTTTTTTCGAAACGAAATTTGGGCTTGCATTTGGACCAACGGAGTGGTATAATAAGCACGTTCCGATTCGGAGGATTAGCTCAGCTGGTTAGAGCACCTGCATCACACGCAGGGGGTCTGGGGTTCGAGTCCCTAATTCTCCACCAAACGTAAGGCCGTTTATCTGAAAAGGTAAGCGGCTTTTTCTTGTACCTACGTGATTTTTGATATACAAAAGTGAAGCGGATCCACTTTTGCATATTGATAATGAAACGTGTAGGAGGCTCCCTTTTCAGTCGTTTGTAGCAAGTTTGCAGCAGCTCTGTAGCAAATTCGGGGAGGATCGGCAAAATGACCTCAGAATCCCGATTTTTGCGGATTTTTGGTATAAAATTTTATCCTTGAATTTTGTGCAGAATGACAGGAGAACTTTTGGAGCACTAGATTTTTTCCTTTCTTGAAAGTTTGGCGCTCTTTCGTTATAATAGAATTGAAAGAAGGTGAGCACAATGATTTTACAATACTATGTAACGGAATCTACTACCGGAAACCGAACGAATATAGAGATTGAAGCTGCAACAAAAGAAGATTTAGAAATCACAAAAAATGGTTGGCAGACTGTTTGGGATACCGAGTTCATCCTTGACCCGCAGAAAGAAAAGTATGTCGCTAAAACGGAAGCTGGTGAGATCATTGCACTTGGTGCCTACCGTGTTAGGGAGGGAAGCGTAGCTGTTTATATTGCTTATATCGAAAGCCAACCGGAGAGCAATCCTACTCTGACAAAGCATAAGAAATATCAGGGAATCGGAAAAGCTATGATTGCATTCGGCATCCAGCTTTCCATTGATGCAAATTGCAACGGCGTGATTGTTTTTGAAGCCAAAACAAACGATTTGGAGCAACATTACATCCAGGATTTTGGCGCACGCCCGGTTGCATCGCTTTATCCGGACGGTCCTAAAACTTTTATGATTGCTGATCAAGCGGCAAAAGACATTTTCTCTTCGTATCTTTTCTAAAAAGGAGGAAACCACATGAAAGAATATAACACAAATAATATAGACATTGCGTTTTCTCCTATGTTAGATGAAACGATGTCGTGGCTGGATGAACTGCTTACAACTTGTAAACGGTTTAATGTGGATTACTATAATGCTTCGGAAAAAGACCGTGCTTTTGTGGAAGCAGTTGCGCGGAAAAATTATGGACTTAAACAGGCGTATGCCACAGGAAAACCGGCTTCTACCGTGGAACCGTTCTTCGGAATCCATCGTGCAGGCTGAATATGTAATGTTCGACTGCTATATCTGGTTCCTAACATATTACAATAGGCGGCCGTGTTACTATGGATATTGAAGTTAAACGAATGTCTCCTACTGCTTTGACCGCAGAGCGACACGTTATAATCTGCAGCCAAATCGCTTGAAGATGATCGAAAAAGAGGTACAGCGCAGAGCAAGAGTGCTTTTATGGTAAAAAAGAAACCGTCAAACGTAAGAGATTGCTATCTCATGCGTTGACGGTTTTTCTGGTTTGTGGAGATTATTCTTCTGGCAGAGCCAAAACTTCATCTTTGACCAGTTGATCGGCCTTGTCAAAGGCTTCGATCATCTGGTTGGCTTTCAGATGGAGATAGACTTCATCCAGCGTTTTGGATTTGGGTGTGTGCCCAACAGCACGTTTCAGGATATCCTTGTTGACACCTGCGCGATCACAAAGGCTGGTGTAGGTATGGCGGGTACGGTGTTTATTTTTTTCTTACCATGCAGCGCTTTTTGAAGAACGCGATGCCATAACAGAGGATGTCATCATAGTCATCCCGGAAGTCCGCTGCATACATCCGGTCATTGATCTGCTGAATGGCAGTATCACAGGCATCCGGCAGAGCATCCAGAGTTTTTGCATACTTGGCTTCAAAAATTGCCACACGGCCATTGCGGATGTCCTTTACAATAACATCACTGCGTCCCTCGCCATGCTCTTTGTTGGATTCCACCACATAGCCAGCACCAGTAAAGATGCCTGCAAGGAAAGCGTGGTAAAAATCCTCCCGGTAGTCGTGGTAGCTGATGGTCATACGCAGCAGCTTGGTCATCTCTTTTGTCAGAGCTTCGCTGTTTCCGCTCCAGACTGCATCAAACAACAGGCTGCGGTTCCATGCCTTTGCACTGTCGTCAAACCATTTGCTTACAGTGGTTTCAAAAATTTCCCGAATCTCTGCATTGGGAATCATCAGCGCAGAGCAGCCATCCGGCAGCGAATCTGTCAGATCCTTATCCCGCACCTTGGTCAGATAGCCTGTCAGATACAGCACACTCCAAAGATTTTCCTCCGAGGAGTGCAGATAATCGTAGGTCAGGTTTTCTTCAATATGCTGAACGATGGAGCCGCCAGCCATCAGCGTTTCGAGCTTCGTGGTGATATTGTCACCTGCATAGTCGATGAAAGAACGGATAATAGCATTATCACTGGTGTTTTTCCAATAGCTTTTCGGCTTCTGTGCTACACCATACTGGAAATCTCGCAGATAACTGATCACGTCCCACGGACAATAAATGTCTGCATCGCCAAAATGATAACCGTCGTACCATGCCTTGATTTCAGCAGACTGCGATTCAAGACCGGCATCGTTCAGCATTTGATTTACATCTGCCTGTGTGAAACCAAAGGATTCGCTCAACCGGGGAGAAAGAATCGTATCCGAAACGAAATTGTTCGTCCCGGTAAAGATGCTTTCTTTGGCAATTTTCAGGCAGCCAGTAACAACAGCAAAGTCGAGGGAGGTGTTGTCTTTGAGCGTGGTGCTCATTATAGCCCGCATCACATCCAGCATCTGCGAATAATATCCGTTGCTGCTGGCTTTGGCAATGGGAACATCATACTCATCCAGAATGATGACCGCCGACTTTTTGAAATGGATTTCCAGCATCCGGGTCAATAGCAAAAAGCAGCTTTTTGTTTCATCCATGGATGCAGTGCGTCCCAGAATCCGCTTAAAAATGCCTTTGTCATCGTCAGAAATAGCATCGTCATCCAAAAGAAACTGATAATCCTGAAATGCAAATGCCAGCTTCATGCACAGCATTCCATAGGCACTTTCAAAGGTCAGACCGTCCGTATCCTTGAAAGAGAAAAATACCACAGGACACTGGTTCATCCATTTTTTGCAAAGCTCTGTATTTTGGGAGATCGCCAATCCCTCAAACATCTGCTTGCTGTCTTTGCGGATGTCAAGAAAATTTGCGAGAGTGCTCATACCGAGAGATTTTCCGAAACGGCGAGGACGAGTGATCAAGTTGACTTTGGGAATGCCGCCATCCAGAATCTCTGCAATCAGATGGGTCTTATCAATATAATAATATCCTTTGGTACGAATCTCTGAGAAATTTGAGATTCCAACAGGAAACTGCAAATCTGCCATGCAATGCTCCTTTCCGCTCACAGAGGAGAGCTTTCAGAACTTACTACTGTAAGTGTACCATGAAATATAGAATCATACAAGAATCAAGTGACATCGAAATAGAGCAGTTTTATTATGCTGCGTTCAGTCTGGTGGCTTTGTAGCAGTCTGCGCACATTCCCTCATGGGTAACTGCAAATTCTGCCGCCTGCATGATAGCCTTATTCACATCGAACATGGATGCTGCTTCTAAGGTGCGCTCTTCCATGCCGATCTTTTCACGGCGGCGGGTCTGAGGATTGTACTCCCATTTCGGGTGGTATAGGTGTAAGGCACAGCTTCTTCACCTCTGCCCAGGCATACGCCCAGCTTACATAGGGCCCTCTGTGCATCGTTCTATGGCAAAGAACACAAAAAGGGATCCACTGCTCGAGGTTGAGCAGTGAATCCCTTTTACATGGCTTGGGGGTTGTTTTAGCCGCAGCGGCCGCAAGCGGCACAGGCGGCAGGGGTAGCAGCGCAGCCGCCCAAGGCGGTCTCCCGCAGTTCGGCAGGCAGGTGGCGGCCCACGGTGTACATGGTATCCAGCATTTGATCAAAGGGGATCAGCTGGTGGATGCCGCTGAGGGCCATCTCTGCTGCCACCAAGGCGTTGGCTACACCGGCAGCGTTGCGGTTCTGGCAGGGGTATTCCACCAGACCGCCCACCGGGTCACATACCAGACCCAGCATGTTCATCAGCACGGTAGAGGCTGCATCCAGACACTGCTGGGGAGTACCCCCCATGAGTTCCACGGCTGCAGAGGCTGCCATGGCAGACGCAACGCCTATCTCAGCCTGACAGCCGCCTACAGCACCTGCCACCGTGGCATTTCGCATAGCCAGATAGCCCACAGCACCGGCGTTGTACAGAGCGTCTATGATGCGCTGGTCGGAGATGCGGTAGCACTCCTGAAGGGCCAGCATCATGCCCGGCACCACGCCTGCAGAACCTGCAGTGGGAGCCGCCACGATCAGCCCCATGGAGGCGTTCACCTCCAGCACTGCCATGGCGTAGGTCATGGCCTTGCCCAGCACGTCACCGCAGATGCTCTTTTTGCGACCGTAATGAGCCTCCAGCTTTTTGGCCTCGCCGCCAATGAGTCCGCCCATGGACTTGATGGGCTTTTTCAGGGGCTGAGTGGCAGAGGTCCGCATGATCTCCCATGCTTTGTTCATGCGGTGGTCGGCGGCATCCCGGGGCATTTCGCCCAGAATGCACTCACGCTGACGCATTACCTCAGAAATAGGCAGCTGGTTTTGCTCACACAGCTCCAGCAGCTTTTCTGCGGAGTTAAAATCCATGTTCATCCAGTCTGCTCCTCCTTACGGCTGCACGATCATCACGTCGTTGATATTGGGGTTCTCCAGCAGCAGCTGGCTACGCCCTCCGGCAGATGCTGGTCCGATTCCACGATGGTATAGGCTTTGTGTCCCTTTCCTTCACGGAACAGACGCATGAAGGCAATATTCACGCCCCGCTCACTGAGGATCTTGGTGATATGTGCCACCACGCCGGGCTTATCACGCTGCACCACGATGAGGGCATTGTACTCACCGGAGAAGTCTACTGCCACGCCGTTGATGCCCACGATGCGGACCTTGCCGCCGCCCAGAGACTCGCCTCGCACGGTCATGACTGCCCGGCTCGTTCTCCATACGGATATCCACCGTGTTGGGGTAGATGTCGGTCTCGGTCTCGTTGGGGGTAAAGCTGTAAGCCAGCCCCCGCTCGGTGGCAATGGCGAAAGAGTCCCGGATGCGGGTATCATCGGCAGAGAAGCCCATGATACCGCCCAGCAGCGCACGGTCGGTGCCGTGGCCGTGATAGGTCTTGGCAAAGGAACCGTAGAGGGTGAAGTCTACCCGCTTTAAGGCGGGGCAATCATCTTCTGGGCCAAATAGGCAATGATCTCCGCACCGGCAGTATGAGAGCTGGAGGGTCCGATCATATTGGGACCAAGAACATCGAATACACTGATAAATGCCATGGGATATCACTCCTGTCAGTCAGAAGGTCTGGGCGGAAAACCGTTTCAGACCTTGGCTCCGCTCTTGTTGATAAACTTCTGGTAGATGGTCTCCACGATGACGCCGATGGCGTTGTCGCCGGAAACGTTGCAGGCAGTGCCGAAGGAGTCCTGAGTGATGTACAGGGCCACCATGATAGCGCAGATGGGGCCATTGGGATCGCCGGCCTCAGCACCAAAGATCATGTACAGGAAGGGCAGAGCGGTCATGATGGAGCCGCCGGGAGCGCCGGGAGAAGCCACCATGCAACGCCCAGAGTCATGATGAAAGGCACCACGATGCTCAGGCTGATGGGCAGCTGGTTCATCAGGCAGACAGCGGTAGCGCAGGCGGTGATGGTAATCATGGAGCCTGCCATGTGGATGTTGGCGCACAGAGGAACCACGAAGTTGCGGATCTGCTCGCTGACGCCGTCAGCAGCTGCACACTGCAGGTTGACAGATGGTAGCAGCAGAGGATTGGGTGCCCAGAGCGGTGGTGTAGCCGGGGATCTGGTTGCGGAGCATCTTGAGGGGGCTCTTGCGGCTCACAGCACCTGCAATGCAGAACTGCAGGAAGATGCAGACCAGATGCATGATGATGACCACAAGGAACACCTTCCACAGGATGCCCAGAATGGCAAAGGTCTTGCCGGACTTGGTCATGTCGATAAAGGTGCCGCAGACGTACAGGGGCAGCAGAGGGATGATAATAGAGTGCAGGACCTGATCGATGATGCCGGAGAAATCCTTCATGCCATTATAAAGGGTATCGCCGATGGTCTTGCCCCGCAGGTGGACAGGCACAGGCCCATCACAAAGGCCAGAACAACAGCAGAGAGAGTGTCAAGGATCGGGGGATGGAGATGGAGAGGTAGCTGGACAGAGAGTTGTCAGCAGTTGCAGCGATCTGCTCCAGAGCACCTTCGCTCATAAAGCTAGGGAACAGGCTGGCAGACACCAGATAGGATGCAGAGCCAGCGATCAGGGTGGAACCGTAGGCCAGTGCCACAGTGATGATGAGCAGCTTACCTGCGCCGCTCTTCAAATCAGCGATACCCATGGTAACATAGGCCACGATCATCAGAGATGATGAACTTCAGGAACGAGCTGAAGATTCCAGATGCGGTAACGACCACGCGGCAGAACCACACCGGAAGAACTGGCCGATGATAATGCCCAGCACAATGGCGATGACCAGCTTCGGCAGCAATCCGAGCTTCGCTTTTTTCTTTTCCATAGAGAATTTTCCTCCTTTTTTCCACTCGGTCAGGTGCCCTGCGGTGCTCTCTTTCCCATCAAAGCATTCGACCGATTTTCTGAAACGTCAAAATAAACCTTGACGTGTTGACACATTTAGTTTAACATATACATACACATGATTCAAATTCATAAAAATAAATTTATAGTTTAAAAATATTAATAATAAAGGAGCTTTGCCATGGAAGTGCGTCAGCTGAACACTTTGATCCGTGCGGCCCAGTTCCAGAGCTTTTCCAAGGCTGCGGAAAGTCTGGGCTATTCCCAGTCTGCCGTGACGGTGCAGATCAAGGCACTGGAAGAAGAATTGGGCGTGCGGCTGTTTGATCGCATGGGCAAGCGGGTAATATTGACTGCACAGGGACGTCGTTTCTTGGAATATGCCCATTCCATTCTGGATACCATCCACAGTGCCCGTCAGGCCATGAGCGACGATACGGACCTGAACGGATGCCTGCATATCGGCACTCTGGAGTCTCTCTGTTTTTTCCGTCTGCCCGGCTGATGCGGCAGTTCCGACGGGAAACCCCGGGGTGAGCCTGCGTGTCACCACCGGCTCCCCGGAGGAACTGATCGAAAAAATGGAGCGAGGAGATGTGGATCTGATCTGCATTCTGGATGAGCCTCGCTACTCCAACAGCTGGCACAAGTGCAACGAGGTGCCGGAGGAGGTGGTGTTCGTGGCCTCTCCGGGCTTGGACCTGGGCCACCCGGGCCCCTACCGGGTGGAGGAACTGCTGGACAAGCCCTTTTTCCTCACAGAGCGCAATGCCAACTACCGCCACACCTTTGATAACTTTCTGGCCTCCCGGCAGATCGAGCTGACCCCGGCGCTGGAGATCAGTGATACTGCCTTTATTATTAAAATGTTGGAACGTTCCTCCGGCATTTCGCTGCTGCCCCGTTTTGCGGTGACGGAGTCCGCTGCAAGAGGGGGGCTGCGGATCCTGGAGGTGTCGGACTTCCGGCTCACCATGTACCGCCAGATGTTCTACCACTGCGACAAGTGCTGTACCCGGGAGATGCGTGCTTTTATCCATCTGGCCTCCGGGCCGGACCTTCCCCTGTGACAGCCCAGAGAATAAACAGAAGGACCAGCGTCCCAGATTGTGATATGTGCCCAGTTTTCTGGACGCTGGGGGCTGCAGAAAGCGGAGCTTTATTTGTCAGAATTTCTCAAATGTAAAACGCAGCGGCATGGAATGCCGCTGCGTTTTTCTTGTTTGAGGTCAGACGCTGCTGCCCCGAAAGAGTGAAGACGTAAAAATTTATCGCTGAATTTTGTGCAGGGTGATAAAATTGAACTGCGGGAATGGAATCCTCCAAAAGGAGAGGGAGGATATGCTATAATGGAACAGATCTATGGGATGTCGGATGTGGACGCTGTTTGGTGAGAGCGCTCACGAGAGGAGGCGGCAGTGGATGGACCTGCATTCGGAGCGACTGGAAGCAAAGCTGAACGCGGTAGACTGGGCCGTGCGGGATGTACTCGTCGGCACCATGCGCAGCCTGCAGCAGCTGGATATTTGCCGGAAGGACTGCTTTTATTACATCCCCGCAGAGCGCCTGCAGGACAGCGATTTTCCTGTCCGCTATGTGGCCCTTTACCAGTCGCAGTATGTGTTCGGCCCGCAGGCAGGTGTCCGGTACTACGGCGAAGTCACGAAATGCAGCGCCGTCCGCCGGAGCGCTATCACAGAGGTCAGCCCCCGGAGAGGGACGGAAGAAAACCTTTATTACCGCTTCGACATCCGGGAATGGAAGCAGCTGAACCGGCCCATCGAGGCCAAAGAAACGGGCTTTGTAAGGGATTTTACCAACCTGTTCCTGCTGGAGCACAGTGTCCAGACGCCGGAACTCTGGCTCCGCACGGAAGAGGAATACCGCCTTTGTTCGGCCCTGAAGCGGGCCATCTGGGGCGACACCATCAACGAACCGGACAACGGCCTTGCATTCGAATTCCGGGGCTTCACCGTGAGCTTTGCGGAGGGAAAAATTTTCGTTTCAGACGAAGGCCGCGCTTTTGCGCGGTATGAGCTCTCGCATTTTTTGCAGGATCCCGGCGCTGTGGTCCGGGGCATCCGAAGAGAATGCCTCCAGAGGGATTCCATGAGGGAACTTTCGAAGATCTGAATCGTTCCTTTTATTTACTTCTGCACTCCTGCGGCGCACTGCTCGATGAACTGCTTGGCGACGCGGGGGCTACGGCCTCCGGCACGGATGGCGAAGGCTTCGGCCTTGGTCAGCAGCTCGTCGTGGGGCATCTCGATGCCGTGCTGTTTGGCCAGCTCGGTGAGGATGACCTCGAACCGGGCTTTCTCGGGCCGCTGGAAGGTGACGGTGAGGCCGAACCGGGCCGAAAGGCTCATCAGCTCCTGGCGGGTGTCGGCCTCGTGGATGTCGTCGCCGGTGCGGTCGGAGAGGGTCTCCTTGATGAGGTGGCGGCGGTTGGAGGTAGCGTAAACGGCGATGTTCCGGGCTCTGCCGCCCACGCTGCCTCGAGGATGGCTTTCAGGGCCGCAAAGTTGTCGTCGTTGGCCGTGAAGCTCAAATCGTCGATGAAGAGGATGAACTTCAGCGGGTTCGCGGCCAGCTTGTCCATCAGATCGGGGATCTGATAGAGCTGGTTCTTCTTGACTTCCACGAGGCGCAGGCCGTCGGCGGCGAACTCGTTGGCGATGGCCTTGACGGTGCTGGATTTGCCCGTACCGGCGTCGCCGTAGAGCAGGACATTGTTGGCAGGCATCCCGGCCAGCAGGCGCGGGTGTTGGCGATGACCTTCTCCCGCTCCTGCTCGTAGCCCGGCAGCTCGTCGAGGCGCTGGGGGTCGGGGTAGCGCACCGGCACCAGCTGGCCGTTCTCGACCGTGAAGACGTGGTGCTTGGCGAACATTCCGTAGCCCTTTTTGCCCACCTCGCTCATCCGCTGGGCGTAGGCGGCGTGGAGGTCGATGGCCTTCGTCTCCCACCGGGGCAGGAAAGGCAGCTTGTCGGCGGCACCGGCGGCGTCCAGAAGCTCGTCCAGCGTCAGGCTGCACAGCTGCCGCAGGAGGTCCAGCTCATTGTCCAGTGCAGTCTGCAAGACGGGCGGCACTTCGCTGACAGCCGCCTGCCGGACACAGACTGTCTCGGCTTCGAGGACGGCGGCGGAAAGGTATTCGCCGAAATTGGTGGTGTGCTCGAAGAGGGCTGCTTCGAAGGAAGCGGCCGCGTCGCACACAGCTCCCGTGCTCTGGGGGGCGGCGGCCATCCGGTCGGTGAGGTCAACCAATTTTGCAATGACGTCATCGTCCAGCAGGGCGCGGAAGATGACCAGCCCGTGGAGCCGGGCGTTCCATTCTGTGAGGTTCATAATCTTGTTCCTTTATACTCTTTTTTGGAAAACCTTCTCCGTCACGCCTGCGGTTCATGGGTAGGCCTGTCTTCGTACAACCTCTCAGTCTGCTTCGCAGCCAGCTCCCCTTGTAGGGGAGCCTCTGGCGAAGAGATGAAGGTTTCCGCTATGCCAAGGCCTCCCCTCGATAGGGGAGGTGGCACGCCGTCAGACGTGACGGAGAGGTTAAAAATTAAGCGTGTACTCCCAAAGTATACAGCGATGTAAGGCCCTGCGCAAGATGGTGTTTAATTATCTTCATGTTTGCCATGATTCACGTTACAAATCGTCGATTGACAACGGCCCGATTTATAGTATAATTGACCCAATAAATGCACAGATGGGAAAAAGTAACGCAGGATACCCGCTTTTCAGAGAGCTGCCGGACGATGCAAGGCAGCAGGCGGCCCGGCGCGGAATCCTCCCGGAGCAGCCTGCTGAAGGACGATATATGGGACGTCTGCTAAGCAGCGCCGGTGGCGGCCGTTAGAGCGCAGGGCTTTGTTGGAAGCCCGTGAGAGGGCGCGGAAAGCGTCAACGAGAGTGGTACCGCAGAGAGTTTTGGATTGATTCCAGGTCTTTGTCTCTTGGATAAGGAGACAGAGACCTTTTGTTTATCAGGTATCAGGTACTGCTTCTGAGAGTGTTGGGAAAAAAGTGTGTAAAGTGGAAATGGAAACGGAAACAGGAGAAACTCGCCATGCAGTTGAACGGTTCTCAAATCTTTGTGGAGGTGCTCTGTGAGCAGGGGGTGGACACCCTCTTCGGCTACCCCGGCGGCGCAGTGCTGAACCTCTACGACGAGCTGTACAAAAACGCCGACCGCATCACCCATGTGCTGACCGCCCACGAGCAGGGCGCATCCCACGCGGCGGACGGCTACGCCCGTGCAACGGGCCGCACCGGCGTGGTGCTGGCCACC
>ENA-OQLB01001147-OQLB01001147.1-human-gut-metagenome-genome-assembly--contig:-NODE-1147-length-12223-cov-1.921214_pt1 | contig 12223 bp, 13 predicted proteins | sample MGYA00242656_ERZ504813 | MGnify/ENA primary metagenome ERZ504813 (study PRJEB26092, sample SAMD00036388) | human gut metagenome | host: Homo sapiens | study: EMG produced TPA metagenomics assembly of... | reverse complement strand
GAAAATTTGAATATTGAGGAACATTCTGAAATAATCATAAGAAAATCTTAAGAATTTGTCCCTTTCATATTAAGATACTTTGATTATTCTAATAACAGAAAAACATAAAAGATGTTTAAAAACCGGAAATTTAATTGCAGGACTTTTAAAAGTTATGGAAATTGAGACGGGGATTTGAAAAGAGGGAGGTGTATGAAGTGGCGAATATTCTGGTCTGCGATGACGATAAGGACATCGTGGAGGCAATCAGCATTTACCTGGAACAGGAAGGATATACGATTTTCAAGGCGTATGATGGCCTGGAGGCAATTAATGTGTTGCGAAGTCAGAAGTAGATCTGCTGATTATAGATATCATGATGCCGAAACTTGATGGAATCAGGGCTACTTTGAAGATAAGAGAGGAGAATCCGCTTCCGATCATTATTCTTTCTGCGAAGTCAGAAGATGCGGATAAGATTCTGGGATTAAATGTAGGTGCTGATGATTATGTGACCAAGCCGTTTAATCCACTGGAACTGGTGGCACGAGTGAAATCACAGCTTCGAAGATATACAAGACTGGGAGCAGCAGTGCCGCAGGAGAGCGCTCATGTTTATGAACCGGAGGGTTAAGTGTCAATGATGATCTGAAAGAGGTCCGGGTAGATGGAGAATTGGTAAAACTGACGCCGATTGAGTACAACATTTTGCTTTTACTGATGAAGAATCAGGGCAGAGTTTTCTCTATTAACCAGATTTATGAAAATATCTGGAACGAGGAAGCCGTGGCGGCAGATAATACGGTAGCGGTGCATATCCGGCATATCAGAGAGAAGATTGAAATTAATCCGAGAGAGCCAAGATACCTGAAAGTTGTGTGGGGACTTGGATATAAAGTAGAGAAGATATCGTAAAAAATGACATTAGTCAGTTAACAGTTATTTTTGGCGAATAAATTATCATTATCGTTGTATGACAGCAAGATAAATGAGTGGATAAGAATAAAAAGGAAAGGGACAAAACAATGAAAGGAAAGAGATATAGAAGCAATTTTGCCAAGACAGTCTGGATCGTGATTGCACATCTGGCTGCGGTTGCAGCAGCAGTCTGCATGGTAGCTTTTGTCGCACTCTATGAGAAAGGAATCCGTCTGGATGACAGAAATAAAAATTATATTGAATCAGAGGAATTTAACAATGAACTGCGTCAAAAAGGAACGGATATTATCGGTGGTTTATCTGTACAGGAGGATATAAATTTTCTTAAAAACGCAGGTTCATCAGCAGTGATTGATCTTTTTGAATTTAAGGAGAAAGGTAACTCACGGGATGCCATTAAAGAGCTCTCAATGAAGGATGTTTCTGGTCTTGCATATTCTGTAAATGATATTCTGGAATGGGCGAAGGACTGGGATGGAAGCGAGGCATATTATGATAATGGAAATATCATTCAGTGCCGGACAACTGATGGAACCAGTCATTGCTTTTATCTTGATGATTTCAAAAAGAGGATAGCAGAGGGAACCCTGAAAATTGATTATAATAAAGATTACTTTGATTTAGATGCAGATGAATTCTGGGACAAAACAGATGCTCAGAAAGTGGATGTGGCATATGATCTGGTTTATTGGAATTCAGATGAGAGCCAAAATATTGGAAGTGTCACGGATGTTACGACCGGGGTGGAATACTCAGAGACTTATTTCCTTTCAGTGAATGGACTTGCAGAGAAATTTGCACCGCAGGGAGCGGATAATCTTCTGGATGCAGTAAATTCCAGTGAGGAATGGAGTGGAAGTCCTCGGGGAGCTTACGATGAACTGGCTAATCTTCTGGATTGTATCAGTTCCGTACAAAATGATGCCAAAACTTATGAATATACAGTTGCACAGGACAATTCTTTTCAGCCCACAGGGGAATGTGAAGAAGGGAGTAGTAACCTCACATATCTTTTCGCGGATAAAAAAGCAAAGACAGTCTATACAAATAAAGAGGCATACGGTAATTACACACAGCTGGAGCAGAACCTTGAGAAGATACTTAAGGAGCATACATTTGCGGTTGTTTACCCGGATTTAAGTGAATGTGTTACAGATATTCCAAATATCAGCCTGCAGGTATGGAATCATACGATTAAACAGAGTCTTGACACAGAAGATTTTGTTTTTGCAGTCAATGTAGACACTGAATTTCCGATAGCAGATTCTATTGCGTCTGATGCAGAGACTTTTGAAAAATATGCAAATTTGATGCTGCCGGTATTGCTTGGAACTATTCTTAGTTGTGTGATCTGGCTGATCAGTATGATCTGGCTGACAGTGGCAGCAGGAAGAAAACCGGAAGATGAAGAAATCCATCTGAACAGTTTTGACAGATGGTATACAGAAATCGCGGCGGGAGTTGTGACAGGGGTATGGCTTGTTGGTTTTATGGGAATGGTAACAGTGATTGCAAACTCACTGATCGGGACTTTCAACAATATGCAGATTCTGATAATTTCACTGGTAATATGCGGAATTTATACAATGGCATGGTTCCTGACAGGATATCTCAGCCTGGTAAGAAGAATCAAGGCAGGTACGTTCTGGAAAAACAGTTTGCTTAGAAGAATTTTGAAATGGATTGGAAAATGCAATAGAAAGATCGTAGATTTTATTGGCAGCTTTTCTCGAAATACATCAGAAAAAATAAAAGTTCTGTTTGGTATTGGCGGATTTGTATTTTTACAGTTTTTGCTTATGCTTTTTATGATAAATGCGTCAGGAGTATTTGCGTTGGTGCTGATCGTGGCAGATGTAGCGGCAATCGTTTATGCAGTTCGTAAGTGGATGGTCTGGATCTTATTATGGACGGACTGAAGAAAATCAGTGGCGGAGAATTGCAGTATAAGATTAAAACAGAACAGCTTACCGGAAAATACAAAGTAATGGCTGAATATATCAATAATATCGGTGACGGTCTGGATGCTGCGGTGGAGAACAGCCTGAAGAAAGAACGAATGCAGACAGAACTGATCACAAATGTTTCCCATGATCTGAAAACGCCGTTGACATCTATTATTAATTATGTAGATTTACTGAAGCGTGAGAATCTGACAGACCCGAAAGTACAGGAATATTTGCGTATTCTGGATGAGAAATCCCAGAGACTGAAGGTGTTAACTGAGGATGTGGTGGAAGCGTCCAAGGCAAGCACCGGGAATATCAAATTTGAGATGAACGACATTGATTTCGTGGAAATGGTACAGCAGGTTATCGGAGAATTCGAAGAGAAGTTTCAGGAAAAGAACCTTACCATGATGGTGCATTTTACAGATGAGCCGTCCATAATCTACGCAGACGGACAGAAAATGTGGAGGGTCCTGGAGAATGTATTTGGTAACGTTGTGAAGTATGCAATGGAAGGAACCAGAGTATATGCGGAAATCAGTAACAGCAATAAGAAGGTGGTCTTTTCCTTGAAAAATATTTCTGCACAGCCACTGAACTTCTCGGCAGATGAACTGACGGAGAGATTTATCCGTGGAGATGTTGCCAGAAATACAGAAGGAAGCGGACTCGGTCTTTCCATCGCCAAGAGCCTGACGGAATTGCAGGGTGGAGAATTTAAGTTGTATCTGGATGGAGATCTGTTTAAGGTAATGATTACGTTTGCTGCGAATATGTCGAAAAAATAGTATGGTAAGTATGGAAATGGTCTGATAAAATAGAGATATAGTTTTGTGTAAGGCCATAAGTATCTTTACGGGAACAAACAATTTTGTTTCCGATACAATTACCGCCGCAAGGTTTAATGAATACTTTGGCTTTACGCAGAAGGATGTTGACCAGCTTTTAATAGATGCGGATGTTTCGGAAAAAACGGAGCAGGTCAAAGTATGGTATGATGGATATCATTTTGGAAAAACGGATGTATATTGTCCTTGGGATGTGATGAACTATTTGCGGGATCTTCAGGAGAATCCAGATGCAAAGCCGACAGGATACTGGAAAAATACCAGTGATGTTGTGGTATTGGACTCAAGAAATGGCAGGGTAGCTGTTTTGAGGCGAAATACTCTAAGACTTTGGAACATATGGAATCAGATTGCGAGAAAGCTGTCCGACAGATAAATGATAGAATGTATGCAGAAGAGTTTGCGGATAATTATGATGAAGTGTTCTGCTACGGAATTTCCTTCTATAAAAAAAGATGTATTGTGTTAAGAAAGTAATAGAAAGCAGGAAGTTGTTGAGGTGTGTTATACCCAAAAGCTTCCTGCTTGTTTTTTTGATGTTGTAATATTTTAATTAGTATTAAAATTCTGGTAAGAAAAATGCTCAGTCTTGCGAAATATGGTGATACATAGCATAATAAGTAATGATAAAAATATATTCATATACAGAGAGGAAAAGCGGATGAACTACAGTTTTAACAGCAGAGTCAGATATAGTGAGACAGGCGAAGATGGCAGACTGACATTGCCGGGAGTTTTGAATTATTTTCAGGATTGTTGTACGTTCCATGCGGAGTCGATTGGGCTGGGAGGAGATGTGCTGAAGGCGAGAAACAGAGCGTGGGTGCTTTCTTCCTGGCAGGTAGTAGTAGGTGAGTATGCCAAAATGGGAAAGGAAATCAAGATCACGACGATACCATATGAATTCAAAGGATTTATGGGTATGCGTAATTTTATTATACAGGATTCTGAGGGAAGAAAACTTGCGTGGGCAAATTCCAACTGGACACATCTTGATATCAGCACGGGACTTCCTGCCAGACTGACTCCGGCAGATACAGATAATTATGTACTTGGTGAAAAGATGGAAATGGATTATGCACCAAGAAAAATCAAACTTCCGGAGGATATGATTGCGCAGGAAGCTTTCACGGTACAAAAACATCATCTGGACACAAACCATCATGTAAACAATTGCCAGTATGTATGCATGGCAGAAGATTTCCTTCCGGAAAGTTTCAAAATATACCAGATGCGCGCAGAATATAAAATGCAGGCAAAGCTTGGAGATGTAATTTGCCCGAAGGTAAAAACGGAAACAGATAAAGTGGTTGTATCTCTGGATAATATAGAAGGAAAAGCTTATGCGATAGTAGAATTCCTGAAAAAAGAGGGAGATATTTAAGCGAAAAATGTCTGTAATTATTCACTGATTTATTGATGATGACAGATCTGAGAAGTTACTGTTATCTGTAAAAGTCCTTATAGGGATAGGGATATAGATGATAGATATACAGAAATGCAAAAAAATTGTGAGACATTACAACACATAACTAAAAATAAGGAAAAAAGTTTCATACACAACTGACAAATATATTCCAGAATCCACATGTGGTTTCGTGAGAGTTTTTTTGAATAAATTGTTTACAAACCACACAAAACAATATATACTAAAGCTGTAAACAACAAGAAACAACGAATTGTTAAAAATAAACAACATAAAACCACAAAAATGGAGGATATATATTATGAAAATTCTGGAATCTAAATTTGTACAGGGCTTTATTAAAATGGCCAATGACGGTTATCAGCAGGCTGGCATGAGAGAAATGGTGGAAACTTAAGCTATCGTCTGAAACCGGAAGAAGTTGAGATGATCAAACCTCGTCTGAATGCACCTGGAGAATGGACACCGATCGGAGTAGAGGTTCCGGGACTGGCCGAAGAGTTTTTCCTTGTGACAGGAAGCGGTAAATATTTCAGAAACATTATCGTGGATCCTGAGGTATGTCTGGCAATCATTGAACTGGATGAGACAGGAACGAACTACAGAATCCGCTGGGGACTCGTCGAAGGTGGCAGACCTACCAGCGAACTTCCGACTCATTTGATGAACCATGAAGTAAAGAAGAAACTGACAAATGGAAAACATCGTGTTATTTATCATGCACACACAACAAATACGATTGCACTGACATTTGTTCTTCCGCTGGATGACAAGATCTTTACCAGAGAATTATGGGAATCTGCTACAGAATGCCCGGTTGTTTTCCCGGATGGAGTTGGAGTTGTCGGCTGGATGGTACCAGGCGGAAGAGAAATCGCTGTAAAGACAGCAGAACTGATGAAGAAATATGATGTTGTCATCTGGGCACATCATGGTATGTTCTGCTCCGGTGAAGACTTTGACCTTACATTTGGTCTGCTTCACACAGTAGAGAAATCCGCAGAGATTCTTGTAAAGATCCTGTCTATGACACCAAACAAACTTCAGACAATCACACCGGATAACTTCCGTGCACTTGCAAAAGACTTCAAAGTAAGCCTGCCGGAAGAATTCCTGTATGAAAAATAATCAACATACAAGTTGGTACATGTACCGTACAAGTGTTATAATACAGATATTAATAAGGGATTTTCCGGATGGGATATGCAAAACCGGAATATCTGAAAGATACTGCAATTAATATCTGAAAAGCAAAAGGAGAGGTACGAATTATGCTGGAAAAATTAAAAGAGGAAGTTTACAAAGCAAACATGGATCTTCCGAAATACGGACTTGTTACATTTACATGGGGTAATGTCAGCGGAATTGACAGAGAATCAGGACTTTTTGTTATCAAACCAAGTGGAGTAGATTATGATTTACTGACGCCGGACGATATGGTTGTTGTTGACCTGAACGGAAATAAAGTTGAGGGAAAATATAATCCATCTTCTGATACAGCAACTCATGTAGAACTGTACAAAGCATTCCCGAATATCGGAGGCGTTGTTCATACACATTCTTCATGGGCAACAAGCTGGGCACAGGCAGGAAGAGGAATTCCTTGCTATGGAACAACTCATGCAGATTATATGTACGGAGAAATCCCATGTGCACGTTGTTTGGAAGGCAAAGAATTTGATGAATACGAGAAGAACACAGGACTTCTGATCGTTGATATGTTCAAAGACAAAGATTACGAAGCAGTACCAGCTGTACTTTGCAAAAACCATGGACATTTGCATGGGGCAAAGATGCTCACGAAGCAGTACATAACGCAGTTGTTCTTGAAGAAGTTGCCAAGATGGCGGCACGCTGCGAGATGATCAACCCACAGGTAAAACCTGCTCCACAGGATCTGCAGGATAAACATTACTTCAGAAAACATGGTGCAAATGCGTACTATGGACAGGGTAACAAATAAGAAAATATTTATATAAGATAAACTATCACAAAAACTTCTGAAAAGAGTATAAAAGTTACTGTTCACTCCGTGCACGGTAACATACAATTCTTTTCAGAAGTTTTTTGTGACAGCGCATTGTGCCGCCTTTATTATTTGTGTTATACTGAAATGCAAAGCTATAGCAATTCCAGTATTTTATGGAACTGCTATAATGTCAGAGGATATAATTATAGCAGGTCAGGAAATAATTGACCTGCTTCTAAAGCATGATAGAAGGACAAAAAATACTGGCATGAGATATCAGAAAAACAAAAAAGCAAGCAAAAACGAAATGGAGATTATATGATAGAGTTAGGAAAAAAACAGAAATTAACAGTAGTGAAATCCGTAGATTTTGGTGTGTATCTGGCGGAAGATATGCACGCAGATGCAAAGAACAGAGTACTTCTTCCATCTAAACAGGTTCCGGAGGGAACAAAAGAGGGAGATAGTATTGAAGTGTTTATCTATAAGGATTCTCAGGACCGTCTGATCGCAACAACCAAAGAACCGAAACTTCAGGTAGGACAGACCGCAGTTCTAAAGGTATCTCAGGTAACGAGAATCGGCGCATTTCTTGACTGGGGGCTGGAGAAAGACCTTCTGCTTCCATATCATGAGCAGACTTTGAAGGTAAGAGAAGGCGAAGATGTACTGGTAGCTCTCTATATTGATAAGAGCAGCCGTCTCTGTGCAACGATGAAAGTGTATCATTATCTTTCTACCAGAACTCCTTACGTAGTCGGAGATATGGTTAAAGGCCGTGTGTATGAGATCAGCGACAGATTCGGTGTGTTTGTAGCAGTCGATGATAAATATTCCGCGCTGATCCCGGCAAGAGAGGCGAAAGGAAAATACCGTCCGGGTAAGATTCTTGAACTGCGTGTCAGCGAAGTAAAAGAAGATGGGAAAATGAACGTCACAGACCGTCAGAAAGCATATCTGCAGATCAATGAAGATGCAGAAAATGTACTTGAAGTAATCAATGAATTTGCGGGAGTTCTTCCTTTTGATGACAAGGCATCACCGGAGGTCATTCAGAGGGAATTTGGACTGAGCAAAGGTGCGTTCAAACGTGCAATCGGTCATCTGATGAAAGAAGGCAAAGTAGAAATCAAAGATAAGAGAATCTATGCGAAATAAGATTTTAGCAGTTGTTTAGTTAACCGTGAGAATGCTGAACAGATGCAATTATTTATAAGGATAGAATACGTAAACTGTATAGTCTGGCAGAGATAGTTCTGCCGGACAAATTTCTTTATAGAAACATTATTTTAACCGGATAAACTGTAAAACAGCTATTCGGTGTAGAGCTATGTAGCGAAAGCAGATGAGTCTATCTGCTTGGTTTGGTAAAACAGAACAGGAGAGAACAAAAATTGGAGTTTACACATCTTCACGTCCATACAGAGTACAGTCTGCTGGATGGTTCTAATAAAATAAAAGAATATGTAGCCCGTATCAAAGAACTTGGGATGGACAGTGCGGCGATCACAGATCATGGAGTTATGTATGGTGTGATTGATTTTTATCGTGCAGCGAGGGCCGAGGGAATCAATCCGATCTTAGGGTGTGAGGTATATGTGGCCCCGGGTTCCAGATTTGATCGTGAAGCGGGAGCGCGACGGAGCAGATATTACCATCTGGTTCTTCTTGCTGAGAATAATCAGGGTTATGCAAATCTGATGAAGATTGTTTCTAAAGGATTACAGAGGGCTTTTATTATAAGCCGCGAGTAGATTTGGCTGTATTAAAAGAATATCATGAGGGAATTATTGCACTAAGTGCCTGCCTTGCCGGTGAGGTTGCCAGATATCTCCAGAGAGGAATGTATGAGGAATGCAAAGGCAGCAGCCTGCGTTATCAGGAACAATTTTCGGAAAGGAATTTCTTTCTGGAATTACAGGATCATGGAATCGGCGCAGCAGGTAGTGAATCAGGAACTGCTTCGCATGCACGAAGAGACAGGTATTGATCTTGTTGCAACAAACGATGTGCATTATACAAAAGCAGAGGATGCAGCACCACATGATATTCTGCTTTGCCTGCAGACAAACAAGAAGCTGGCAGATGAGGACAGAATGCGTTATGAGGGTGGACAGTATTACGTAAAATCTCCTGAGGAAATGGCGCAGCTTTTTCCATATGCATTAGAGGCACTGGAGAATACACATAAGATCGCGCAGAGATGTCATGTAGAAATTGAGTTTGGTGTGACCAAGCTGCCGCGTTTCGATGTTCCGGATGGTTTTACCTCATGGGAATATCTGAATAAGTTATGTTTTGAAGGACTGGAGGAACGTTATCATCCGGTCACAGAAGAATTAAAATCTCGACTGAACTATGAGCTATCTACTATCAAAAATATGGGCTACGTAGATTACTTCCTTATAGTATGGGATTTCATCAAATATGCACGCGACCATGACATCATGGTAGGACCGGGACGAGGTTCTGCGGCGGGAAGTCTCGTAGCTTATACGTTAGGTATCACACAGCTTGATCCGATCCGATATGATCTGCTCTTTGAGCGGTTCCTGAATCCGGAACGAGTATCCATGCCTGATATTGACGTTGATTTCTGCTTCGAAAGAAGACAGGAGGTTATTGAATATGTACGTCGCAAATATGGCGATGACTGCGTGGTTCAGATCGTTACCTTTGGTACTTTGGCGGCCCGCGGTGTTATCCGCGATGTCGGACGTGTGCTGGATATGCCTTATGCGCAGGTAGATTCCATTGCAAAAATGATTCCTCAGGAATTAAACATTACCATTGATAAAGCCCTGACCATGAATCCTGAACTGAAGAAAGCGTATACAGAACAGGATGATGTTCATTATCTGATTGATATGGCAAGACGTCTGGAAGGTCTTCCGAGACATACTTCCATGCATGCGGCAGGTGTCGTAATCAGCCAGAAAGATGTATCCGAATATGTACCTCTTTCCAGGGCACAGGATGGTTCGATTGTTACCCAGTTTACCATGACGACACTGGAAGAACTGGGACTTCTGAAAATGGACTTCCTGGGACTGCGTACACTGACAGTTATCCAGAATGCAGCGAAATTAATCCAGAAGGATACGGGCGTTACACTGGATATGCAGAAAATTGACTATGATGATAAGAAAGTTCTTGATTCTCTTGGCACTGGCCGTTCAGATGGTGTGTTCCAGCTTGAAAGTGCGGGAATGAAGAACTTCATGAAAGAGTTGAAACCGCAGAGCCTTGAAGATGTAATCGCGGGAATTTCCCTGTACCGTCCGGGCCCGATGGATTTCATTCCTCAGTATATCCGGGGCAAAAACCGTCCGGACACGATTCGTTATGACTGCCCGCAGCTGGAGCCGATTTTGCAGCCTACTTATGGATGTATCGTATATCAGGAGCAGGTTATGCAGATCGTGCGTAACCTGGCCGGTTATACTTTGGGCCGAAGCGACTGGTACGTCGAGCAATGTCCAAAAAGAAGGCTCTGTCATGGAAAAAGAGCGCAGAACTTCGTTTATGGAAATGAAGCAGAGGGAGTTCCGGGATGTATTGCAAATGGAATCGACGAGGCGACAGCGAATAAAATTTATGATGAAATGATAGATTTTGCAAAGTATGCATTTAATAAATCTCATGCGGCGGCTTATGCAGTGGTTTCCTATCAGACAGCGTATCTGAAATACTATCATCCGGTAGAATTTATGGCGGCGCTTATGACATCAGTCATTGATTTTCCAAATAAGGTTGCAGAATATATTCTGGTGTGCAGACAGATGGGAATTAAGATCCTGCCGCCGGATGTCAACTGCGGAATGTATGGATTCTCAGTAGATAACGGAGCTATCAGATATGGACTGTCTGCAATCAAGAGCGTCGGCCGTCCTGTTATTGAGAGCCTGGTAAGTGAGCGTGAGCAGAACGGGGAGTATCGTTCCCTGAAAGATTTCATGGAGCGAAATACGCAGCAGATGAATAAACGTGCCGTAGAGAACTTTATAAAAGCAGGAGCGTTGGACTGTCTGGAGGGTAACCGCCGTCAGAAGATGATGGTTTACCAGCAGATTTCAGATAGTATCAGCCAGGACAGAAAGAATTCTCTGGTCGGACAGATGAGTCTTTTTGATCTGGTCAGTGAAGAGGATAAAAAAGAATTCGAGATCCGCATGCCGAATGTGGAGGAATTCGGAAAAGAAGAACTTCTTGGATATGAGAAAGAAGTTCTGGGAATTTATCTGAGCGGTCATCCGCTGGAGAATTACCGGGCAATGATGGAGAAAACGATCTCCGCAAAAACTTCTGATTTCCAGCAGGATGAGGAGACGAATCTTCCAAAAGTCATGGACGGTCAGAAAGTGATCATCGGTGGAATGATTACGGATAAAACAATCAAATATACAAAGAATAATAAGGTCATGGCATTTCTTACAGTGGAAGATCTTGTCGGAACGGTAGAAGTAGTTGTTTTTCCACGTGATTATGAGAAAAGCCAGCAGTTTCTGAATGAAGATGCGAGGGTATTTATCCAGGGAAGAGTATCCGCAGAGGACGATCGCGCCAGTAAACTGATTCTTGAAAAGATCCGTCCGTTTGACAATATGCCAAGAGAGATCTGGATCCAGTTTGATAATAAAGAAGTGTATGCACAGCGTTCACAGGAACTGCTTGAAGACCTCAGACGCTCCCCTGGTGACAGTGCCGTTGTGATCTATCTGAAAGATGTAAAGGCATAAAAAAGCTTCCGGTTGGTTATCATGCACAAATACAGGATTCATGGATGAATTACATGTACGAAAAATATGGTCAAACCAATGTTAAAGTTGTAGAAAGAGGATTGAAAAACTTATAAAAATGCGCTAAACTATACCCGAATATGTGTATAGTAAAAATGAGATAGATTCATAAGATGGAGGAAGAAAAAATGGCAGAAAAAGAAGATAAAAACCATTGGTGTCCTCACCAGTGGTGGTGACGCACCTGGAATGAACGCTGCAATCCGTGCGGTAGTCAGAAGAGGCTTAAGCCAAGGGACTGAGTGTAAAAGGTATTTTGAAAGGATATGATGGACTGTAATGAAGAGATCATGACATGAGTGCAAGACGTTCTG
>ENA-OQLB01001145-OQLB01001145.1-human-gut-metagenome-genome-assembly--contig:-NODE-1145-length-12248-cov-8.881693_pt1 | contig 12248 bp, 16 predicted proteins | sample MGYA00242656_ERZ504813 | MGnify/ENA primary metagenome ERZ504813 (study PRJEB26092, sample SAMD00036388) | human gut metagenome | host: Homo sapiens | study: EMG produced TPA metagenomics assembly of... | reverse complement strand
CTAAGAGGGTTCCCAGAATCTACCGGGGCGGGAACTTGGCGGACTTGAAAAAGCAGGGAGCCGGCGCGCTGAAGGACACGGCGATGCCTTTTGTGAAACGGGGTTTAGAAAATTTATGTAATCGAAAAAGCCTCTAGACAAAATGTTCGTTATTTACTATAATAGGTGTGACCAATATGAGAAGCTCATGATAAGGCCGCGGGACTGCGGCGGTCAAAGGCTGATAAAGACCTTGGCAAAATACCAGCTTGAGATTTCAAAATGTAACTTTTGTAGACGTGTTGGTTTTACGAGGCTTTAAGCAATATTTTGCCAATTCAGGCGAAATATTGCTTTTTTTATTGCCTTTTTTTGGCATCCGCAAAAGTTTAGCCTGCTGGAACGGCTGCGCGGCCATGAAAAGCGGCCGCGCGGCAAAAAGCTTTATAGCCGTGCTATGGACTTGCGGATACGGAACAGAGCGGTTTCTCATTATGTCAAAATAAAAGAAAGAAGGAGTTAAAATTATGAGGCAGTTTTTTAAGAAAGCTGTGGCCGTTGTTTTGACGGGCGTACTGCTGGCCGGCGCAAGCATTAGTGCGGCCGCTGCTCCTCAGGAGCTCAGCGTAACCCCCACCGTCGCCTCAGGCGAAGCCGCTGTGGAGGGAGACGTTATCACTCTGACTGAGGCAAGGCCGCCACGGTGGCCTTCCAGCCGTCTCAGGAGCTTGATATTATTGAATACCAGTATTCCCTGGCTCAGCCGTCTGATACCAATGAGACTATTGTGGACGTAACCGACTGGGAGACAGCGGACAGCCTGGTTCCCGCCTATTCCTTCAGCGGCCAGCTCAAGGAAGGCACTTATCAGATCACCCTGACCCTGACGGAAAACACCGGCTACACCACCGTATTCCAGAAGGAATACACGGTTAAGGTGCAGGCCGCTCCCGTGCCGGTTACTGTGGCCCCGGCCGTTGTCTCCGGCAAGGCGGATATTTCAGGAGACGTAATCACCCTGACTGAGGGAACCGCCGCCACGATCGCTTTTCAGCCGTCTCCGGCGCTTGACATTCTTGGATATCAACACTCTTTCCGCCAGCCGGAAAGCACTTTGTCTCTGATCGAGGACGTAACCGATTGGGAGACTGCAGACACCCTGGTTCCTACCTATTTCTTCAGCGGTGAGCTGAAAGAAGGCACCTATCAGATTGCCCTGACCCTGACGGAAAACACCGGCTACACCACCGTATTCGAGAAAGAGTATACCGTACAGGTAGTCGCCTCTGAGCCGGAGGAGCCGGAGACCCCGGATGTCGTCATTGACCAGGATAAGGACGTTCCCCAGGTATCCCTTGGCATGGATCAGGCGGAGCTGGCGGAGAGCCTGCTGACGGAAGAGGAAATCAACGACGGCGCTCAAATCGTGATCTCTGTGGAAAAGGCGGAGCTTAGCGAGCAGCAGAAAGAGCTGTTCCAGAACGCCATGTCCGGCTATCAGGAGGGCGTTTACCTGGACATTTCCCTGTTCAAGGTATTAAACGACCAGAGCGCCGCGATCACGGAAACGAAAAAGCCCATCCGTTTGACCATCAGTATCCCCGAGGAGCTGCGGAAGGACGGCCGCACCTTTGTCATTTACCGTGAGCACAACGGCGTCGTGGAATTGCTGAAGGATTTGGACAACGACCCGGCTACCGTCACCATTGAAAGCGACCAATTTTCTGTTTTCGCTCTCGCCTACAGCGACGGACAGGCCGGAGTCTCCTCTGGTGAGGCCGGTTCCTCCAGCGCTTCTGGTTCTTCCGGCGGCTCCAGCAACGATAAATACGTGCCCACCGGAGACGGCTTCCCAGCCGCCGTTGTCAGCGCCGTTCTTTTGATCAGCGCGGCACTGGTTCTGGTGCTTGTCAAGGGCAAGCGGGGCAAGGCCAGCGAATAAAAGAGCTTAAGGCTTAACCACCGGCCCGTCATTCGGGAAAGGGTTCCCGCGAAACGAATTAAAGAAGCGCTGGACGCCATATAGCGTCCGGCGCTTCTTCCTTTTGATATGGCAACCAGAGAAAAAGGACAAGCCGGAGAGCATACCGCTCTCCGGCTTGTCTGCTAGTTGTATGGTTCAGCGGCAAAGCTCCGGTTCTGCCGCAAAGCGAAACCGCTTTAAAAGGCGCGTTTTACAAAGCCACCTTTTTCATGGCTTTGTCCAGGGTGCGCTGGGAAATCCGCAGGGCGATCTCGGCGCTCTTGGTATAGCACTGCTCCAAATAGGCCTTGTCGCCGATGAGCCGGGTGAATTCCTCCTGGATGGGACGGAGATGATCCACTACTGCTTCGCCAACCGCCAGCTTGAAATCACCGTAGCCCTTGCCGTCGAACTCCCGCTCGATCTCCTCATTGGTTTTTCCAGTCATCACGGAGTAGATCCCCATTAGATTGTTAATGCCATCCTTGCCCTCGCCGTAACGCACCTGAGCGTCGCTGTCGGTGATGGCCCGCTTGAACTTCCGCATAATGTCGTCCGGCTTATCCAGCAAGGCCACGTAGCTGTTGACGTTCTCATCTGACTTGGACATTTTCCTGGTGGGATCCTGCAAGGACATGATCTTTGCCCCTACCTTGGGGATATAGGGATCCGGCACCTTGAAGGTCTGGCCGTAAATGCCGTTGAACCGCTCGGCGATATTCCGGGTCAGCTCCAGATGCTGCTTCTGGTCCAGGCCTACCGGCACCATGTCCGCCTGGTAGGCCAGGATATCCGCCGCCATCAGGCTGGGATAGGCGAACAGGCCAACGTTAACGTTATCGGCGTGCTTCTGGGATTTATCCTTAAACTGGGTCATTCGGGAAAGCTCCCCGAATTGGGTGTAGCAGTTCAGCAGCCAGGCCAGCTCCGCGTGAGTATGAACGTGGCTCTGGATAAAGAACAGGCTTTTGTCCAGGTCGATGCCGCAGGCCAGCAGCAAGGCGTAAGCTTCCAGGGCGTTTTTACGGAATTTGGCCGGGTCCTGCCGCACCGTGATGGTGTGCAGATCCGCCAGGGCGAAAATACAGTCATAGTCATCCTGAAGGCCTACCCAGTTCCGCAAGGCGCCTACATAGTTGCCCAGGGTGATGGTGCCGCTGGGCTGGATCGCGCTGAAAATTACTTTTTTACGCTCAGGAGTGTTCGCTGTTTCCATGGGAAGGGCCTCCTTATATTAATTCGTTTACAAGCTGTCCAAGAATCTTAATCCCTTTTTCCAGCTGCTGTCGGTGGGCGTGGAGAAGTTGGTGCGGAAGCACTGGCAGGGCTCGCTTTCATCGGTCAGGAACGCGTTCCCGGGCACCACGCAGACCTTCCGCAGCACCGCCTGCTTGCAGAAATCAGGCATATCCACCCCTTCGCAGAGTGCACCAGATGAACAGGCCGCCCTGGATAGCTTATAGGTGATCTTAGGAAGCAGATACTGGTCCATCAGATCCATGGCGAATTTTGCTTTTTTCCGGTACAGGTCCCGCAGGAACTGGATATGGCCGGATAATCGTATTTGGTCATAAACTCGTTGGCGATCATCTGGGCCAGGATGTTGGTATGAACGTCCTCGCCCTGCTTGCAGACGATCATCTTCTGGCATACGGCTGAGGCCCGATGCAGTAGCCTACCGGATGCCGGGCGCAAAACCTTGGAGAAGGTGCCCGCGTACATCACCAGACCGTCCTCGTCGAAGCTTTTGATGCAGGGCAGGTCCTCGCCCTCGATCCGCAGGTCGCCGTAAGGGTTGTCCTCCAGGATCAGAACGCCGTAGCGCTTGGCCAGCTCATACACCTTTTTCCGTTTTTCCAGGCTCATGGTGATACCGGAGGGATTTTGAAAGTTGGGAATGGTATAAATAACTTGGCGTTAGGCTCTTCCCGCAGAGCGGTTTCCAGGGCCTCCAGGTTCATGCCGTCGTCATCCATGGGAACGCCCCGCAGGCGCACGCCGTAGGAGCGGAAGGAGTTCAGGGAGCCGATAAAGCTGGGCGCCTCGCAGATGACCACATCCCCCGCGTTGCACAGGGCTTTGGTGGTTAAATCCATCACCTGCTGGGCGCCGGAGGTAACCACCAGCTCGTCGAACTCCCGGCCCACGTTATGAGTCTTTTTCATGTAGTCCTTCAGGGTTTCCCGCAAAGGGGCGTAGCCCTCGGTAATACTGTACTGCAAGGCCGCGATGGGGTTTTTCTCCAGAATGGACGCGGTAATCTCCTCAATGGCCTTGGTGGGAAACGCCTCGGGAGACGGATTTCCCGCGGACAGGGAAATCACCTCCGGGTCCGCCGCGTACTTGAAAATTTCCCGGATCGCGGAGGGCTTCAAAGACTGTACCCGATTTGAAAATTTATATTCCATTTTCAGCACCAACCTATCATGATATAATATAGAAAATAAGTGAAAGCAAAAGCTCAACGCCTGCAAAACAGAGCTCCCGCCGCTTTTCCGGCGGCCTGCGGCGGCGTCCGCTGTTTCAGACGGTGGTTTACCAGCGCCCAGAAGGTCTGCCGGATGTACCCGAAGACCCGAAGCGGGATTGAAAAACTATTTTTAATTTTATCACATTTTTTACGGTGAATCAATGCCAATCCCTAAAGATAAGCGTTTAAAAGCGGGGGACTCCCGAAACGGGCCTGAACGGTTCGGGAGGACTGTGAAAGCAAAAAGGCTGGTGGTTTTCTACAAATTTTGGGGAAGAGAAAGCGGTAAATTTTTCTGTTTAAAAACAGCAATTTACGCCATATATTAATGAAATATTCACAATAACATGATAGAATAGAATCAACATAAGCATAGAGGAGGCTTACCACTATGAACGCACAAAAATTTACTCAAAAATCTCTTGAGGCCATCCAGGAGGCCCAAAATATAGCGCTGGAGCACAACAGCATGCAGATCGAGCAGGAGCACCTGGTTTGCGCCCTGCTGGAGCAGAAGGACGGCCTGATTCCCCAGCTGATGAAAAAGATGGAACCGACCCGGACGCCTTGCTTCACGCCGTGGAGCAGCGGATAGAGGGCCTGCCCGGGGTTACCGGTCCCGGCCGGGAAAGCGGGAAGATCTATGTGTCCGGCGACGTGGATCAAAATCTGGCCGCCGCTGAGCGGGAAGCCGGCCGGATGAAGGACGAATATGTTTCCGTGGAGCACATTATGATGGCGGTTCTGGAAAAGCCGAACACAGGCATGAGCCGTATTTTCCAGCAGTTCGGCGTGACAAAGGACCAGTTCCTGTCCGTGCTGGCTACGGTCCGGGGCAATACCCGGGTCACCAGCGACACCCCGGAGGAAACCTATGATTCCCTGTCCAAATACGGCCAGGATCTGGTGGAGCTGGCGAAAAACCACAAGCTGGACCCGGTAATCGGCCGCGACTCGGAGATCCGGAACGTGATCCGGATCCTTTCGAGGAAAACCAAAAACAATCCGGTGCTCATCGGTGAACCCGGCGTGGGCAAAACCGCCATCGCCGAGGGCCTGGCCCTGCGGATCGTCCGGGGGGACGTGCCCAACAACCTGAAGGACCGGAAGCTGTTTTCCCTGGATATGGGCTCCCTGATCGCCGGCGCCAAGTTCCGGGGCGAGTTTGAGGAGCGGCTGAAAGCCGTGCTGGGCGAGGTAAAAAAGAGCGAGGGCAAAATCATTTTGTTCATCGACGAGCTTCACACCATCGTGGGAGCGGGCAAGACCGAGGGCTCCATGGACGCCGGCAACCTGCTGAAGCCGCTGCTGGCCAGAGGGGAGCTCCACTGCATCGGCGCCACCACCCTGGACGAATACCGGCAGTATATTGAAAAGGATCCGGCTCTGGAACGCCGCTTCCAGCCCGTGCTGGTGGATGAGCCTCTGTGGCGGATACCATTTCCATTTTGAGAGGGCTGAAGGAGCGCTACGAGGTGTTCCACGGGGTAAAGATCCAGGATCAGGCCCTGATCGCCGCCGCGACCCTTTCCAACCGGTATATTTCCGACCGCTTTCTGCCGGATAAGGCCATCGACCTGGTAGACGAGGCCTGCGCCATGGTCCGCACCGAGATCGATTCCATGCCTACGGAGCTGGACGAGATTTCCCGGAAGATCATGCAGCTGGAAATCGAGGAGGCCGCCCTGAAAAAGGAAACGGACGCCCTTTCCCAGGAGCATCTGCAGGAGCTGCAAAAAGAGCTGGCGGAGCTCCGTTCCCAGTTTAAAGAGATGAAAGCGAAATGGGAAAACGAAAAAGAGGCCATCGGCAAGGTGCAGAAGCTGCGGGAGGAGATCGACCAGGTCAACGGCGAGATTGAAAAGGCGGAACGCAGCTACGACCTGAACAAGCTGGCGGAGCTGAAATACGGCCGCCTGCCAGCCCTGCAAAAGGAGCTTCAGGAGGAGGAGCGGATCGCCGAGGAGGGCCAGAGCAATGCCAGCCTGCTCCACGACAAGGTCACCGAGGAGGAGATCGCCAAGATCGTGGGCCGGTGGACCGGGATTCCCGTTTCCAAGCTGATGGAGGCGAGCGGGATAAGCTGCTGCGGCTGGAGGATATCCTCCACCAGCGGGTCATCGGCCAGGATGAGGCGGTAGAAAAAGTCACCGAAGCCATCCTCCGTTCCCGGGCGGGCATCCAGGACCCGGACCGCCCTATCGGTTCCTTCCTGTTTTTAGGCCCCACCGGCGTGGGCAAAACCGAGCTTGCCAAGGCGCTGGCTCAAACCCTGTTTGACGACGAGCGGAATATGGTCCGGATCGATATGACCGAGTATATGGAGAAATATTCCGTATCCAGGCTGGTGGGAGCCCCTCCCGGATACGTGGGCTACGAGGAAGGCGGCCAGCTGACCGAGGCGGTGCGCCGGCATCCTTATTCCGTGGTGCTGTTCGACGAGGTGGAGAAGGCCCACCCGGATGTGTTCAACATTCTGCTTCAGGTGCTGGACGACGGGCGGATCACCGACTCCCAGGGGCGGACGGTGGACTTTAAAAACACCATCATTATCCTGACCTCAAACTTAGGCTCCAATTACATTTTGGAGGGCATCAACGAAAAGGGAGAGATCAGCGGGGAGGCCAGAACCATGGTGGATGGCCTGCTGAAGCAGCAGTTCCGCCCTGAGTTTCTGAACCGGCTGGACGACATCGTATTCTACAAGCCCCTGACCAAGGATGAGATCACCAGGATCGTGGATCTGATGATCGCTGACCTGCAAAAGCGCCTGGAGGAAAAGCAGCTCACGGTGGAGCTGACCCAGGCCGCCAAGGATTACGTGGTGGACAGCGGCTACGACCCGGTTTACGGCGCCCGCCCGCTGAGGAGATTCCTCCAGAGCAAGGTGGAAACCGCCATCGCCAAGGCTATCATTTCCAGAGACCTCCGGCCCCGCACCCACCTGGTGGTGGATTACAACGGCAGGGAGCTGACAGTGGAGCCGGTGACGATTATGCCCAGGGAAGGATAAGCAGCTTCCCAAGAGAAAAACCTTTGGGCGAAAGAAGCTCGTTTCCACACGGAGCCTGTCAAGGAAAAACACTTTTTATGTAATAACTTCCCCGGCAGGCCTCGAGGATTCGGGACTTCCCCAAAAGGGCGATGACGCCCGGCGGGAAAGAGTTCCGGAGAAACCCCTTTTCAAATTTCCAAGTTGTAAATAAAAACAGCAAAAAACAGCGGCTTTTCTGTTATTGCCAGAGCCGTCCTGATTCCGTCTGCGGACAGCAAAGGAAAAAAGCAAAAATATCTGGAGGCCCCGAAAGCAAATTGATCAGAGCTCATATAAAAGCGGTTTTCTGACCGCCGGAAAACAGGGGCGAACAGATCGTTTCCGTCGACTTTTTCTTTTCTCCATGTTATAATGTACTATAATAATAAAAAACAGGCTGGTCTGTACTCCGATCAAAATTGCAGCTTCATTAAATACGGCAAGGACCAATTTTGATTGATCATAAGAGGGGATTATTATGAAAGGCGGAAAGAAGGCCGTGATGACCGCTTTAGCGGTCATCCTTGTGGTTTTCATGTCATTTCCCACCGTGTTTGCCCGCGCGGCGGCGGAGGCGGTACCGGAGGCGGGGGAGGTACCGGAGGCGGAGGAGGTACCGGCGGTTATACCACCGGCGGCCATACCAGCGGTTACACCCGCTCTAATCCGATCTCGTCTATCATCGGGTATGTCGTTATGGGGCTAGCGGCGTCCGGCGGGGCTGTGACCTTATATATAAAGGTGAGGGCTAAAAACAGGAAAGCGGAAAAGATCATGGAAAATCTTTCCCGTTTCGATCCCACCTGGAGCCTTGCTGACTTTGACCGCCATATTCAAAATATGTTTTACACCGTTCAGGAGGCCTGGGCCCAGCGGGATCAGGAAATCGCCCGGCGTTATTTGAGCAGGGAACTTTTTGAAAAATATCAGATCAAATCCCAGTGGATGATCATGCGCCATGAACAGAATATTTTGCAAAACCAAAGCTTTGGCGGCACTCCCAGTGGCTGTCAATGATTTTCAAGGGGAAGACCGGGATTACATGTGGGTGTACATCAAAGCCAAAATGATTGATTACACCATAGACGACCGAACAATGGAGGTGATTTCCGGGTCTAAAAACAGTGCCAGCTTTGTGGAATATTGGAAGCTGATCAAAGAAAACGGCTGTTGGGTACTGGATGAAATCCGCCAGAAAAATGAGTTTAATCTGGACAACGTATAGCAATTAGCGATATATCATACACGGAATAATCGGCACGTTATACCCGCCGCCGAAAACAATTAAGCGGAAAACAGAATTAAGAAGAAAAATTAGAAATGTCAAAAACCACCGGGCGCTGTCAAAACAGCCCGGTGGTTTTTGACATTTTCTGGGGGTTATCACAAGCCTGCTGATTACGCTTGACAGCTGATTTTTTGAGCGTCGGTGCCGCTTTAGCATTCGAAGATTGGAGAACAGCAAGCGGCCTTGCGAACGAATCCTCTTAAAAGAGTCAATCGGCGTTCCAGTGGGCGATGCCGGCGCGCTCCACGGCGCCCATGACTTTGGATTTTAAATCCGGATAGTCCTTTTCCAGCCGGGCGATCAGCTCCTTGGTTTTTTGCCGGGAAGTACTGCCGTCGGCGGGACATTCACTTTTTACTACCGGCAAATGGCAGCGGTTCGCCGCCGCCGCGACCTGGCGCTCCCCGCAGAACACCAGGGGACGGATCAGCCAAAGCTCCTTTCGGGAAAGATAGGATTTTGGGGAAAAGCAGTCCAGAGAGCCGCTGTTGAACAGGTTCATGAAGAAGGTCTCCACCGCGTCGTCGTAATGATGGCCCAGGCCAGCTTATTGCAGCCGGCCTCCTTTGCCATATTGTGCAGGATCCCCCGGCGCATTCTGGCGCACAGGCTGCAGGGATTAGCTTCTTTCCGATCCTCGAAAATGATCCGGCCCAGCTGGGTGCGCCGGATATGGTACGGCACGCCCAGCCGCCGGCAGAGCTCCTCAATCTGGGAGTAGTCGGCGGGTCCGCCGTGAAACTGGGGATCCGCCGTCAGGGCGGCCACCTCGAACCGGCTGGGATAAAATTCCCGCAGCCGCCAGGGCGCAGAGAAGCACCAGGCTGTCCTTGCCGCCGGAAACGCCTACGGCAATCCGGTCCCCCTCCCCGATCATATGATATTTTTCCACGGCCGCCCGCATCGGGCCTAGTATCTTTTGCATCCGCGCATCCTCCCGTCCGGCCTGGGCGGCCGGCGATTCCTTTCTATAAGCTGGGTTTTCCTTATTGTGGCACAAAATTGCGAAAAACACAAGTGAAAATGGCGCGTGAGAAAACAGGAGATATCATGAGAAAAACAGAGCATATTGAAGATTGTAAGTGTACAAATTAAAAAAATAGGAAAAAGTGTTGACAAGGCCGGGGCCTGTGTTATGATAACAACCGTGCACGATTGAAAAATACGTGAAACTTCGAATTATTAGGAGGAAACGCTATGTCCACTTATATGCCAAAGCCGGTCAAGTCGACCGCAAGTGGTATGTACTTGACGCCGCCGGCAAACCGCTGGGCCGCGTAGCCGTTCAGGCCGCCAATCTTCTCCGCGGCAAGCATAAGGTTACCTTTGCGCCTCATGTCGACTGCGGCGACCATGTAATCATCATCAACGCAGAAAAAGCCGTGTTAACCGGCAATAAGCTGACCCAGAAGTATTATTACCGCCACACCGGCTATATCGGCCACCTCCGGGCTGTCCGCTATGACACCCTGATGGCGGAGAAGCCGGAAAAGGCAATGGAGCTCGCCGTAAAGAGAATGGTTCCCGATACCACCATCGCCGCGCCGCCCTGACCAGACTGCGCATCTATGCTGGCGCCGAGCACAACCACGCCGCACAGAAGCCCGAAGCCTGGGAACTATAAGGATAGGAGGAACGCAAGATGTACGATAAGGCACCTTATTTCTACGGCACAGGTAGAAGAAAAAGCTCCGTTGCCCGCGTGAGAGTATACCAGGGCACCGGTAAGGTTACAATCAACGACCGTGATATCGACGATTACTTTGGCCTGGAGACCCTGAAGCTGATCGTTCGCCAGCCTTTGGTGGCCACCGAGACCGATCAAAAATTTGACATTGTCTGCCGGGTTGCTGGCGGCGGTGTTACCGGCCAGGCCGGCGCGATCCGCCATGCATCGCCAGAGCCTTGCTCCAGTACGATTCTGAGAATCTCCGCCCGATTCTGAAGAAGGCCGGATTCCTGACTCGTGATCCGAGAATGAAGGAACGTAAGAAGTACGGCCTGAAGGCCGCCCGCCGCGCTCCTCAGTTCTCCAAGAGATAACAGGCTTGTGTTACAAAAAGAGATGCCCTTTCTGCGGGGCGTCTCTTTTTTTATTTCGATGAAAAATAACGGCGCCGCCAGGCGCCTGCCGGTCAATTCCTTTTAGTGCCGGCTTAAGCTCCCGGGCTGCCCGGCCGTTTTGACTTTTCTCCTTGCCGCCTTTTTTGATTAGAGACTAAAGGGGAGGGTTCCGGCAGGAAGAGGGAGGAGCTGGGCCTAAATGGAAAGCCGGGCCGGCCCCATTCCTTGAGAAGCAAAAAAAGAGGCATCCGGTTAAAAATGGCGGCAAAGGGCTTGCATTAGAGTGGAAAAGGCTTTGCCTTGAGGAAAAGAGGCAATGATGGAAATACGATACGGGAGGCTGCTATGAGTAAGAAATACGCGTTTTTATTGATGGGAAAGGACTTTAACCCTCAGAGAGACCATGCCTGCTTTTCCGCCGGCGGTGTGGACAGCTATATCATCACGGTGCGTTCCCCTGAGGAGGCGGTGAAAAAAGCCAGAGAGCTGGCGGATGAGGGCTTTGGCGCGCTGGAGGTCTGCGGCGCTTTTGGAGAAAATCTGGCCCGGGAAATGTACCAGGCCGCAGACAGGCGGCTGACAGTAAGCTATGTGGTATGCCCTAAGGATCAGGAGGAAGCCAGCCTTCAGTTTTGGGGCCCGGGGAAAGCATGAAGAAGGCGGCTTTGCCCGCAAAGGACAAAACGCATTTCTTAAAAAGGACGCCTGAGGCCCACGCCGCAGGCGCTCTTTTCTACCGGCGGAAATGTTAGCGGCAGATATTCTGTACTGGCCGGGGGCGGGATCAAAAAACCCGCTCCCCGAGCCGGCCTTTTTGTGTAAAGAGAAGAATCTCAGGAGGAAGGAAAGAATAATTCTTTTTCGCAATTATAATAACAAGGTCTATGGGTATTATTATACTACTGTTTTCGACCATGTTCGTGTGATGTTCATAAGGGGTTTACAAAAGGGTTTTAAAATTGAGTAAATAGGAGCCGAACCGCGGCCGGTCATCGCCGCGGCAAATAATAATAATGAGGTACTCCAAATGGAAAAAATAATGAGAAGAAAAGTAGATCCATTGGGAAGGATCATCCTGCCGGCAGAATTTCGCACGCGGCTGGGGATCGAAAAGGACAGCGAAATTGAAATCGTCTGCGAAAAGGACCGCATGATTATCAAGAAAGTATCCCCTATGGGGGTTATTATCCCGCTGCCCCGGGATCAGTAAAGCAAAGCCGGCGGCGGTGCCGTTCCTTTGCCAGCCGGGCTGCGGCCCTGGCCCGCGATTGACAAAGGGGCTTGGTTCGTGTAGGATAAAAAAAGGCCGCCGCGGGCGTCTAAACTAAAAACAGGAGGCGGTTTTGATGAAGCCGGCTTATCAGACTGTGATCTTTGATATTGACGGAACCTTGTTAAAATCCGACCGGGGGCGTGATGAACGCCCTGAAGTATACTACGGAGAAAATGG
>ENA-OQLB01001144-OQLB01001144.1-human-gut-metagenome-genome-assembly--contig:-NODE-1144-length-12253-cov-1.658008_pt1 | contig 12253 bp, 13 predicted proteins | sample MGYA00242656_ERZ504813 | MGnify/ENA primary metagenome ERZ504813 (study PRJEB26092, sample SAMD00036388) | human gut metagenome | host: Homo sapiens | study: EMG produced TPA metagenomics assembly of... | reverse complement strand
CCTTTGGCAGGCGGCAGGATGATGGCAATGAACATACCGTAGATCGCGATGCCGAGCGCGTTCGTCAAAACGGCCGGCAGAATGTTGCCCGCCGCCGCGCCGAGTGCCGTGCCGAGCACCCAGCCCGGAATGGCGACGGCGATGAGCCATAGCTGTAAAACGGTGAGAGAGGCTCCCTTTGGCTGACGCTGACGGCAAAGATCTCATCTGTCATGCCGTAGGCGATGCCGAGGCGGTGCCCAAGGGGCAGGCTTGGCGAGAGCTTTTGCGAGAGCGCACACGACATGAGAAAATACCGCAGGTTGATGATGAGCTGCGTGAATGCGAGCTCGATGAGCGACGCGCCCGATGCGATGATGGCGAGTGCTGCGAATTGCCCGGCGGAGGTGACGTTTAGGGCGGAGAGCACGGAGGCTTCAAACACCGAAAGTCCGATGCCCGCGGCCTGAATGCCAAACGCGAATGAAACGGCAAAGTACCCGAAGCAAATGGGCATGCCGTCTTTGAGGCCGCTTGAAAAATACTGTTTTCTGGTCATGAAGACCTTCTCCTTCTTTGCTACCGCATCAAAATGCGGCAAAATTTGCAAAATACAACCGTTTCCAAAAGAAAAGCACAGAAAAAGGTGTGTAAAGTATGAAAAAAGGCGGTTTTCACCGCCTTGAAATGGGCATAAAAAACCCCGCCCGACCGTAACGTGCTCTCAATAACCTGCTACGTAATAAGCAGGTGGGTGCCCTCCCGCAGGTTTCGCGCTCCCTTCTTCCGGTATCCGGTCAAGCCGGGCCGGGAGGTCTGCAGTCCGCCTGCGGAGCCGAGCTCCCTAAAGTTGAGTGTAGGGTTATTTTGCACGGTCCGCGCATCGGGCAGGTGTCTTTACATGATCTTGAACGGGGAAAGAAGATTACTCCTCTTCTTCCTCCATAGCCTGTGCATAGCGGGTCTCGAAAATTTCGGCGAGCTTATCCAGCAGGTCATCGTCTTCGATCTCGCAAAGCTGCTCTTCGCCGTTCTCGTCTTCTACGACTTCAAAGATGTAGTACTCATCTGCGTCTGCAACTTCGCTTTGGGCGTCGCGCAGAGTGGGGACAAGTGCCATAAAGTAGCCGTCATCGTTCTCGAGTTCGTCGATGATCTCAAATTCGTGCTCCGTGCCTCATCGTCGATGAGGGTGATGAGCTCTGCTTCGTATTCCTGGTTGTTGTCTATACTCATGGGAAAAGCTTCTTTCTCAGTATATTCGCCGTTCTGTGATTTATGCGGCGGAGCAGAAAAGCTGTGGAAAACAAGCCCGTTGCCTTTTGCCTGCAAGAATAATTGTATCGTGAATGCGGAAGAATGTCAAGCTTCATTTTGCGAAAACAGAATATACAAATAAAAATAAAATCTTCAAAAAAACTGTTGACAAAGTAGACAGATGGTGCTAATATATAGGTGAAAAGAGAAAGAACTCCAGAACGCAAAGTAGATCGGGAAAACCGTAAGAGGTTTTCTTGGTGGAGGCTCAAAAAAGTCTCGGTAAAAGATCGAAGCGGTTCAGCGCGCGGAAAATATTCCGAAGGGAGAGAGAAAGGCGCGGAGGAAACTCTTGAGGCAGTATTTGCAAAGGCGGAGCTTCAAATGTTCTTCGGCTTCCGGGAAATGTGATGAAAGAGATAAGTAGGCTTTTAAGAATGTGCCGGTACAAAGGGACAAAAAGCCGAAGCGGAGAAACGGGAACATAAATAAAGAAGCAGCCGTACGTTTTGAACATGTGGAAATAGGCAAAACGTGAAAAGAGGCAAAGCTGCATGAGCCGCAAAGGCAAATCTATTGAAAGAAAGCGGGTGAGGCCAATGGCTACTGAACCTCAGCAGCAGAAGATCCGTGGTGCATTGCGCCTCGGATCCCTGAAGTAGACTGAATATTTGCACACGAGTGTTTCAAGCTTTATGAAAGCGCGGGATCGCAAAAGCGAAGTCCCAAAAGGTTTTCGTGGTACAGCAAAGATAAGTAGGTCGAAATTAACATATAGAATTATACATGGGCTGTACAAAGTGTACGGACGTGTGTAAGGATAGGCGGAAAACGCCAAAGAAAAAATCAAATACAGTTTTTTGAGAATATACATGGAGTTGTGTCCAATGCACAAATGATAAACTCTGAAAGACCGACGACATTCTGAAAGTAATGCAGAGTGCAGGTATAAAAAGAGACCGATGGTTTCAAGCAGAGGAAAGTCCGATGTATTAGTATCAGTTTAAATTAACTTGAGATGTGTGCGCTGAGCGTACACCGCACAAGATGTGCAATAAAAATTAAAGAACGAGAGGCTTTTTCGGGATGCTGAAAGAGCCTCTTTTGTTTTGTGCGATAGGGGTATGTCGTGCAAGGCGCGCGGTTTGCGTTGTTTTTTGGTTTAAGTAGGAGAACGGGAGCACGTATTTGATTCTGATAAAGTTTTCGACTGCGTGTCGCTTTGCGGTAGAAACTCTTTCGCGCCGCACGGAATTGTATTTTTCGGGAGAATGTGCTATACTAACGATGTTCGCAAGACGGTATGCAGAAAAGCTGCACTTCATCAGGAAAGGAGCGGTGACTTATGAGCGAAAACATGGAAAAGGTCTATGACGTAATCGGTGGGTGGTTCCGGCCCTGCGGGGCTTACGGCGGCACTGTATTGCGCCCGCGCGGCTACGAGACGCTGGTGCTGGAAAAATATATCCCCGGCGGTCAAATGGTGACCTCGAATGAAATTGAAAATTACCCCGGCTTCCCGGAGGCGGTGGACGGGTTTACGCTGACGATGAGCATGAAAAAGCAGGCGGAGCGCTTTGGCGCGAAGCAGACCTACGGCAACGTGACGGCACTGCGGTTAGACGATGATGTGAAAATTCTGGAGACGGAAGACGGCACGGTTTACCGCGCGAAAAGCGTCGTTTTGGCACCCGGTGCGGCACCGAGGACGCTCGGCTTGCCGAACGAAGACGCTTTGCGCGGCAAGGGCGTTTCCTACTGCGCGACATGCGACGGTGCGTTTTATAAAGATAAGACGGTTGCGGTCATTGGCGGCGGTGACACGGCGGCGGGCGATGCGGCTTTTCTCTCCGCGATGTGCAAAAAGGTATACCTCATCCACAGAAGAGACCGCCTGCGCGCTTCAAAGAGCTATGAGAAGAAGCTCGATAAGCCGAATATCGAGATCGTTTTCGATACGGTGACGGATGAGATCCTCGAAAAAGACGGAAAAGTCGGCGGGCTGCGTCTGCGCAATGTAAAGACGGACGAGGTGCGCGAGATCGAGGTGAACGGCGTGTTTGTGGCGGTGGGCAATGTGCCGGCGACGGACTTTGTACGCGATATTCTTGACCTTGACGAAAACGGGTATTTTATGGCGGGCGAGAGCACGAAGACGAACGTTCCGGGTGTGTTTGCTGCGGGCGACTGTCGTAAAAAGACGCTGCGGCAAATCGTGACGGCGGCTGCGGACGGCGCGGTGGCGGCGCACGGCGTGGAAGAATATTTATCATAAGAAAGAAAAGGGCGCTTTGCCCGAAACATAAAGGATAGAAAATATGGGAAAAATCAAAGAACTGCTTATAAAATATAAAGAGCTGGTTTTGTACGTGGTGTTCGGCGTGCTTACGACGGTCGTGAGCTACGCTTCTTACTGGATCTTTACGGATTTTCTGCACATCCCGTACATGGTATCGACAGCGCTTTCGTGGGTGCTTTCAGTTACCTTTGCGTATGTGACGAACCGCAAGTGGGTGTTTGAGAGCCGCGCGCACGGCTTTGTGCCGATTTTGACGGAGGCGGCGAAATTTTTTGCGAGCCGTATTGCGTCCGGCTTTATGGAAATGGGCATGATGTTCATCGGTGTGGATCTGCTGCACGTGAATGATAAGATTGTGAAGCTCGTTGCGAACATTTTTGTGATCCTTGCAAATTATATTTTAAGCAAACTGGTCGATTTCGTAAGAAAAAGTAAATTGACGAAACGAGGTTATGGGAATATAATTTATAAGATAAAGACATCCGCCTTTGGCCGAGACGGAGGCTTTTATGGCGAAGAAAACAACGCCGCGATGAGTTTCAGGATATTTCCAGTTACTCCTCAAAGCAGGCGTATAAGAAAAATCAAAAAAGAAAAACGGACGGCCTTAAGGTCTTTTTGAGCTTCATCTGCGTTATTTTGGTGCTGGTGGGCGGCGTGATGATCTACGCTTCCACAGTGCTTTTGGGCGAACTGAAGACGACGACCATCACGAAAGACAAGACGGAACTCGGTATTTCCGAAGAAACAAAATCGGAAGCGGGCATTACGAATATTGCGCTGTTCGGCGTGGATGCCCGCGATTATGACGGCGGTACCTTTGCCGGGCGCAGCGACGCCATTATGGTGATGTCGATTGATAACGTGCACCACAAGGTTAAGCTGACGTCCATCATGCGCGATGTGCGCGTGTATATGGGCGACGGCAGTCCGTATGATTCCGGCTATGATAAGCTGAACCATGCTATATGTACGGTGGCCCGGAGCAGGCCATCCGCACGATCAACCAGAACTTCGGTCTCGATATTCAGGACTACGTGACCGTGAATTTTGCCTCCATGGCGAAGATTGTTGATGCGTTCGGCGGTGTAAATATTGATTTGACGGAGGAAGAAGTTGAGCAGGTCAATATCAATATGCAAGATCTGGCAGTGAATTCGCCAGAGTCTTTGTCAGGCGATATTTCTACATACGCGCCGCTTTCGGCGGGCGAGGGCGTGCTGTTGAACGGCGACGAAGCTGTGGCTTACGGGCGTATTCGTGCCATCGGCGACGATAACGGCCGTGTGGAACGCCAGCAGGAAGTGCTTTCTGCGCTCTTGAGCAAGGCAAGTTCTATTTCCAAGCTTGAATACCCGAGCATCATTCAACAGCTTGCGCCGCTTTGCGAGACTTCTTTGACGTTTGATAAGATGATCGGCCTGGCACAGATTGCGCTGACGGGCTTTGACATTGAGCGCCTTTCCATTCCGAGTGATGTGGAGGGCTATGTCTCCGATTACTGCGAGGGCGGCGGTTGGATGTGGACGTATGACACCGATGTTGCGGCACAGCATATCCACGAATTTATTTACGAGGATGAAAACTGACCCCTGACGGTCGCGTGACCGAACCTGTACATATGGCGGTGTGATGCCGCAGACGAGAAAGGACAATTCAGCTATGAAAAACCGATTTTAGTCGTTATGGCAGCCGGTATGGGCAGCCGTTACGGCGGCCTGAAGCAGATCGATCCCGTTGGCAAAAACGGCGAGATTATCATGGATTTTTCTGTTTTTGATGCCGTGCAGGCGGGCTTTTCCAAGGTAATCTTCATCATCAAGGAGCAGCTTTTTGAGGACTTTAAAGAGGTCATCGGCGACCGCGTATCGAAGTACGTGCAGGTCGAGTATGTTTTCCAGAAGTTGGATGACCTGCCGGAGGCTTTACGGTGCCGGAAGGCCGCGAGAAGCCGTGGGGCACGGGCCACGCCGTTTTGGCGGCACGTGACCACATTGATGCGCCGTTTGTCGTCATCAACGCAGACGATTTCTATGGCGGCGAGGCGTTTAAGAAAATCGGCGCGTTCCTCCGGAACGTGAAGGAAAACGGCGAAAAGGCACATTGGGCGATGGTGGGCTACCATCTGAAAAACACACTGACCGAAAACGGTCATGTGGCGCGCGGCGTATGCGTGGAGAAAGACGGTGTGTTGGATACCATCGTGGAGCGCACGCACATAGAAAAGCGCGAGGACGGCCCGGCTTACACCGAGGATGACGGCGCAACGTGGCACGCGCTCGATGAGGACACGACCGTTTCCATGAACCTGTGGGCTTTACGCCGGACTTTGTAGACGCATTGAAGAAGGATTTCGTCTCGTTCCTCGAGAACGATGTGCCGAAGAACCCGCTGAAGCGGAATACTTCCTGCCGTTTGTCGTCAATGACCAGATTCGCGACGGCAAGGCGGACGTGACGGTTTTAAAATCGGCGGACAAGTGGTTCGGCGTGACGTATAAGGCCGATAAGCCCGTCGTGATGGCGGCGCTTGCCGAGATGATGCAAAACGGCACATATCCCGACCCGCTTTGGAAGTAATTTCAAACCGAAATAAGATACAAAAGGGGCGCTGCGGCGCTCCTTTTTGCGTATATTGTGCGCTTTTTTCGCGAAATGTGTGTTTTGCCCCTTGCGAAACGCATGAAAAAAAAGTATAATGAAGAAAATCAGTAAAATGGCTTTTTGCGGGATGCGGGCGGCGCTTTTTCGCTGCGGCTCTCTTCTGCGCGAAGTCTGCCAAATAAAACTGGAACCGAAAGGAGTACCACTTATGAATTATTCCAAAGAAGTGGAAGAGATGTGTATTGTAGCCAAGGGCCCGAAGCACGGTCCGGCTCCCATCCCGGAAGAGGGCAAGTGGGTACAGGCAAAGGAAGTTAAGGACATTTCCGGTTACACCCACGGTGTAGGCTGGTGTGCACCGCAACAGGGCGCTTGCAAGCTCTCTCTGAACGTTAAGGACGGCATCATTGAGGAAGCGCTCGTTGAGACCGTTGGCTGCTCCGGCATGACGCACTCCGCTGCAATGGCAGCAGAGATCCTCCCGGGCAAGACCGTTATGGAAGCTCTGAACACGGACCTTGTATGTGATGCGATTAACACCGCTATGCGCGAGCTGTTCCTCCAGATCGTTTACGGTCGTTCTCAGTCTGCTTTCTCCGAGGGCGGTCTTGTTATCGGCGCAGGCATGGAAGACCTTGGTAAGGGCGCACGCTCCATGGTCGGTACCATGTACGGCACAAAGGCAAAGGGCGTTCGTTATCTTGAGATGACCGAAGGCTACTGCACCAGAATGGCACTCGACGCTGACGACCAGGTCATCGGCTACGAGTTCGTTTCCCTCGGCAAGATGACCGACTTCATCAAGGCCGGCATGGAGCCGAACGAGGCGTACAAGAAGTCTATGGGTACATACGGCAGATTCAATGAGGCCGTTAAGTACATCGACCCGCGCAAGGAATAAGGAGGGCACGAGAAATGGCTACATTTGAAGGTTATGAGAGACGTGAGGCGAAAATCCTCTCCGTCCTGAAAGAATACGGCATCAATTCCATTGATGAGTGCAAGACCATCTGCGAAGAGAAGGGCATCGACCCGTACACCATCGTACAGGAAACACAGCCGATCTGCTTTGAGAACGCAAAGTGGGCTTACACCGTAGGCTGCGCGATTGCTATCAAGATGGGCTGCACGAAGGCTGCTGACGCTGCTGCCGCTATCGGCATCGGCCTGCAGGCATTCTGCATCCCGGGCTCTGTTGCTGAAAACCGTAAGGTCGGCCTCGGCCACGGCAATCTGGGCAAAATGCTCCTTTCCGAGGAGACCGAGTGCTTCGCATTCCTCGCTGGCCACGAGTCCTTCGCGGCTGCTGAGGGTGCTATCAAAATCGCTCTGAACGCGAACAAAGTCAGAACGAAGCCGTTGCGCGTTATCCTCAACGGTCTCGGCAAGGACGCTGCGTTCATCATCTCCAGAATCAACGGCTTTACGTATGTTGAGACCGAGTTCGATCCGTACGCAGAAGAAGTTAAGGTTGTCAGCGAAAAGGCTTATTCCAACGGCCCGCGTGCGGACGTTAAGTGCTACGGCGCAGATAACGTTCCGGAAGGCGTTGCAATCATGAAGCTCGAGAACGTCGGCGTTTCCATCACCGGTAACTCCACGAACCCGACCAGATTCCAGCACCCGGTTGCAGGTACCTACAAGAAGTGGTGCAATGAGAACGGCGTGAAGTACTTCTCCGTTGCTTCCGGCGGCGGCACAGGCCGTACGCTGCATCCGGATAACATGGCTGCCGGTCCTTCCTCTTATGGCATGACCGATACCATGGGCCGTATGCACTCCGATGCACAGTTCGCAGGTTCTTCCTCTGTACCCGCACACGTTGAGATGATGGGTCTCATCGGCATGGGCAACAACCCGATGGTCGGTGCAACCGTTGCTTGCGCTGTTGCTGTTGAAGAGGCTTCCAAGTAAGAATTGCTTCTGAAAATCGCATATTAAAGCATAAAAAGTGCTCCCGGTCGCGTGACCGGGAGCATTTTTGCGTAAAATAGGATCCCGGGATATATGGACTGTTCTTATGGCTTGGTATACCCGGGGGTTGCTTTATAAGATCTGGTCGTCATCGCTGGGGATGTAGAGGAGGATGTCTTCCACTTTGCAGCTTAAAATGCGGCAGAGGTCGTTGACTGTGGTGGTGTTGAGCGGCTTTATTATGACGCAGCTTATCGATGGTGGAGCTGGAGATGTGATGATTTTTGATGAGCGTATAAGTGGATTCTCCCGAGCTGCGCAGCGTGTTCCAAAAGGGCGTGTACACGACCATAGCTTCCCCTCGCTTTCCCTGCATAAAATATCTATGTACCTTTATCTTATGCAATCGTTCTGTTCTTGACTATGGTCGTTAAATAGATATAATATAAAAAATGCAAGGTAAAGCGCTTGATAGGCGGGGAGAGTAATTATGATTTTGAACGCAAAGGAGATATTAAAGCAGCTTTATAACTGCTGTGATCTCATTGAGGAAAGGCTGCTCGACGGCGACGAAAAGCCGGGGTGTGACCTGCGAAAACAGCTTTTAAAGGACACGGCTTCGTTTGCGGCGCGTGTTTCGGCGCGCAAGACGATCACAGAGGCGGAAGCGTCGGTTTTAAACGCACTGATGGGCAGAAAAGACACGGCGGAAGTGTGGCGACCTGTCTGCTGTGAGAGGGAAAGCGGCGTGCCGGAGTCCTTTGGGTATTTTGTGCAGGCGGATAAGGCCATTATGCGCCGACACGCAATGAGCCGCGAGGCTTCGATGACCGAGAGCTTATACCGCTATTTCTGTGCTGTGGGAGACGCGATGGTCGCGGAAAACTTGTGCACGAAAGACGTGCACGGGCGGAGACGGAGCTGTTTTCCGCTTGCCTAAAAACAGCGTTTGACAACGACCCCGAACTTTGCTAAACTGAATTTATCCATTTGGTGAAGCGAGGGGGCGTTTATGAACACATTTGAAAAGCTCGAAAGGTTGACGGAACTTGCAAAAAAGGACGAGACTTTGCGCAAAGATCTGCTTAAAACGCGCGAAAACAAGGAGCCGATTCTCTCATTTTGCGCACTGGCGCGGGAAGCGGGCGTGGAGCTTTACCCCGGCGAGCTTTTGGCTGTGGGCGAGGAATACTCCGACAACCAGTGCAAGAGCACAAACGGCGGCAACCCTACGCCGTATGACTCTTTTAACGATGCCTATGAGATTTTCTTGGCGTCTGTTGGGATATGAAGAAAAGGTTTGAGAACTGAAAAATAAGCCGTGCTGTTACCCCCCCTATTAGGGCGACAGCACGGCTTTCTATATCTGCCGATCTGTGAAAAAGTCAGGTTATGGTCATCATGCGTTTATGTGGTGACAGGCTTTGCGTGCGCCATACGGTACTTCGCGATGAAGTAGTTCACGAGCGCGGTTAGGCCCGCCGAAACGGTGCACACGGCGCATGTGATGAGGAACACGAGCAGAAGGCCCGTTACGATGACCCACAGCACATTGCCGACATCGGGTGTCGTGTTATTCAGGCTGAACGCGGAGATGAGCTGCGCCGCGAGCAGGATGAGAAATGCGCCGATGAAGCTGAACTGCATAGTACCGCGGCAAAGGAACCAGCGCGGAATGGCGAGCACGAAAAACGCAAAGATGAACGCGACGAGCACGCCCCACAGCGTATACTGTGCATCGGGCGTGAGCGCGCCGTTTTCGGCCGGGTGTGCGAAGGTGCCGAGGGCGACCTGCACGTGTGCGGCAAAGGTCAAGAGCAGAATGATCGTGCCGACCACACCGCCAAAGATCATGACGCCGCTCCAAAAGCCGTCCACCGGGGCAAAAATACGCTCCTTTAAGTGCGGCTTGCCGTCTTTTTTGTCGAGTTTGTACGTGCCGTAGAATGCTTCGGAAAATGTCATAGGGACGCTCCTTTCAAAAAACATCAGTCTTCGTGTGTTTCTTCTTCGGGGGTTCTCCGGGGGTCATTTTTCACGATCAGCAGGCGGGAAAGACGCTGGTCTTCAATTTCAAGTACGGTGATGGTGAGCCCGCAGACCTGTACGCTGGGGTGCTCGTTTTCTTTTGGAATGCGGCCTAAAAGGTCGGTGACAAGGCCGGCGATGGTATCATAATCGCCTTCCGGCAGCTCGGTGTCGGTAAGGTCGGAAATCTCGTCGATGGAGGTGGTGCCGTCCACGGTGAACTCGTTTTCGCTGACACGGAAGATCTCTTCCTGCTCGTTGTCGTATTCGTCCTGAATGTTGCCGAAAATGGACTCCATGAGGTCTTCGAGTGTGACGAGACCCGCCGTGCCGCCGTATTCATCGACGATGATGGCGATCTGCAGGCGGCGCTCCTTGAGCTCTTTAAAGAGCTGGCTGCACTTTTTCGTTTCCGGAATGAAATACGCCGGGCGAACCATGTCTTTTAAATGGATGAAATCCGGTACGGGCTGGTTGACGTAGGGCAGAAAATCCTTAACATAGCAGATGCCGACGATGGTATCGATGTCTTCGCGGTAGACAGGGAGGCGGGAGAAGCCGTTTTCCACCGCAAGTACGGCGGCTTGTGCAATGGTGCTCTCCTCATCGATGGCGCAGATGTCCGTACGGTGTGTCATGATTTCGGTGACGGTGGTGTCGTTGAAATCGAAAATGTTCGTGATCATGTCGCGCTCATTTTCTTCGATAACGCCTTTTTCCTCGCCTTCGCCGACCATGTGGAGGATTTCTTCTTCGGTGACGGTTTCATCAAGCGCTTTGGGGTCGTTGCCCAAAAGACACATGAGACCGTCCGAAATAAGATTGCACAAGAGGACAAACGGATGCATGACGGCGCTGAGGGCGCACAGCATGGGGCAGAGTTTGTATGTATGCTGCATGCCGTGTGCAGCCTTGTGCGCTACGAATTTTTTCGGAGCGAGGTCTGCTGCCGTTAGATAAAGACCTGCGCACAGCAATGTGCAAAGCAGTGCCGAAAGCACGGCAGCGGCAGCCGTGGGGAGCGCGGCGCGGATGAATACGTTGTAAAGGCGCGGCGCAAAGCCGGTGACCGCAACCGCAAGAGCAAAGAAGCCCATAAGCATCATGCCCCGATTGCAGGGGCGAAATGATGCCTGCGCTGCGTTCGAGGTACTCGAGCAGCTTTTGGCACGCGGTTCGCCGGACTCGCATCTTTTTGATGCGGGATTCGTAGCCGTTTCCGCAGCGGATTCGCACATGGCGAAAAGCGCGCCAAGCACGAAAAGAGCAGAAACAGCAACAGGGCGAGGGGGAGGGGTAAGACGGACGAGGACGGCAGTAAATTGCCGTAAGGGTCGTCGTTCATAGTGAAAAAAGCATCCTTTCTGAAAGTTTGGGAGCAGTGAAATGGTTTTGAATGTGCTTTCGTGAAGGCGGGAGAATAAAGTTTTGTTCAAACTTTTTTCAAAAGTTCGCGAGTTCTTAGGGAAGCGCCCTAAATCGCTTTCCGCAAAAGTCAAAGAAAAACGCAATATGAAAAAGCGAGTTTTCTTTTCAAAAGCGTCACGTGATGTTTAGCTAAAACTAACTGCTCACCGATATATAATTATTAAAATTTTACCGCAAAAAAACGCTGTTTGTCAATATTTTATGCTGGAGCGCGCCGAATCCCGGACAAAGCGGAGGGAGAACGACGAAAAGGGCGAAAGGCGAAGCGAGAAGAATAAAAAATGCCGAAAATCTCTGTTAATTCAGAAGAAATTTCAAAAAAACCTCGTTTTTTCCTTTACATATAGGCGAAAAAATGATAAAAATTTGTTTTGAACGACGACAGGTGCTTACGGGAGAGTTCTGCAAACGGCAGGGCGGTGAACGGGGTACTGCGCCGTCAGGTAAATCCATTGATAATCCTTAAAGGAGGAATTAGTTAAATGGCAAGAAAAATGAAGACCATGGATGGCAACAACGCCGCCGCGCATGTTTCTTATGCGTTTACCGACGTTGCTGCGATCTATCCGATCACGCCGTCTTCCGTTATGGCTGATGAGACCGATAAGTATGCTGCTGCCGGCAGAAAGAATCTTTTCGGCCGTGAAGTACGCGTAACGGAGATGCAGTCTGAGGCCGGCGCTGCTGGTGCAGTTCACGGTTCTCTGGCGGCTGGTGCTCTTACCACCACCTACACCGCTTCTCA
>ENA-OQLB01001142-OQLB01001142.1-human-gut-metagenome-genome-assembly--contig:-NODE-1142-length-12261-cov-1.679166_pt1 | contig 12261 bp, 16 predicted proteins | sample MGYA00242656_ERZ504813 | MGnify/ENA primary metagenome ERZ504813 (study PRJEB26092, sample SAMD00036388) | human gut metagenome | host: Homo sapiens | study: EMG produced TPA metagenomics assembly of... | reverse complement strand
AATTCATTCTGAAACGAAGTTAAAATTCAACTCCTGCACATACTTTCTTTTTCTGCCCGCAATTTAGGAGCTTCCTCCTCCCAGGTTTCCAGAATTACATCCAGCAGAGATTCCGGCGCCCGGCTTAGCATCTCGTTCAGATCCGTTGTCGTTTTCCCCTCTATCATAAAATTCGAAGTGAATGTTTCTGCCATTTGCTCAAATATATTTTCATCAATTCCCAGTGCGTCAAAAAAGTCCTGCATTTCACTTTGTTTCTGTAATTTCATCTCACTTCACACTCCTTGTGATCCACTCATTTTTTTTCGGGTTCCAACATATCCAGCATCGCCTCCTGATACGCCGCTCTTTTTCTCTTCTGCATCTGCATTTTCACTTCCAGCAATTCCGGGAGATATACTTTCTCCAGTTTTTTCATTCTCACTTCGCTCAGATTTACATCCGACAGATATCTTTCATACCAGTCTGCCCGGTAATTCCAGAGACAGATACTTTCTCCATACCGTTCTTTCAATCTCTGCGCAATCAGAAGCCCCTCCGGATCAAAATCACCATGATAATAAAAACTATGATTTTCCTTTAGAAAATCCAGCAGAAGAAGTGTTGCAAGTCTTGGCTGTCCATTTCCGCAGATTGCTGCACAGTCCGGGTATTTTTTTACAAAAACAGAAAATACTGCCGGATTTTCAAAAAGATAAATTTTCTCTCTTTCTGCATGCACCCCTCCAAACGTCCCAATCGTTCGAAGCGTCAGGCGGACTGGTTCTCTTTCCTGAAAAAATCCTTCGATTCCTTTATGAAGATTTCCATTGTGTTTCCATGCTCGGATTCCATAGACAAGCGTATCATTTGACAGATCATCTTTTAAAATACCCGCCCTGTAAAAAAATCTGGTTTTTTCTTTCCGCTTCTGATAATTCTCTGTCTTTCGTTTCCTGCCAACAGGCAGAAAGAATGATAAAAAGCAATCTTTCCGCCACTGTGCTTGCGTCAAAATAATGAGGATCTCCTGTCAGCTTTGCCGCAAATACCGGTAAAAGTTCTTTTTCTTCCATTCGCGGAAGCTGTTTTACTGCCTCAAACACATATTTCAGAATTTCCCGCAGAATTTCCGGAGCACTGTTGTATTGCTGCTGCAAAATTTCATAGCCTGTTGTGTGCTCTTTCAACGTATTCTGAAGCCATCTTCCTCCTGTCGTGTCCTCATACCCACTTTGGACTTCCGCAAAAAAGGCATCTCTTTCTTCCTGTTTCTTTCGCCTCTCTTCTTTTTTCACCGTCAGCTTTTTCCCAAAATAAGCATCCAGCAATTCCTCCAGAGAAATATCAGAAAACCTGCTTTTGGACAGACAGATTTCAAAGCTTCCGCTGATATGGTAACAGACTGATTCTCGGTGTAATCCTTCTGCAAAAATCCGCCCAATTGGCTCTTATCCTGAAGGCTTAACCCGGTCAATACCACTTTCCCGCCTATATGTCCGAGGCTCTCATATTTTCCTCTCATTTTTTGGAAGACTTTTTTCATACACAGGGCGCTCACGAAAATACTGTAAACACTCCTGCATCAACTTCTGTTTCTCTTCTGCTTTCACGATTCCTCTCCTGTAAGCATCACCTTTACTTTTCCATTCCAGATATAGCGGATCACTGATACGAACTTTGCATTTTCCGGACGGATCAACTGATAAATTGCAAGCCCCGGAACTGTATCGTAATCGCCCCATAAAATCTGAGATTGATCATAAAGTTGAATTCAAACTCGACCATCAGACGGAACATATCCCTGATATTGGTCTCATCAACACCGGCAAACGCTTCATCCAGTGAAATCAGCTTCGGCGCATCCGGACGTGCCCCCGCATATTTTGCCACCACTGCCGAAAAAAGCGGGACATACATTGCCATTGCTTTCTCACCGCCACTAAACGTAAAGAATACACGGTCTGTCAATTCTTTCTTTTTCTCTCCCGTTTTCTGGCATTCCAACTGAAATTCAAACCATTTTCGATAATCCAGAACTTCCCGCATTGTGGCATGGAACGATTGAACCGATCCCATATCCCCGGAAATTTTTTCTCGCTTCTTCAATTTTGGAACGGAAATGTCTGGAAGACTTCTACCTCTTCCTCACGCATAATTTCCACGTCTTTTTGCAATAATTCTACCAATGCTCTTGTATCCAGCTGTTCTTCCTTTTCTGCCCTCTTATTTTTCCATCTGAGACTCAGCTTTAATCCACTTGATGTCTGCATGGATTCCATCAGTGTATTCATTTTTTCCACCCAGCGCTTGCTGGCCTGGATCTTTCCACGAATTTTCTTACTGATCGTATTTGCCAGAATATCTTCAAACAATTCTCTGTCCCGATCACTTAAAAGACGTTTTAATACTTCGGCATCCTCATTCATTTTTTCAATCAGTTCCTTAAATTTGACCGGCATTCCACGGTATTTTGCCAAAATATCAATTCGCTTCACCGTTACATCCAGAAAACTGCCCTCTCCATCCAGCTCTTCAAACAAGGACTGCAGTGTGATCTGGTAATCCAGCAGATATCCTCGGTTCTGATGATAGGCTTCCTGAAGACTTCCAAACAGATCGCTCTGCTTCTTGTTTCCAAAACTTCCTGCAAACCGGCTGCAGATCTTTTTCGCCTGATCTTCCAAATCCTCTGTAACAACAAATACTCGCTCTGCATACCCAAGCTGATATTCCTGTTCAAATACATTCTGATATTTTTCCTTTTTCTCAAGCAGTTCCTTTTGTCTGAGTTCATTTTCTCTTTCTTTTTCCTGCAGTACTTCCGTCTCTTTTCGAAGTGCCGCCTGATTCCTGACACAGGCCTCTCGTTCTCCCGGAAGTTTTCCAAGGCGTTCTACACAATGATCCAGGCGTTCTTTAATTTCTTCATAATCTGTCAGCTCCAGCTGCTTTTGAACGGACGCAAGAAATCCTTCCACTTCTCTGACTTTCAGACAGATCCGATTGAATTCGTAACGAATATCATCCAGATCAAGCTCCAGTTCTTCCAGATAGTCTCTCTGGCTCATGATATACCGGAGACTATTTTGATACTTGCCATGCGCAACCTGAAGCTGGGAAAGAATTTCTTTATATCTGTGCAATGCCAAAAGAGCCTGTGTAAACAAATCCAATCTTGGCGAAAGATAACATTTTCCACAGATCTCCCGTACCCGGATGCGTACCTCATCCAGTGCTTTTCTTTCTTTTCTGCCAGTTCCTTGATGCTCCCAGAGTCTTTTATTTTTCGTTCTAACTTATATTCGCGATCAGAAAATTCTTTTGCCGCTGTCTTTAAATCTTCCTCTCCCGGGAATGACTTCCATTCTGCCTGCAATGTTTCTGTCCGCGCTCTGTTTTCTGCCAATTGTTTTTCTAAATCTTCAACACTGGCTCTGAGCTGTTCGCAGAGTCCGGTCAATTCTTCTATCTTTTCCTTCCGGTACTTTTCCCTTGCACGCACCCCGATAAAGCGCGCCTGATATTCCCCGGTGATCGTTCCTTCCAGAACGCCGATGCGGTAATTCCCATTGGCATCAATCCAGGAATCTCCGTGCTCTGCATGTGTATCACCAAATCCAATCGCAGAAAGAATATTGGAAATATTCTGATAAAACAAAATATCATTTTCCCCATTCTCCACTTCCAGCACTTCCTGCAGACTTTCCCTGACATGTGCCACATCGCTGAACAGATAACGATCGCATACTCCTTTGTCCAGAGCATAGACCTGTTCCCGATACTCCTTAGGAACAATCAGCGCATCCAGTATGCCCATCTCTAGCAATGCTTCTTCCAGATGATTTCTGCGCTCTTCCTCTAATATCTGGTCAAATTCTATGGTCTTATAAACTGGAAATACGGAATTTTTTTTCTCCTTTAGCAGCTCTCGGTTTGCCTTTACACAATCCGGCTGTTCTGGTTCAGGATCCTTTTGATTTTTCCACTCTTCCAACTCTGTTTCTGCCTGATACAGATTCTCCTGCTCTTCCTGCAGATTTCGCTCCAGTACCATTCTATTCTCAGAAACTGTCGTTCCAGTTCATATAGCTTTGGCCTGGCCAGTTCCCGGATTTCTGAATAATCGCTTCCCATTTCATAGCTTTCTATTTTCCTTGAGATTTCCTGCATGGTCTCCGGAAGAAGGTGAAGCTCCTGATTTTGTTTTTCCCATAAATACATCTGCTCTGTCAATTCTGACTTTGTCTCATGCAGAAGGTTCTCATATTGCTGCATTTCCTTTTCTGCAAGATTTCTTTCCTCCCTGCAGACATCCAACTCCAGAAGACAGCGATCATATTTTTCCTGGCTGTTCTTTTCTTCCAAAAGAACCTCTTTTCCCTGTTCTACTTTCTTTGTATAGTCATTCAAAAGCTGGTGATGTGAAGAAAAACTCTGTTCTTTTTCCCGATCCTGTAAGATATCATTCTTCAAAAATGTAAACTCATCAAACGGAATTTCTTCCAGTTCTGTTTCCATCTCTTCCAGACAACTTTCAATCTCTTCCCAGATACGTTCTGTTTTTTCTGTTTCTGCTTTTATCTTTTCTTCTGTATCGATCTGTTTTTCTTTCTTTTCCTGTTCCTGTTTTTCTTTTGTCTGCTGCTCCTTTACTCTCTCCAGAAGCTCTGCTTTCAACTTACTCTCCTGCTCTTTTAACTGTGCCGCATCACTTTTATCCAGAGAGGTTTTTTCCTCTTTTAAAATTTCCTCTTCCTGTTTCAGAATTTCATAATGCTGTTCTTCCTTCCTGAGTTCTTCCATATGGAACGCCAGATCTTCCGTAATCTGTTTTCCATTTTTCATACAGTTCTCATATGCTTTCCCTGCCTCTGAAAACAACAGCGCCTTATCATAAAGCACGATCTGATTATACTGATCGTATACCTTTTCAATCTGCCGCGCTGCATGAATGCTTTCGCTTAATGTATCCAGATTTGTTTTCAGATTGTCCATGTTTTCGATTGCCTCGGACATCGGACGCAGATCATCTTCCGAAAGTGTCTGAAGCGAACTGCTTAAAATCTCATTAATCACGGTCGGCTTAAAGTCTTTGGAAAGCTTCGGTGTACGCAGCTGGATCAAAAGCTCCAGAAGCTCTTTGTATTCCTCTTGTGTCTCAAAACCAAAAAGGAGGCGGTTGACGCACTGGGCATACTCTCCCTGTGTTTCCATCACTTTGCCGCCCTCACCGATCCGGTATTTCAGTTCTCCTTTCGAGCAGGTAATCTTATTTTCCACATCTTTATACAGAAACAAATCTTTTCCCACACGCCTGCCGTCCGTCACACAGAAATACCAGGATTCCAGCTTTTTATTCTTTCTCGCACGAAGTCCGATCCCAAGTGTCAGATATTCTTCACTTTCCAGGCGTTTTAACTCCATGTAAAGATACCCTGTGCGCTCTTCTCTCTCATCTCCCTCCTCCAGAAGATAGTTTTCCATCTTTCTGCGCGGGAACCAAATGGATCCAAACGCTCCGGACGCATGTTTCCGTCCAGCAGAAGCGGAATAAAGCTCTGCATTGTTACCGATTTGCCGGAACCATTCGCCCCTCGAAGCAGCATACGTCCATCCAGAAAATCAAATTCTTCCTCATCATAATACCAAAAATCGAGCAATCCAACTCTGTTTATCTGCCATTTACTATTCATCTCTTCCTCCGTTTTTCAAAAATTCTTCCGGATTATTTCCATAGTATTTTCCTGCTGCCGGTCTGATTTTCACATGATCTGCTCCAATTTCTATCAGCATCAGCTCTTCCATATATCTTTCCACTTCCCGATAAAACTCGGCAAATGTCATCTCCCGGTACGTCTTATTAAAACCTTCTCCGAATTTTTCCTTGCATTCTTCCACAATTGCACGAAAAAACTTCCTTTGGAATACAAATCTGTTCGTCCAGTGGAACGGTAATTCCTTCCCTCTGTTACTCTTTTCTGTATCAGTTGATTTGTCAAAAGAACAACGTCAGAAAGTGTATTTCCTTCCGGAAAACACCTCCCCAGTCTGCACTCTTCTCCCAGCACGAGAAATGCACTGCTGCTGTGTACATGCAGTTCACAGTCAAATAATTCTGCCAGGTCCCCCTGTATCATATTTCTGTAATTTCTCAGATAGGCAAAATCCTCCTCTGATTCCGCATCCTTATACATTCCCATCGACATCAGAAGCTTTCGGTATACTCTCTGCCTGCGCACAATTCCTCTGTCTTCATTCACATCGATCCACTCTTCTTTTTCAAACTCCTTTGCAGATGTGTAACCCATGATGTCCTGCGTGAAGTTTTTCATAAAATACCGGGATGCTCCTGTATTTTCGTATAATACCTCACTGGTATCATCTTTCGCAAATCCTTCTTCACTTCCATCATCCACATTCAGAATGCCGATGACTACACAGTATTTCATAACCTTGATCATATGACGTCTGTACCGGTAAACTGTCCAGTCGATCTGCTCCTCCTGATACTGGCTCTGTACATATTCTGTCAATTCTGACAATACAAATTGCTCTTCCGCCTCTTTATCCTCCAGAAACATGAGCACAAGACAGAAAAACACATACTCAATCGGCTCTTTAAATTCTAAAATGCCCATCCAGTTTTCCGGAACTGCAGGCATCTTTTCTACCTTGATCATATACGGATTCACGATCACCTGATACCCGAGCTTCTCCATCAGGAATTTCTTCTCTTCTCCCGATGAAAGTGCTTCTTTCACCTGGTAATAAAGCTCCCTCTCTCTGGATTTAAGATCCACCGGCGGTTTAATAATAATTCCAACGTTCTCATTTTGATTCCCCATCTTCAAACACAATTGTATAAGCAGCATCTGAAAGGTTCCATCTGTACATTTTAACATACAATACTCTTTCACATCTGCCTGTTCAATATAATACATCTGCCCGTCTTCTGTTTTTGCACAGTGATTCTTCCTTTCCAGAGCCTTTGAAAGCCACAGAAGAAACATATCCCGTACAGACGGTTCGATCACCGGAAGACTTGCAAACTCAAGCCGTCCGTTGTGTATATAGCTCCCAAGCAGTTTCCTCTCCTCTTCCAGCCTCCTGATCATCAGCAGCCGCATCTCTTCCTTCTCTTTTGACCGGTCGACGATACCGCTTCTTCTGGCTTTTTGTTTGTAGGTGCGCACTCTGGGAGTGACTGTCACGGCATATGCTTCTTCCTCATATACACCACTGTTAATGCTGTCTGTCTCTCTGCTCAATTCTCCTTTGAGATGGAGCGGCTTCTCGATCCCGAATACGACCGCTGACAGTCGATGTGCCTCGTTGATATCCCTGCACTTTCCAAATATGTCCGCCAGCTTTTATATTCCTCCCGCCGATTTGAGCCCTGATTGCTCATCTCACTGATTCGTGTGGCATATCTGGTAATCTTCCGGATGATTTCGTTTGTTGTATCAAACACTTTTCCCGCTTCCGATTCCATCCCGTCTTTTCCTGAAAACCACTCGGAAATACTTTCCCAACGCCCCTTCATTTTGTCATAAATCATCTGCTCATCAATCTCTGTATCCATTCTCGGAATCGAGAGCTCATACTCTGTCACTTTCTGCAAAATCTGATTCACGACCTCCCGGTCAACACTTCGGAGCTGCTGCTCGATCGCAGTCACATTTACCTGGAGGCTCTTTACAAACGAGCGAAGGTACTCGATCAGCCGGTCTTTAAACACAAGAAACTCTTTTGTTTTCATCATCTCTTCTGCTTTTACACTGTTTAATTCCCTCATATAGTCCTGGTAATTCTGATTCAACCGAATAAAATCACTGTTCAGATCATTCCACCATCCATACCGCTTTTCCGCTTCTGCCTGTGACATCTCCCCCAGCCTTCCCAAGGCTGATCCGAAGCCGCTCCAATAAAGTCGGCTCCAGCGAAGAGCCTTCGATCAACAGATTTTCAATCCGAATCACCATTCGCTCGACTTCAACTGCTGTCTCAGAAAGCTGATAGCGAAACTTCTTATTTTTAAATTCCTCAATCGTTGTCACTTTCCGGGTATCCTGAATTGTAAGCAGATTTCCCCAGGATGCAAGCGCCGCCAGGTCCTGCTGGCACTGTTCCATCGTATATTCCTGAAAATAAGGATCTTCTTTTAACTCCTCAAAGACGTCCTCCTGATACATCCAATATTTTAATTTTTCATACTTCAAATAAAAAAGCCGAATGATGGGACGATATCTGTCTGTATTCTCTACATTCAGATATCTTGCCTCCAACATTGGCTTTCTCATTTTTTCTTGAATTTTCATGTCATCAATTCCTCTTGTATTTTTATTCTTCATCGACTTCTGCTGTTGTTATTTCTGTGTTCAGAATAGCATATCGAGATTGATCTACAAGGGATTGGATATATGTTTTGATTTTTTATTGAGGTGGGTGGTGTGAACAGTAACGAGAGCAGTGTATCTGCACAGCAGGGGCAAGTAAGTTTTGTATTATTATTTTTGCGATTCTTCCTAATGACAGCTGTTACTTCCGCATCCCTGCTCACCACATGTATGTCCTTCCCCGTGGCTGTGCTCATGGTGAGAACACTTCACATCCGGATTATAATCCAGTGTTTCATTAATAAATGCTTCCACTGCCTTATCCGCATCTCCCAAAACTCCTCCGAAAAGCTTAATGCCTGCTGCCGCTAAAGCCGTCTGTGCGCCGCCTCCGATTCCGCCACAAATCAAAACATCTGCATTTAATGCATTAAGCACTCCCGCCAATGCGCCATGTCCGCTTCCGTTCGTATCTACTACCTCTGAACGTACTACTTTTCCTTCCTCTACATCGTAAATCTTAAATGTCTCTGTGTGTCCAAAGTGCTGGAAAAATCTGTCCATTTTCATATGTTACTGCTATTCTCATTATACCCTCTCCTTTTTCCACTGCATATTTTTGGTAAATCTCCTGTTTGTAACATCCTCCAAAGCTGCAGCTGCTACTCTGACCGTCGCAGATTCTGAAATCCCCGCCCTCGATTCTAAGCGGATGTCCATCAATGAGCGCATCTGCTATTTTTTTCCTGGCAAGCTCGTAAATCCGTTGAACTGTTGTTCTTGCAATCTGCATAGATACTGCACACTGCTCCTGATTATAACCTTTCTTGTCCAAAAGACGAATTGTCTCGTACTCATCTACCGTCAGAACAATGGGTGTTTTTTTCTCAGTATCATCTGCCGGAAAAAAATTCTAAAACATTGGGGAAATGGCAGACTTTTCTGCATTTTACTGGTCTCGGCATAAACTGCTTTTTCTATCGTTTTACATTTAATCTGCTTTTCTATCCAATTATCTTGTGCATTTTTAATGATGTCAAATCATCGCTCTTTTTCTTTATTTACATTTTTCAGTTACAATAACATATCCTTAACAAATGTATTCCGATAGTCACTCGGTGATATTCTATATCTTTCCTTGAAAACTCGGTTAAAGGTTCTTTGACTTTCAAAACCACAATCAAAACATATATTAGTTATAGTATCCTGTGTATTTTCCAATGCAGCAACTGCATAATTTAATCGTACTCCATTCACATATTTATTAAAATTACAATGAAAGGTTTTGGCAAACATTCTTGACAATACATATTTACCAACTCCCAAATCGAGTGCCATTTTTTCCAGACTTATTTCATTTCTAAAATTCTTTGCTATATACTCCACGGAATTATAAATAAGATCATCACTTCCTAATGACTTTTTTATCAATCATCGGCATGTCAGTAAATACATATGCAATAATTATTTGCGCATAAGCCTGCGCCAATATTGAATTACACTCTGGATTTTTTGTCAAAAAATTGATTGCGTGAACCACATCCGGATGCATATTTTTTTTCTTTTAACACTGGATTCTCAGGACTATATGTTTGCAATTCTTTCAGATATCCAGATAGTACTGCCGGATCAATATGTAAAAAAAACGACTTTGTTTTCTCTTTCTCTGAAGACTTGATAATGATGTATTACATTTGGAAACACGATTGCGAAGTCGCCTTCATTCATATCATATAGCTCTAACCCCACTCCAAGTGCAATATTACCATTTGTCACATATACAATCTCTATGGCTTCATGTAAATGTGGTGGCATGTGTACTACTCTTTTCCACTCGACCGATATTCCTTTGTCTCTATTTTCATATACTAACAACATTTAGAACCAACTCCTTTTTCTTAGCTTTTATTTTGTCATATTGTCCCATTTTTATCTGCCCATTTAGAAAAAGGACACTGCATCGTATGATACAGCATCCTTATCCTTTCTATGTGAAAATAGTTGTTGTAAGAACAAATTATGCAAACACAAACATCATATTAAAAACTATTCACTAATCTTGAGCTGCTCTATATTTTTTACTCCCCTAGTTCAATATTTATCGATACATCCTGTATATCTTCATTGCAACTAACAAATGGTAAATGAATATCTGATGTCTTCTTCCGCACTGATATGATATTCGTCTTCCACATCACTTTGCCAGCTGTCGATACCTCCGACTCCTCTGACTGCTCCGTATACGCATAAAACTGTTCTTCTTGCTGGTGGTAATTCCTCATGATGCAGAGCATTTTCAATTTCAGATGCTGTATAAGGAAGGCATGAAAAAGCAAATTCCTTGTCTTTCTTCTCAATACGGAGTGTCTGTGGTGACTGATCTGTTCTACTATTGTCAAGACTTGTATGTCTGCTAATTTCAAGCCACTCTGTATCCATTCTCATTCCACATTCCTGTGGGACAAGGTAAGGTGTCAGGCTCAAATCCGTCACTTCATAAATACCTTTTTGGGCACCTGCTTTTCTATCCGGATATGTCTCCCCTGATAATCCTTTATAGATATATTTATCTGCAAGTGTTGGCATGATAAAACGCATTCCAAATACTGGAATCTCAGGCAGTCCTTTTACTCCATTATAATGTACATCCACCTGGATTTTTCCGGATACATCAACCGTATATGTCACAAGTACCGTTGTTGACGGATTGGATATTGTCTCATAAGTATATTTTACAATGATCTCATCAGCAAAAACATCCCCACCGAAGCTGTTATTGTCCGGTGCATATGGTTTCTGCACTTCTCCATCCATGATAACCTGTGTTCCTTACAGTCAATAAACATATCTGCTGAAAGCCAGCTTCCGCTTTTGATATGGAACTTGCTTCCTCTGTCGTTATCTGTCAGCGCTCTCCAGAAAGTAGGTTTTGGGCAACGGTACAGCCACTCATATCCGTTTTTAACGATAGATTCCAGTCCGCCTTGTGCATAAGAAAAAATATAATCAAATCCTTCACCATGTACACCAAGTGTATAGTCACCATAGACCACTCTTAATTTATCTGTATAAGCCATAGTAATACCTCACTTCCTGCATTGCCGGTTTCTCTTTTCTGTCAGCAAATACGATTCCATTTGCTGAGAATTCATAGTCTGAAGGTTTATCGTCAAAGTCTCCGCCATAGCGTAAAACTTCTTTTCCTGTCACCGGATCTTTTACAAGAATTGCCTGATCGATAAAATCCCATATAAATCCACCCTGATACATATCATATTTATCAATCAGCTTCATATAAGATCCCAGACCTCCCATGGAATTACCCATGTCATGCATAAACTCACATAATATATAAGGTTTCTTCGGATTGTTATTCAAATACTCCTCTACATCCTCCGGCTTTGCATACATTCTTGTTTCCATGTCAGAAATCGTATCCTCATATGCCCTATTGTAATAAGAACTTTCATAATGAACTAATCTTCCATCTTCCTTTTCAGCAAAATAAACGTTCATTGCTTCAATGTCATCACCCGCATAAGATTCATTTCCTAAAGACCAGAATAAAACGGATGTATGGTTTTTAAATGTTTCAAAATTGTTTCTTGCACGATCAAGTACAGCCTCTTTCCACTGTGGAAAAGATCCCGGCACATTGCAGGATGGTTCGATTGCCCCTAATTTCTGGAAGGATCCATGACTTTCCAGATTCGTTTCTGCCATCACGTAAATTCCTGCATTGTCGCACATATAATACCACGGTATCTGATCCGGATAATGACAGGTGCGTACCGAATTAATATTATTTCTGAGCATACATGCGATATCTGCTCGCATATCTTCTAATCCAATGCATCTTCCTGTTTCTGGATTCCACTCATGACGGTTTACTCCTGTGATAACCAAGCGTTTTCCATTTAAATAAATAATCTTATCAATAATC
>ENA-OQLB01001141-OQLB01001141.1-human-gut-metagenome-genome-assembly--contig:-NODE-1141-length-12266-cov-1.588352_pt1 | contig 12266 bp, 15 predicted proteins | sample MGYA00242656_ERZ504813 | MGnify/ENA primary metagenome ERZ504813 (study PRJEB26092, sample SAMD00036388) | human gut metagenome | host: Homo sapiens | study: EMG produced TPA metagenomics assembly of... | reverse complement strand
CAAATGCCATGGCAATGGTGGATGCCAGATTGGACTGGATCTGCATACTCTCTTCCGGTCCCATAAAAATCTTTCGCCCGTCAATATGTGAATTAAAATGCACACCTTCTTCTTTGATCTTGCGAAGACCTGCCAGAGAAAACACCTGAAATCCGCCCGAATCTGTCAGAATCGGCTTGTCCCAGTTCATAAATTTGTGAAGTCCTCCCATTTTTTTCACCACTTCATCTCCCGGACGGACATGCAGGTGATACGTCGTTTGAAAGCTCCACCTGGGTCTTGATTCCCCGGAGATCATCTGTCGATACCGCTCCTTTGATTGCTGCAGCAGTACCTACATTCATAAATACCGGCGTTTCAATCGTTCCGTGAACGGTATGAAACGCCCCCGTTTTGCCCGTCCGTCTTTTTGATCAACTCATACATAATTTCTTCTCCTTTATCTTCGTGAAAAAGGGGACCGCGCTCTCTCACGCTGCCCCTTTTTGTCTTTTTTCTATATCTGTTATGATTAGTAATGAATCACAACCGGTGTTCCCACACTGATCATTCCAAACAGAGCTGCTGCCTGATCCAGCGGCATATTGATACAGCCGTGAGACCCTGCTCCGTCCTTATAACGCGTTCCGCCAAATGCAGCCTGCCAGGTTGCATCATGAAACCAATTCCTGTCCAGGTCACGCGCATCCAATAATTGACCGGTGTCTCATAAATCGGCTTTCCTGTACTTGGATCGGTCTCTCCGATCAGCACCTCATCTCTGGTCATCTCCAGAATGTCATACACCCCTTCCGGTGTGATCCTCTCCGGAACCGGAACACCTGTCACCACATCTGTTTCCATTGCCACGCTTCCGTCTTTGATATACCACATGTGCTGGGTACTTAGATCAACCTCGATAAATGTAGTGCCCCAGTCCTGTTCTCCATGAGATTTTGCTGCACCTCCGGTATAGTATGCCGGCTCTCTTGTGACTACTTCACCGTTTTTGATGCTGTTCTGCAGATTGACAAGCTCTGTATCTTCATCAATCGACCATCCATATGTACCGCCTGTTACAGTCGTTGCCTTGCCGGTCGGTGTTGTCAGATTTCTCGTAGTCCCTACCGTATCGTATTTGTCACCAAACTCTGTAAACCATGCTTTCATGGCATCATTATCAAAAACCACATTCATATTGTCATCTACGCCGATCCATGTGGAAATCAGAGTCTTATCCACAACAACAGATTCTGACATGGTATAGGTAATGCTTGCCTTCAGATATTTGTTCATCGTATCACAGGCAGCCTGCACTTCCTTGGAATCTTTTGTGTATTTCGGACGTGCATAGCATCCTTCCTTCTCCATATCCAGTTCTGATCGAAATTCGGAAATATACTGGTTCACTTTTTCCTTCAGTACATCCATATCTACTGCCGTTCCATATACTTCCTCTTTGATCACATAAGTATCGCCCTGAAGCTCCGGTTTTGCGTTTTCTGCCGGAATCTGCTCTGCTGTCACTGCCTGCAGGTTCTGAACCTTTTCATTTAAAGCAGTTTCATCGAATGAAACAGCAATGGAAATCTTTTCTGATTTCTTTGAAAACAGCGCCAGCGGCCATGCAAAACCATTCTGCTTTTTCAACGCTTTCTCAATCTCATCGCTCTCTTTATATTGAAGAGAAATATCACTTCCTTTGATCACATCTGACTTACTGTCCTGCTCCTTAATGGTCAGTTTGTAGTCTTTTACCTGCTCTTTGATATATGCCTCCACAGATGATGCCGATCTTCCCGAAAAATCTTTTCCGTTGATCGTTGTATTTATATAGAAATGCCTCATAAAAAATACAGAAATTCCAAGATATAAAAGCACCAGCACTCCGATGACTCCGCCTGCGATGATCCCCGCTTTTCTGGCCGGAAATCCACCTGAAGTCCTGCGAGACCTTTTCCTGTGTTTTGGGGAATTTGCTTTCGTCTCTTCAGAAACATCTTCAAAGTCTTCTTCTGTAAAATCATGTCTTCTGTCTGCGGTCTTTTCGTTTTTTTTCTGATTTTTTCTTTCATCTGCTATTGCCGTTCTCCTTTCAGCCAGTATCTAGTCTCATTATATTACGCTTTTCCTGAATTGTACAGAAAAAAACATAGGAATTTCAAATAAATTTATTACGCTTCTATCTGATCGGTTCTGCCATTCATAATCTGACCGGGCAGTTGCATAAAATTAAGGATTGCACGATAATATGTCTTCTTATATAATAGTTTTATATGCAAAAGAAAGGAGATTTTGACATATGAGTGGTTCATCATTTGGAACTTTATTTCGCATTACTACATGGGGAGAGTCTCACGGCGCAGCAATCGGTGTTGTGATCGACGGCTGTCCCGCAGGACTTTCCCTAAGCGAATCTGATATACAGGCTTTTCTGGACCGCAGCGTCCGGGACAGAGCCGCTATACGACCAAGCGCAGTGAGACCGATCAGGTAGAGATTCTCTCCGGTATCTTTGAAGGAAAGACAACCGGAACCCCAATTTCTCTTTTGGTGCGCAATCAGGATCAGCGCTCCCGGGATTATGGGGAGATTGCTTCCTGTTACAGACCGGGACATGCTGACTATACATTCCAGAACAAATACGGTTTTCGGGATTACCGCGGCGGTGGCCGCACCTCCGGCCGGGAGACGATCGGCAGAGTAGCTGCCGGAGCAGTCGCTTCTGCCTCTTAAAGACACTGGGGATCAAACTGACTGCATTTTCAAAATCCATAGGTCCCGTAACTGTACCGGAATCCGAATATCGTTTGGATGAGGTCACAGAAAATCCGCTTTACATGCCAAACAATGGGTTGGCCAAAAAAGCAGCCGACTATCTCAATGAGATGATGGAACAGAAAGATTCCTGCGGCGGAATCATTGAATGTCGTGTAACGGGACTTCCCGTCGGGCTTGGCGAACCGGTATTTGATAAACTGGATGCTCAGCTTTCGAAGGGAATCATGTCCATTGGTGCGGTAAAAGCAGTGGAGATTGGAGATGGATTTCTTGCTGCTGCCTCAAACGGGAGCACGAACAATGATGCATTTGCCGTTCAGGACGGACAGATGATAAAAAGAACCAACCATTCCGGCGGGGTTCTGGGCGGTATCAGCGACGGCTCCGAGCTGATCGTACGCGCTGCCATCAAGCCGACGCTTCCATTGCCCGCCTCAGTCCACGGTAAATATAGATAAGGAAGAGATTGAGATTTCTATCAAGGAAGACATGATCCGATCATCGTTCCCCGCGCCGTGGTGGTAGTTGAATCCATGACTGCACTTACACTCGCAGATCTTCTTCTGTGCAATATGTGCAGCCGTCTGGATTCCATCAAAAACTTTTACCAGGAGGAGAAAGATGTCTAATAAAGCTGATCGAATATTGTGAATGTCACAAAATCTTTTGATGAGAGCGTCATTTTGGATCACTTAAATCTTTATATCCGTGAAAATGAATTTCTGACACTGCTCGGTCCAAGCGGCTGCGGCAAGACCACACTGCTTCGGATTCTGGGTGGTTTCGAGACTCCGGATTCCGGAGATATCATTTTTGACGGGAAGAACATCAACAAGCTGCCGCCCAACAGACGGCAGCTCAATACTGTGTTCCAGAAATATGCGCTCTTTACCCATATGACCATTGCAGAAAATATTGCATTTGGTCTTAAGATCAAGAAAAAGTCCAAACATTATATTGATGACAAGATCAAATATGCACTGAAACTTGTGAATCTGGAGGATTTTAAAGACCGGTATCCGGATTCTTTAAGCGGCGGTCAGCAGCAGAGGATCGCAATTGCCCGCGCAATTGTAAACGAACCGAAAGTGCTGCTTCTCGACGAACCGCTTGGAGCACTGGACTTAAAACTCAGACAGGACATGCAGTATGAGCTGATCCGTCTGAAAAACGAACTGGGTATTACTTTTGTCTACGTTACCCATGATCAGGAGGAAGCTCTGACCATGTCCGATACGATCGTTGTCATGAATCAGGATATATCCAGCAGATCGGAACACCGGAGGATATTTATAACGAACACAGAACGCCTTTGTAGCAGACTTTATCGGAGACAGCAACATTCTTCCTGCCACCATGGTGGAAGATAAGGTTGTCAAAATGCTGGGAGCCACCTGGCAGTGTGTGGACGTTGGATTCGGACGCAACAAACCGGTAGATGCGGTGATCCGCCCGGAAGACATCGATCTGGTCAAGCCTGAAGAAGGAATTATCGAAGGTGTGGTCACCCATCTGATCTTCAAAGGTGTTCATTATGAAATGGAGGTACTTGCCAATAATTACGAGCTTCTCGTACACAGTACCGATATGTTCCCGGTTGGCACAGAGGTCGGTATCCGTGTGGATCCATTTGATATCCAGATTATGAAAAAACCAGAATCTGAAGATGCGGAGGCGGCAGGAATTGAAGAGTAGAAAATTATTGAGCGGTCCATACCTGTTCTGGGCAGCCTCCTTTATCATCATTCCGCTTTTGATGATTCTGTATTACGGACTGACTGACAAAAACGGAAATTTCACACTGATGAATCTGGCACAGATCACCACCCAGGAAAATTTAAAAGCACTGGGACTGGCACTGCTGCTCTCTTTCGTGAGTACGCTCATCTGCCTGATCCTTGCTTACCCGCTTGCCATGATCCTGTCCGAAAAAAATGTCAATCAGACCAGTTTCATTGTACTGATCTTCATTCTTCCCATGTGGATGAATTTTCTGCTGCGGACACTCGCATGGCAGAATCTGCTGGAAAAAAACGGTGTCATCAATATGGTTCTGCGCTTTTTCCATCTTCCGGAGCTTGCGCTGATCAACACACCGTTTGCGATCATTCTCGGCATGGTATACAATTTCCTGCCGTTTATGGTGCTGCCGATCTACAATGTACTTTCCAAGATCGACCGGGACGTCATATCTGCAGCCCGGGATCTGGGAGCAAACAACCTGCAGACCTTTTTAAGGATCATCCTGCCTTTGAGCGTACCGGGCATTATCAGCGGAATCACCATGGTCTTTGTACCATCACTGACCACATTTGTCATTTCCGACCTGCTTGGCGGCAGTAAAATCCTGCTTATCGGAAATGTGATCGAGCAGGAATTTAAACAGGGCAGCAACTGGAATACCGGCTCCGGTCTTTCTCTTGTGCTGATGATCTTTATTATTGCCAGCATGGCAATGATTGCAAAATACGATAAAGAAGGGGAGGGAACCGCATTTTGATGAAGAATACAGCCAAACGGATTTACTTGATCCTGATCCTCATTTTATTATATGCACCGATCATAACACTGGTCGTTCTATCCTTCAATAATTCCAAAACCCGGGCAAAATGGGGTGGGTTTACCGGGAAATGGTACATTTCACTGTTCCAGAATCCGGATATTATGAATGCACTTTATACGACTCTGATCATCGCATTGCTTTCTGCACTGATTGCAACCTTGATCGGAACCGTAGCCTCTCTCGGGATTCAGGCAATGAAACCGAAGATGCGCACCTTTATGATGGGCGTAACCAACATCCCGATGCTCAACGCAGATATCGTAACCGGAATTTCCCTGATGCTGCTCTTTGTTGCATTTCGTTTTACCCTTGGATTTTCCACGGTACTGCTGGCACACATCACATTCAATATTCCTTATGTAATATTGAGTGTCATGCCAAAATTAAAGCAGACAAAAAAGAGTACTTATGAAGCCGCACTGGATCTGGGAGCTTCTCCGATCTACGCATTTTTCAAAGTCGTACTGCCGGATATCATGCCGGGGATCATTTCCGGTTTTCTTCTGGCATTTACAATGTCACTGGATGATTTTGTAATCACACATTTTACGAAAGGACCGGGGGTGGATACCCTTTCCACCAAGATCTACAGTGAAGTGCGTAAAGGAATCAAACCGGAAATGTATGCACTTTCCACAATCATGTTTATGACAGTACTTGTTCTGCTGTTTTTGATCAACTTTACACCGGAGCAGAAGAAGTCTTCCCCATCAGCCGCTTCTAAGCGCAGAAGGCATCAGAGCATCAGCCATATCATCTTCAAGCGCGTAGTACCGGCTGCCATGATCCTTGTCATTGCCGCCGGCGGATTTTATTACGGATCCAAAAACGGAGTGACCGGCGGAGACAATCAGCTGATCGTATACAACTGGGGCGAATATTTAGATCCGAACGTAATCCCGATGTTTGAAAAGGAAACCGGTATCCAGGTCGTTTATGAAGAATACGAGACAAATGAAATCATGTATCCCAAAGTGCAGTCCGGCGCCATCGCTTATGACGTGGTCTGTCCTTCCGACTATATGATCCAGCGTATGATTGAAAATGATCTGCTTGCCAAGATCAATTTTGACCATATTCCGAATATCAAATACATCGGCGACACTTATCTGGAACAGTCCCGCCAGTTTGACCCGGACAACCTTTACTCTGTCCCTTACTGCTGGGGAACTGTCGGTATCTTATACAACAAGACAATGGTAGATGAACCGATCGACAGCTGGTCCGTACTCTGGGATGAAAAATATAAAGACAACATTCTGATGCAGGACAGTGTTCGTGATGCATTTGCAGTGGCATTAAAATACATCGGCGCCTCGCTCAACTCCACGGATTTAAATGAACTGGAGGAAGCAAAGCAGCTTCTCATTGATCAGAAACCTCTTGTGCAGGCATATGTTATTGATCAGGTGCGTGACAAAATGATCGGAAACGAAGCCGCCATCGGTGTCATTTATTCGGGAGAAGCCATCTATACACAGGCAGAGAATCCAAATCTGGAGTACGTAATTCCAAAAGAAGGATCGAATCTCTGGATTGATTCCTGGGTAATTCCGAAAAATGCACAGCACAAAGAAAATGCAGAAAAATTTATCAACTTCCTCTGCCGGCCTGATATTGCCAAAATGAACTTCGACTACATTACCTACTCCACTCCGAATACCGGAGCACGAGAACTCATCGAAGATCCGGCCATCCGCAACAGCAAGATTGCGTTCCGGAACCGGAAGATCTTGTCAACTGCGAAACATTCCGTTTCCTCGGGGACAAATACGATGCAATCTACAACCAATTGTGGCGGGAAGTAAAATCCAAATAGTATCCCCCTCCGGGCATCCCGTAATGCATGCCTGCGGCGGGCGGACTTACGTCCGATAAATAAAAATGAGCGTGTTCCAAACCATGTGGCAAACACGCTCATTTTGTCTTATCTTTTATTTTCTTGTATCAATAAATCCTTCACCGAACACCTCGCTCGTCTCTGTCAGCATCACAAATGCATCCGGATCCACCTCATGTGCAGCACTTCTGACGGAGTACGCCTGAGAGCTGGAGCAGGCACAGAGCAGCACATCCTTTTCCTCTTTTGTATAGGTTCCGATCGCCCGGATTGCTGTGGAACCTCTTCCGCTGATCTGATCAATCTTTTTGGAAACCTCATCCGCCTTTATCGTAATAATCAGGATCAGTTTACCGGCTCCCATGCCATACATGATCTTATCGATCACGACAGATGTCACAAATGCCGAGATCAGACCATAGAGAACTGCGTCCACATTTCCGAATACCGGCCATCCAAGCAGAATAATCAAAAGATCGATCGCCATGGTTACAAATCCGATTGACAAATGCGGCTTGATCGCTTTGATCGACATAGTCAGAAAATCGGTACCGCCGGAGGAGGATCCCCGCATATAGAACAACGCAAGCGCTGCTCCCAGGCAGACACCGGAAACAGTGCCGCCATAAACGGCTCCCCTGTATAAGGCTTTGTATACGGAAAAATAAGATCCAGAAATATCGTACAAACAATCATGGTTCTTGCTGATTTGAACATAAACCTCCGCCCTACCAGCTTAAAGCTCAAAATGATAAGCGGAATATTCAGGGCAAGGGTTGTAATACCAATCGGAAATCTCCATAAATGATTCATGATCAGCGCCAGACCGGATAATCCGCCCGGTGCAAAATCTGCCGTTTTTGCAAACGTATAAATCCCAAGGGCATATAATACACTTCCCACAATATCATAAGAAATATCCAGTACAAGCTCTTTTCCATTGATCTTTTTACGATTCTGTCCCATGTCTCTTCCCTTCTTTTCTCTTATACCGGGAAGCACCCGCCTCCGATAAATTCTCTGAGCAGCGAATTTGCCGGAACATAGTCACTTCCGATTCCGATAAAATAGTCAAAAAATTTCAAAAGTCTTTTCGCCTCAAGATATTCCGGTGAATCTTTTTCCACTCCGAACAAAAGAGGCTCCACATACTGTTTTAAAACAGCCAGTTCATACAACAGGGAAGAATTAAACATCACATCCGCTTCTTCCTGATACGGAAAAATATTCTCTTCCTCACCTCTTCTGACTGACGACCACATTGCGAGCGTTTTCTGTGCTGAAGTTCCTCTTGTTCTGGCATCCCGCACCAGCCGCCGGATCAGTCTTCCGTCTGTAGAAGGGATCCGGTTATGCTCATCAATATTCAACTGTGTCAGAGCACTGATGTAAATCTTAAACTTCCGGTCTGATGAAGCTGACGGGAAAGCTCCGGATTCAAACAGTGATTCCTTCGATCACAAGAATATCCTGTTCCTTCAGCTGTGTCGGAGTCGTGTCATAGCTCCTGCTTCCTTTCTTAAAATCAAAGATTGGAAGATGCACCGCCTCTCCGGCTAAAAGTGCCTGCATATCCTTATTGAACTGCTCGATGTCAATGGCCTCCAGACATTCAAAATTGTAATTGTCATCCTCATCCCGGGGTGTTTTTTCCCGATCCACAAAATAATTGTCCACTGCAATCGGATGCGGTCTCATTCCCTGCGTCCGAAGCTGAATGGAGAGCCTGTGCGAAAACGTTGTTTTTCCGGATGAAGACGGTCCTGCGATCATCACCAGCTTTGTTTCCGGCTTCGCGGCAATCTGCGCGGCGATCTGTGCGATCTGCCGTTCCTGATAAGCCTCCTGCACAAGTACGATCTCACGCATATCATATTTTGTGACCATGTCATTGAGTGCTCCGACTGTCTCAATATTCTGAAGGTCGCCCCACTGCACACTGCTCTTTAATACCTGAAACAGCTTTTCACGCGGTTCAAAGGCCGGGACTACATCCGGTTCCTTTCGGAACGGCATCTGGAGTACAAATCCTTCATCATACAGATGCAGCGCAAAATTCTTTAAATACCCGGAATCCGGCACCATATATCCATAGTAATAATCCTCAAACTCATTCATCCGGTAGATATTTACCTTGGAAACCCTCCGGTATCCAAACAGCCTTTCCTTGTCATACATCCCGTGTCTGCCAAAAAGCTCTACTGCATCCGATGTATGCACAGAACGCTTCTCGATCGGAATTTGGGCTTCTGCAAGTTCATGCATCCTTGCATCAATCTGATCCAGAAACTTCTGATCCAGAACGACATCTCCGTCAATTGTACAGTAATACCCATTGCTGACGGAAAAATGGATCTTCACATTGCGGATCTTGTCATGTCCTCCGACATCATGAACTGCTTTGACAAGCATAAAACAGAGACTTCGACGATAAGTCTCATAACCGATCGGGTCTTTCACTGTCACAAATTCGATTTTACAATCCTGCTTTAATCGTTTGTTCAATTCCTGAAGACGTGTCCCGTCCACCAATGCCAGTACGATTTTGGCCGGGTATTCTTCCTGAAATTCTTCTGCGATCTTCTTGTAGGCAATTCCTCTCTCGTAACACTTACCTTGTCCCCTGTCTGAACGGTACAAAATTCTTCTCCATAAGCCTGCCCTCCCGTCTGGAATCTTACAATACCTGAAACGGATGCACGACCGGTGCGGTGATGATTTTAGCTGCAGGAAGTCTCTCTTCCAGAAACCGTTTCATATCTTCCATAAAAATATACTCTGTCCCATAATGTCCCGCATCAATCACCGAAACGCCCTGTGCCGCCGCATCCAGACCTTCATGGTGTCCGATATCTCCGGTTACAAGAACATCCGCTCCTTTTGAGACAGCCGGAGCAATGGCACTTTTCCCGGATCCCGGAGAAACCGCAAGTCTTTTTTACCGGCTGCTTCATATCTCCAAACACCTTGACCGATCCCAGTTTTAATTTATGCTTCACATAAACACAGCATTCTTCCAGTGTCATCTCTTTTGGAAGGGATCCCACTCTTCCGATCCCCTCTTCTTTTGTCTGTGTATTCATGGTCACATCCAGCACTTCGGTATCTGTCAGTCCCAGAATCTGTCCGGAAAGCTCTGCCATGCCAAGCACATCATAATTGGTATGCATTGCATAATAGGAAATATCACTGCGGATCAGCTTTAAACAGCCTGCGGCCGATAAAATCTTCATCCGTAATATGCTTAAGCGGCGAAAAAATCAGCGGGTGATGGGTAATGAGCATGTCCGCTTCCTGCGCAATCGCCTCCTCAATGACCGCATCTGTTGTATCCAGCGCCAGATAAATCCGACGGACTTCTTTTTCACTTCTTCCCGCCTGCAGCCCTACATTGTCAAATCCCAGAGCAGCACTCTTGGGATATGTACCCTCAATCATTGCCATAATGTCTTTACACTGCATAATACTTCAGTCCTTTCCTGATGCAGACAAGCTCCTCTTTGAGTTCTGCCTGTCTCTTTGTGATATGTTCCCCTCTCTGATGATCCAGTTTTTCCAGAATCTCTGCTTTTAACTGTTCTTCTCTCTTTAAATACTGCTCCAGTATGGGGTGGCGCATCTCCAAAAGTAATTTTCCGTATCGAAGCTGGGTTCATCCCACTTCTCTCTTTCGCTTTCCTTTGAAGGAACCACACGCATCATCGGATAGTACTTTCCTTCATCCAGTACCATCTCTTCCTGCACGATCTGATAGCCGTTCTGCAGAAGAAATTCCCGCACCTTTGCGATTTCCGACTGGGGCTGCAAAATGCACTCTTGTAATGTCTCTGCACAGCCTGTCCCTCTGTCAGAATCCTCATCACAAGTCCGCCGCCCATACCTGCGATAATGACGGCTTCCACTTCTCCCGGAGACAGTTTTTCCAGGCCATTGGATCTGCGCATCTTGATCTGCTCTTTTAATCCGGCTTCTCTTACATGCTCTTCTGCCCGGATCAGCGGACCTTCGTTCACATCCATTGCAAACGCTTTTTTTACTTTTTTATGCTCTGTCAGATAAATCGGAATATAGGCGTGATCCGTTCCGATATCTGCCACACACTCCCTGACTGTCACAAGGTCAGCCACTGCCTGCAGTCTTTTGATAATTCATTCCTCATATCTTAGTCCAGATAGTCTCTCAGTTTGCGGCTGCGGCTTGGATGACGCAGCTTCCGGAGTGCTTTTGCCTCAATCTGGCGGATACGTTCACGGGTAACATCAAATTCTTTTCCAACTTCCTCCAGCGTTCTGGCACGTCCGTCATTCATTCCGAAACGAAGGCGAAGCACTTTCTGTTCTCTTTCTGTGAGTGTATCCAGCACTTCATCAAGCTGCTCTTTGAGCAGTGTCTGCGCTGCTGCCTCTGCCGGTACCGGTACGTTATCGTCCTGGATAAAATCTCCCAGATGACTGTCTTCTTCCTCACCAATTGGTGTCTCCAAAGATACCGGCTCCTGGGAAATCTTCAAAATCTCACGCACACGTTCTACCGGCATATCCAGTTCTTTTGCGATCTCTTCCGGCAGCGGCTCTCTTCCGAGCTCCTGCAGAAGTTGTCTGGACACACGGATCAGTTTGTTGATCGTCTCTACCATATGCACCGGAATACGAATCGTTCTTGCCTGATCTGCGATTGCTCTTGTGATCGCCTGACGGATCCACCAGGTAGCATACGTACTGAATTTGTATCCTTTGTGATAATCAAATTTTTCCACTGCTTTGATCAGTCCTAAGTTTCCCTCCTGGATCAGATCCAGAAACAGCATTCCGCGTCCTACATAACGTTTTGCAATGCTGACTACAAGACGAAGGTTCGCTTCTGCAAGCTCTTTCTTTGCATCTTCATCTCCTTCTTCCATTCTCTGCGCCAGCTCAATCTCTCTGTCTGCACTTAAGAGCGGAACTTTTCCGATCTCTTTTAAATACATTCTGACCGGATCTTCAATGCTGACACCGTCCGGAACTGACAGGTCAATATTCTCCATATCTACATCATCGCTTCTTCTGCCATCGATCACGTCCATGTCTACGTCCAGATCATCGTCACTGCTGATCATCGCAA
>ENA-OQLB01001140-OQLB01001140.1-human-gut-metagenome-genome-assembly--contig:-NODE-1140-length-12285-cov-1.534298_pt1 | contig 12285 bp, 13 predicted proteins | sample MGYA00242656_ERZ504813 | MGnify/ENA primary metagenome ERZ504813 (study PRJEB26092, sample SAMD00036388) | human gut metagenome | host: Homo sapiens | study: EMG produced TPA metagenomics assembly of... | reverse complement strand
AAATTAATTAAGGTTACTGTAATAAATAAGGGAATTACTTATTCCATTTGATATTACGTTATAATTGGAATAAAGTGTTTATTATTATGATAAATTCAGTTCGATATAACTGATTCGTCATAATTATTTTAATATTATCAAATTGAGATTATATGAAAATCACAAGAACTTCGGAGAGTTACTTTAAGTATTCTCTCCACGATGCAAGGGTACAAAAAATAGAATACGTAGAATTGGTAATTTAAATTTTATCCTTTGATTTATAATATTATTTAAATATCTTTTTAAAATTCAAACATATAATCCGGATAATCATTATGCCCCGTCTCTAAGCAATTTCCATCAACAGTAATTTTTATTCTATCCGCCCGATATGCTTTTATAAAAGTATTGCAGATTCCACCAACAACATAATACTCCTGCGTAGAACCACACGACATAATATACTCTTTAAATTTTTGATCGAAATCAATGTCTATACTCTGCATTCCGTCAACTTCCGATACTTCAAATTTATTAATCTTTATACCTTTATCTATTACCCCTTTATCCGCTAAAGCATTCAATACATTTTCCGGTGTAAGCTCTTTTATTTTTACCATATCCGCAGTAAAAGCAGTTGCATCATCATACTATAAAACACACTAATCGTAACTTCTTTTTTTATTTCCGTTTCTGATTTTGATTCTTTATTTTCGTCACTTTCATTTGTGTTATCATTATCCTGCGTTTCTTTTTCTTCTTTTGCTTCTTCCTCTTTGTCAGAATTCTTCTTCGTATTTATTTCTAATTTTTCTGCCTGCTTTTTATTCTTGTCCATTTTTCGAAATTGTCATTTGTTTTTCCGCTTTCATTACATGCAGTTAATATTGCTATACTCAATATCGTAATTATAAATATTCTTTTCTTCATGTTTCCACACCTCCCCATGCTTTCTTCATTTATCAGACTTATATTTCTATTATAAAATAATTCCTGACTTTTCACAATGAATAGAATATGCATCTTAACTATTTAAACAATCTATATAAGAATTTAACAAAAAATACAATATATAACACAAACAGTAATACTACGCAAAATGTCTCCATATCAAAACGGTTCGTTACTGTTTTTGCAATCAATGTACCATCAACATTATTACCGTTAATTAAAAGTTCAGTTCCTTTTTCTGTCTTTGGTTCGTAAGAGAAGCCAACTCCTAAGGTTTTCTCAAGATCACCGTCCGGATTTTCTACATACAGAGTATATGTGTTTCCTTTACATTCTGAAATCCTGTCAAATTTGAAAACATTAAACTTACTATTTTTAATGTCTGTTAATTTTAATTCAGATTCTGCTACAATCTTGCCTGTCTTATCATCTTTTAATGAAATCTTTACTGTAGAATCTGCCGGTGCTCCTTGTATGGAACATTTGATTGTTATTCCATCCAGATAGTCCTCTTCCGACACAAATTTCTGTTCAATTTTTCCCGAAAGCACTCCGGTACCCATATATTTACTGGTATCTACTCTGTTATCATACAAAATATGCGTTTTGGCAATATGCGCATATAAAAAGCTAAACATTATAATTACAGCTATGCCAATAACCCATTTCATTATTTTCTTCATTATTGGTCTCCTTTATGAATTTTTATATTCATTGCAAATTGGCTCCGCATCCCCAAATCGTTTTAAAACTCCATGATCCAACCAAACAACTTTATTGCATATCGATTCTACCTGTTCGATACTGTGTGAGACGAAAAGGATTGTTGTTCCTCTGTCCATCATACTTCTGATTCTCGCTTCGCATTTCTGCTGGAATCTAAAATCTCCTACTGAAAGGACTTCATCTACAATCATGATATCCGGTGTTCCGATCGTCGCAATCGCAAACGCCAGTCTAGATACCATTCCTGATGAAAAATTCTTAACCGGAACATCCATAAAGTTTTGTAATTCCGAAAATTCCACAATCTCGTCATAATATGAATTCATCATTTCCCTTGAATATCCCAACAGAGCTCCATTCAGGAAAATATTCTCTCTCGCAGTCAAATCAAAATCGAAGCCTGCTCCTAATTCAATCAGCGGTGCAACCGTTCCAAGCACGCTTACAGATCCCTTAGTTGGTTTCAATACTCCTGCAATCGTCTTTAACATTGTACTTTTTCCACTACCGTTTAAACCGATCAGACCTAACGACTCTCCACGATATACTTCAAACGACACATCTTTTAATGCCCAGAATTCATTATATGACACTTGCTTTTTCAAACTTTTTATAATATATTCTTTCAGACTATCAAACTTCTCAGATGCAAGATTAAATTTCATAGATACATGATCTACTTTAATAATTAATTCTTTCTCCATGTCATACTCCTAAATATTTAAAATAAACTGATCTTGGTTTCTATAGAATACATAGAATCCAATAATCAAGAATACAACGGTTTCCACAACTGCAACAATCAGCTGGCCTATACTGAACACCATGTTATTGATCATTACATCTCTGAACATCATCAGAATATTTGTCAATGGATTTAGCATAACAATCTTATATAACCATCCCGGCAAAATTGACATTGGATAAATCACAGGTGTCAGATAGGTCAATGCTGTCAGGAATACAGAGTACAAATGCATAATATCTCTGAACTTAACTGTGACTGCTGATAAAATCATACCAACTCCTAACGAGAACAATACTAATAACATCAGCGGAATTGGCGACAACATTACTGTCCAGTGTAATTCCGAACGCATAGCCATCATAACCAGAAGTAATGCCGTAAATGAAGCCATCAGATTAATAAAGCTTGAAATAACTCTAGAGATAACAAATAAGTATTTCGGTACATATACCTTTTTGATTAATGCTGCATTTCCGGTAATTGCAGACATCGCGCTTGATGTAGATTCACTATAAAAATTAAATACAATCTGTCCACTTAATAAATACAGTGGGAAGTTTTCAACATCAAATTTAAATAAGTTTGAAAATACTACAGATAAAATAATCATCATAAGCAATGGATTTAATAACGTCCACAGCACACCCAAAACCGATCTTCGATATTTAATTTTTATATCTCTTGAAACCAATTCACTTAAGAGCGGTCTTGAATTTCAAAAAAATTTTGTATATATCTTGACATATTCTCCTCCAAAAATCATTATTTACAAACGACAATATATTTTAGCATATTCTTTTCTAAATCTCAACCTATTAGCAATATTCTGATAATTAATTGTATAATTCTAACAAAAAATAATAGGCGGCTGATATATTTCATCAACCACCTATATTCATTATTAATGATATACAACCACTGTACTTCCTGCTGGAATGGTATCATAAATCCATTTTGCATTATTAATGTTTAATCTGACACATCCATGTGAAAGTGGCATTCCAAGTCTTCCATCCATTAATGTTCCATTTTTATTGTACAAAACTGAATGGAACAAATAATTTCCTCTGAACTGTGTATACCAGTAACATCTCGCCGAACCCGAATCAAAATAGTAACCTTTACTTCCCACCTGGAATGTTCCTTCCACAGTTGGTGTACTTGGTGCTCCATCTGAACAGTCCCAATACTGAATGCAACGCCAGTTTCCCTGCCATCCCTGATAGATTCCTACTTTATGTGTACTTCTGTTTACCAGTAACAAATATGGGGTTCTGCTTGAATACATATTTGCTTTTGCATTCATAAACTGCTGTGCTGTCTGGATTCTTTCCAGTGAGTAGCTTGTTGAACCAACTGCACTTCTTACACCGTTTTTTGCGACATATGCATGTGTATTGTATTTTCCACCATGCTTGTGATTATTACTGTCTACAGTAACACTCCATGTACCGTTCCCTCTGTTAACACCACTATACCAAACGATATCATCCTGACCGTTTGTTTCACTCCATGTAGAAAGTACTTGTTCTCCATCAGCTCCCAAAAGCCATATTTCTCTTTGCGTTCCACTTACATATCTATTATATATATAATTCTCCGCATTAATTATTTGAGAAGTTGCACCTACACCCGAAAAAATACCATTTCCCATAGTTGCATAAACATTTATCTTATAATTTCCAAAATGATAAGCATGGTTCTTCACATTCATTATAGCAGAATATATACCTTCTGCTTCTTTTATTGCTGTATACCAAACAATATCACTCTGATTATCTGCACACCACATAGGAATTTGCACTGTTTGTACACTAGATGGTGCAAACACACCTGAAACAGTCACTTTAAAAGTTCCTTTGTTTCCATTTACTTCCGAAACCTGTATTCCTGCACACTTCGTTGCCTGGCTAACATTAAATGTAGTGCTTGCAATTCCCTGCAATTCATTATTCCGGGTTATGTAATAGGCATTAACATTATACGCTCCTAATTCTTTATGGTTTGTAATAGATACTTTCAATCCATAATTATGTTTTCCTAAATTTTCAGCCGTGTACCATCTGAGATCATTCTGTCCACCTGCATTTCCCCAAACGGCAAAAAGCACTCCTTTTTCTCCTCCCGGAACTTCAGATTATTCAAATTCAATTGATACACACTCTCAGAACCGTCTATATCTTTCGCTGTAAGATTATCATAATCCGGCGACATATCACACTGCGTTCCCTCAACTCCCGTAAGCATTCCTGTAATATCTGTCATATATACATCAATCCAGTATATTCCACTATGATACTTATGATTCTTTATGTTTCGTTTCCACAACATATTCATTTTTGGTCATTCTTTTTGGCTGTTATACCATACCAAATTTCCCTGATTTTTATCAGACCAAATTGGAATCAATACATTCTTTATCAATCCGGCATTCTTATTAACTGGAACTGTTATCTTTAACTTACCGCTTTCCTTATCTGACTCTACTTGCATTTTTCCCAATGCTGGTGATTCAACAGAAATATTAGTATTTCCTAACCCCATTAAATTTCCATTTGGTTGAACCGCATACGCATTAATCCAATATTTGCCTAAACCTTTATGTTTAGAAACATCCAAATTTATTTCATATTGATCTTTTGCATTCTTTTTAGCTGTGTACCAAATCAAATCATCTTGTCCATTGACCTCACTCCATATCGGAACCAAAACACTTGTCGCTCCACCCGGAACTTCAAAATCTTTTATGGTCACAAGATAATTTAATCCATCTTTTTCTTTGATGTCTATGCTTCCCTGTCTTAACATCATTTCAGTTTCCAGACTGCTTACACCATATTGTCTTCCCGTCACATCTGTAATATAAACACCAACATTATATTTTCCAAGAGAATATTTGTGTTTCTTTATGTTCACATCTACCACATATTCATCGCTATCCGACATTTTCTTGGCCGTATACCAAACTAGATCATCCTGTCCATTCACGTCACTCCATACTGGAACCATTATATTATCAATATATTCCGCATTTTTAATATCTGATAATCTTATTAAAAATGTACCACTTTCCTGATTTTTATCCTCAACTTTTATTGTTCCAATCTCTGGATTATTGACAAAAAATTCTGACATTCCTAATTTAATTAAATTCCCCGTTTTGGTTTCTCCATAAACGTGAACATTATATTTCCCCAATCCTTTATGATTACGAATATCTACAGTTAACGAATAATGATTTTCATCTAATTTTTTAGATGTATACCAAATCAAATCATCCTGTCCATTTATATCACTCCATACAGGTATTAATACGTTTTTAATGCCTCCCGGTATTCTCACATTATCCACGTTAATGTCTATTTGTAATCTGTCTTTTGCATTTTGTTTAATCTCAGTTTCGACATCCTTTTTTTTCAAACTCAAAAGATGTTCCGGCAATACCAATTTGCATACCATCAGTATTAATTGCATACACACCCACATTGTATTTTTCTAACTGATATTTATGATTAGCCACACTGTCTCTTACTACATATTGATTTTTATCATTTTTTGTTGCAATAAACCACTGCAAATCATCTTGCCCATTTGTATCACACCAGACAGCCATCAACACTTGGCTTATCTTTTCCTTATTCTGTAAATCAGATAATATAATTGAAAACGTTCCATCCGTTTCATCAATATCTTCTATCGTCACCTTGCCAGTTATAGCAGCCTTATCCACTTGTACAGTTTCCTGTTCCTGTAATCCATCATTCGCTGTTATCTGTTCTTGCTTCTGCACATAACCAATATCCTCATCTGTCACACTTTCGCCAACAACTACCTGTCCTTTTCATCATCAGGTGCATCAGCATAACTAACTACAGTTCCAACTGCCAAGCAAAACATTAAGCTTGCAATAGCAATCAATCTTTTTTTCATACAGCCACCTCTTTTTCACCTTTCATTCCTCGAATTCTAAAAATATTTGCTGAATAAAAATATTTTCAGATTTTATAAAATAATCATATCATCTTTTTCCATGTTTGAAAACAAAAAATGTCTTGTAAAATGCTTTACTTGCATTTTACAAGACATTTCTTTTAACATGTCTTTAAATTTTTTATCATATTCAATAACTTCTCCGCATATCCCGCATCTGTAGCCCAACCTATTCCATATGGATTGTTCGCTTTACTTAACCATTGTACATAAGGCGCCTTATTTCTCAACCAACTCCCCCATCGTGGATCAACACATGGGTTATTCAATGCTACATCACTTGCGTAACATTTCAAATGCTGTATCTGTGCTCTAATTCCTTCGCGTACATCACTGAATTCGTTTCCCGGAACACCTCCTGTTGCACCTATGCCGGCAAAATTATACTGATTAGGTTTTACGTCCCCACCAAATTTTAAAAATCCGGTTTCTAGCATAGCCTGTGCAAATGCAACCTCTACACGAACACCTTCTGCTTCTGCTTCTTGCTTAAAAATTGTACAATAGGTTTCTATATTAGCAGCTCCTCCTTTTGCCAATACTCCATTATATTGACTTAAGCGACCCGAATACTGATCATATGTCAGATTATTCTTTTATAATATGTAACCATCTGAGCAATCGTTACATCCGAATGTCCCATTATTGTATATAATCCTGTATTTTTTATTTCCTGCGTGCAGCCACCAATTCCTACTTGCATTCCGTTTCCAGTTTCCAAATAAACATTTATTTTATATGTTCCCGCATGCTTTTTATGATTTGCTATATTCACAGTAGCTTTGTATGTTGTACTATTAATTTTTTTTGCCTGATACCATACCAAATCACTTTGGTCACTTGCACACCAAACAGGAACCATCACAGCCTCTACACCAGATACTGACTTAATATTATTTATCGTTACATTGAAGTTTCCACTGCTCTCGTTATATTCAGACACACTGATTCCCGCTGTTGGCCTACTTACATTGAAGGTCGTTGTTTTCGTCTTCACACTTCCGTTTGCCAATGTAATATATGCATGTACATTATACGTTCCAAGTGTTTTGTGATCCTTGATCTTCACTGTCTTTGTCCATGTACCGGCATTCTTTTTCTCTGCTCCGTACCAGATCAGATCATCCTGTCCTCCCTGTACGCTCCATACTGCAAACTGTACCTGACGAATATTTCCATACGCCGATGCATTACCCAAGGTAACCTGAAATTCCTTTTCTGTTCCTGCTGTATCTTTTACATTTAAATATGTATTTGGCAGTTTCATCTCACATGTAGTAGAAGCAATTCCCGTCTGAATTCCATTTCCGTCTACAATATAGCATGCAATTCGATAGGTTCCTTCATTATAATTATGATTTCCCATATCAATTGTTATCTTATAGGTTCCATTTGACTGTTTTTGAGCCGTATACCATACCAAATCACTTTGATTTCCCTGACTCCATACCGGAACCAACACTGAATTTATTCCTGATTTACTTTGGATATTACTTATTGTTACTTCTGCTGTTCCATTTGAACCATTTTGTTTTTCCACCGTAAGCTTCGCTGTTGGTTTCGTAACATTAAATGACATTGCTTTTAAGAATACACTTGTTCCATCGTTCAGTACTGCATAAGCATGTACATTATATTTTCCATATCTTTTATAATTCTTTACAGCAATATTGGTTGACCAGACATTTCCACTTTTTGTTCCTGTATACCAGTTCAAATCATCCTGTCCGTTTTGATCACTCCATACAGCAAACTGAATTCGATTTAACGTATCTGGAACATTTGTAATTTTCGCAGAAGCCTTAAAGTTTTTTTCTTCTCCTGTTGTATCCTGAACTTTACAATTTGCACTACTATTGTACATATTACAGGTCATTGTTTGTACACAGGTTACTTTTTCATTCTTATCACATTTATAAATGTGTATATTGTATATTCCATCTGCATTTTTGTAATTAGTGGTATTATAATTAATCTCTACATCATTTCCTGATTGCTTATTAACTATAGTCCATAAATTATTTGGATCTTGACCGTTTTTATTTGACCAAACAGCAACTCTGTAACTTTCACCATCTGAAAGCTTTCCATTTATCTTTACCGTAAATGTTCTTGCAAAATCATTTTTCTTTATAACTGATGCTGTAAATTTACCAGAATCCTCTTCTTTTGACAAATTAAAATACTTTGCAATTCCTGTAGCATCAGCAATTCCCACTTTCTTAATAAAGCTTTCCTGCTTCAACTTTTCTGCATCTGCAGAATTTGTTAAAAACGCATGTTCCACAATAATTCCAGGGAAACCTGCTAATTTACTATTTCGTATAACGCTATAATAATCAGCAATACTTCCATCTGAATATTTCGAACCACTTTCAGAATTTCGTATTTTTACACCTCTGTTTGCCAATCCCAAGCTAACAAGTTCATTTTCAATATCTGAAGCCAACTTCTGTCCATTGTTATGTATTTCCGAATTATAGCTACTATTCGGATACCATACCTCAGCTCCTGTTGCCGCCGGGCTTGCCGAATTCATATGAATACTTACAAATACATCCGCTCCCCAGTTTTTTGCCATCTGTACACGTTCTTCCAGTCCTACCGCAACGTCTGTACTTCTTGTCATATATACCGTAACGCCTGAATATTTTTCCAGTTCTTCTTTACAATACTGTGCAATTTTCAAAGTAAGATTTTTCTCAACCAGACCATTAGCAGCGGCACCACCGTCACTTCCGCCATGTCCCGGATCCAATACTACAACTTTATTCCGGCTTCTTACAGTCCTTCCTTCCAGACTTTCCGCTGAAATTGCTGACTCCGTTTCACTCAATGTTGATGCAATATCTGTTGATGCAGAAACTAACTTTCCAGACTCTACATCAACTACCGATGCTTCTACTGCCTGTTCCGCATTTGTGTCACTGTTTCCAGCTTCATAGCCTTCATACACTTCATCTACACCAAACTTTGCATTAACACCTATTGCTTCTAAATCAACAGAGTTCTCTACACCATTCAGAATATACGTAAATGTCTTTGCACTGTAAACACCTTTTCTTCGGCAGAAAAATCATATGAAACAGGAACAACTCTGCATCTTTTTTCCCAAATGCAAATTCTGTTACAGTTCCATCACTTTTTTGAAAGCTTAATCGTGGCTGTTCAATATTTTCTGTTCCTTTTCCAAACGACACAACTACCTGCTGTTCCCCCGGACTTTGCAGATATCCCTGATCTACTGCCAGATAATTAATAACCGGCTGTTCTTCGTTTGAATTATCTGTTAAGGTGCTATTTTCTTCTACATTACCAACTTGATTCTGTGTATCACTATTCTCATTTTCATAATTAACACCCGAATCATCCTGTGATATTGTGTTATATCTTCATTATCATTTTGAGTTTCTACTGTTGTATTACTGTTCTCCTGCACCTCTGCAGCTGCTACGTTAACACTTCCCGCAACAGTTGACCAAAGCATAAGTGCAGATAAGAAAACTGCTATTTTTCTTTTCATCTTTTTCCCTCGCTTTTTTATCCTAACGTGAACGGAGCCTTATCAATTGGGAAATTTGGATTGTAGAACGGATCTCCTTTTTTTAATATTTCCGGCCATTTCTTCTGGAATTTTGCAACTTCACCTTCAAAACGCTTTAATTTTTCCGGTGTATCTTCATATCCTCTTGATTTCGATTCATAATGATACCACTCTGAAAATGCATTAAATACAACCCACTTTCCAGTTTCTCTTACTTTCAGACAGTAGTCCACATCATTACATGCAACAACAAATTGTTCATCGAATCCACCAACCTGCTCAAACAGTTCTTTTTTAGTAATCATACAGCTGCTGTAACAGCGCTTATAATTACCAGTTTGATCTGCGCTCTGACCATATATCCATAATCATCTCTCGGATTCCTATATTACACTGTCCTGCCATATCCACGAATCCTACTACAACACCGGCATGCTGTACTGTATCATCCGAATATAACAGTTTTGCACCAACAACACCGACATCTTCTCTCATACAGCATCCCAATAATTCATTGATGGCTGTTGGGGTAATCATCTCTGTATCATTATTTAAGAAGAGTAAATATTCTCCTTTTGCAAAGCTCACACCATAATTGTTAATAGCAGAATAATTGAATCCCTCTTCCCATTTGACTATTTTTACATTCTCATATTCTTTCTGAAGTTTCTCATAATATGCAAAAGTTTTATCTTCTGTACTGTTATTTTCAACGATGATAAATTCAATATTTTTATATTCACTTTTATTTATAATTGATTTTACACACTTATCTAAATCATCTGTATGATCTTTATTCGGAATAATAATCGAAACAAGTGGATTACCCGGAGTCTCATAAATCACATGATACATTCCCCAAAGTCCTGTGTGTTCTACTTTTGCTTTTACACCTATACGTTTAAAGTGATCTTCAATTGCTCTTTTTCCGGCATCATAAGCATACATTTTACTTGCCGGATCACCAGCAACAGAATTCATATGTATTCTCCAATGATATAATATCATCGGAATATGTTTAATGCTGTCTGCACTTTCAATACATCTGAACATCAGATCATAATCCTGTGATCCGTCATATTCTGGTCTAAATCCACCAATTTCTTTAATAATATTTGTTTTCACAACAAAGAAATGGGTAATATAGTTATGCGAACAGAATAAATCCATACTAAAATCAGGCTTAAAATTCGGGTCATTATGTTCTTTACCATCCCGGTAATCTTATCTTCATCTGTATATAAGATGTCGTATTCTTTTTCCTGTAATGCTTTCACCACTTCATATAAAGCATTCGGCGCAAGAATATCATCATGATCAAACAATCCTACATACTCACCTGTTGCCAGTTCTAATGCTGCATTCGTATTTCCTGAAATTCCTTCATTTTTTTCCAGTAATATATATTTAATTCTGTCATCCTGTTTTGCATATTTTTCCAACTCAGCTTCTACTGCAGCATCGCCTTCGCTTCCGTCAGCAATACATAACTCCCAATTGCTATATGTCTGATCAACAACAGAATCTATCATTTCTCTCAGGAAATTAATCGGTGTTTTGTATGTCGGAACAATAATACTAATCTTTGGTTCGAATTCGAATTCAACTTTTTTCTGCTTTTCAAGTTCTTCTTTTGTTGGTTTATTTAATTCAAACCATTCACCGTACGGCATTGCAGATGCATTTACACGACTTACAATATATTCCTTCAGTCCTTTTACACCATGTTTTCTGATTATGATTAATTCCTTTTTCTATATTCTTTCTTATTAATACATTTTACTAACTGTTTTGCAAAGCCTCTACGTGCTTCAACTTTATTGTTTCTGCGGATAACTTCCGGTTTTAATTCAATTCTTTTTCTCTTCTTTTTATCCGCGATTGATAAATAATATGTTTTTTCTTCTTCATATGGAAATTCAATTGTAAATCCGCATTCAATATCTTTTTCTTCTACAAAACCAACTTCTACCAGATCTTTTCTTGACATTCTGGTCAATTTTACATCATCAATAATTTCTTTTTTGTTCTCATCCAAAATGCTAATTTTCACATAGTCGGTTCCCCAATCAGAAATAGTCCATCCTCCGACCAAAATTTTTGCATTATTTATTCTTACATATCTAAATTATACGCTATTGTACTATCATCTTTTATCTTATCAATTTCTTTTTTATTAAGGCTACATATTTTGTTGATTTTCTCTCCACTTTTTTACAAACAATTCAAGTTTTCTAATTCTTCCCTATCTTTGCCAACATGCCTTTACTATTAAAACCGCTACTTTTACTTGGGCTTTCGTATTTACTGAATTATTTTCTTTCTACATCTTAAATCCGTTTAT
>ENA-OQLB01001139-OQLB01001139.1-human-gut-metagenome-genome-assembly--contig:-NODE-1139-length-12286-cov-2.154782_pt1 | contig 12286 bp, 16 predicted proteins | sample MGYA00242656_ERZ504813 | MGnify/ENA primary metagenome ERZ504813 (study PRJEB26092, sample SAMD00036388) | human gut metagenome | host: Homo sapiens | study: EMG produced TPA metagenomics assembly of... | reverse complement strand
GCTAAATGCTCGTCTTTTAAATTTCTGTTGTTATGAGCAACTGCCCGTGCATTAGAATGCGATGCGATTAGTGGGCAGGAGGTAATGGATAAGACATCATCCACGCCCTCGTCACTTAAATGACTGAGATCAATGATCATGTTTAAGGATTCAGCTTCTTTTACAAGCATTTTTCCAAAGTCGGTCAGACCACCTTTTTTGGCGTTCCCGGTAAAATCACAGCCGTCAGCTGCCATATTTCTGCGGCTCCAGGTAAGTCCCAGTCCTCTTACGCCTGCGGCGTAGAAAGCATGTAACATGAGGCAGGAGCTTATCGGTTCTGCTCCTTCAAACGAGAGAAGGATACCGACTTTATTTTCCGAAGCGGCTTTTACAAAGTCATCTGCGCTCGTGCAAAGCATAAGAAGGTCCGGACTTTCGCTTATCTCACAGTGGAGAGCGGCAATCTGTTCCATAGCGATTGAAATACCTCCATAAGGCAGGTACTGGCTATCTACAAAGAGGGAGGCAACGACTCCCGTCACGTTTCCTTTTTTAAAAGCTGGATAGTATAATCTTTCAATGACCTTATGCTCGCCGTTTTTGCGGCGTACAGCGACATCACTGAGTAAGTCAAAATGTCCATCAATAATATATTTCATAATCGTGTTTTCCTTAATAAACTAATTGTGAAAAGTAAACAATTATAGTAGCTTCTTCATCTGATGTATTCATGTAGTTATGTAAACAATTTTTAGGAATATAGAAACTGTCACCCTCGTGGATTACATAAGTACTGTTATCCATACGGAGTTCCAGTTCCCCTTTCAGGAGCAGGAGACTCTCGTCATAATTACCATGTGAAATCATCTGCTCAGTCACCCAGGTGTTAGGGTTTAATCTCACAATAAGTCCGGTCATTTGTGCTTCTTTTGAGTCCGGAAGTTTAGAAGGTGTAAAAATGGAGTAGGAAACATCGATTTCCGGGATTTTCATTGGAATTCGTTTTTCTTTTCTCACTTAAATAAGTTTCTTTTGAATTATTTTTCTCTTCAGATGACTCAACAGAGAGTTCAGAGTCACCCATGATTAACCATACTTCTGAACAATCTAAGCAGGCTGCAATTTTTCTAAGTGCCACGAGTGAAGGAGATTTTAAATCTCTTTCAATTTGTGATATATGACCTATTGTGTATCCGGTAGCTTCAGCTACCTCTTTGAGCGTGAGCCCTCTTTTTTTTTCGCATTTCGCGAATTCGGCTTCCATACATGATCCCGCTCCTCCTTTCGCAATTCAAGTATAAAAACTAGCGGTTTTTGATTGCTTTTTCAATGCGGGCAAGAGCTTCCTGAAGTTGAGCGCGTGGACAGCCAATATTTAATCGCATATAAGTGCTGCACTGAGCACCGAAACGATATCCAGGATTCATTTTTACCTTTGCTTTTTCTAAGAAAATTGATTTAATTCGTCATTTTCCAGATTAAGCTTTGAACAATCAAGCCACAGAAGATATGTTCCTTCAGGTGACCAAACGCTGATTTCCGGAATATTTTCTCTGATATATTCCACGGTGAAATCTCTGTTAGCTTCGAGATATTGAAGCATTTCTGTAAGCCATTCCTCGCCTTTTGTATATGCGGCAGTCAACGCTGTCATACCGAAAACATTATCTCCTAGATCAAACGCATTATAGGTTGCGTCATACGCATTGTATAATTTCTTGTTCGGAATAACAACATAAGATTGACAAAGACCGGCAACATTAAAGGTTTTACTCGGTGCAAAAGCTGTGATTGTATGTTCCATAGCATAGTCCGATACAGATGCCATCGGAGTATGGTGTTTTCCGCCATATACGAAATCTGCATGGATCTCATCGGAAATAATATACAGCTCATGGCGTTCGGCGATTTTAGCAACTTCCAAAAGCTCTTCTTTTGTCCATACACGACCAGCCGGATTATGAGGATTACACATCATGATCGCTTTGCAGCGGTTGTCGATCTGTGCTTCCAGACGCTCGAAGTTAATGGAATAACGTCCGTTTTCATCACAATCTAACTGGTGATTAATGATAACACGTCCATTTTCTTCAATCGAAGAGTAGATGGATGATAAACAGGTGTCATGATCACAATACGATCCCCAGGTGTTGTTAAGGATAAAAGACTCATAACAAGAGCAGGAACAACGCCTGGACTGAAGCCTAACCATTCACTCTGGATATTCCAGTGATAACGTCTTCCTACCCAGGATACGATGGCATCTTTTAATTCTTTGCTGTGATGAGTATATCCATAAACAGGATGATCTAAACGTTTCTGCATTGCTTCGCGAATTTCCGGAGCTGCTGCAAAATCCATGTCTGCTACCCACATCGGAACGACATCTTCCGGAACATTGTATTCCCATTTATTACAAGATGTGCCGCGTCTGTCGATGATTTCATCAAAATTATATTTTCCCATTTTCTTTTTCTCCTTCGAAATTTTTAGTTAGCTGTTCCTGCAAGACCGGTAATTGCAGAGATGCCACATTCTAATTCATGCATGTTATCGCATGTGATTTCTACTTCTGTACCGCTTAAGCGTTTCATGCGAGGAATTTGTGCAACAGTGTCGGCCATTGCTGTTGATTTAAATTCAAATCCCAGCTTGATCGGAGTCGCAACTTCGTATAAAGGAATTTTGCTTAAATCGGAATCAAGAACTTCTTTTACTGCAGAAATCGTATTTTCCCTGAGAACTTTTTGTGGTGGGAATTTTGCTGCATAGCGTGACAGAGCTTCTTTAGTTGTTACGAATTTTACCCATGGCATCATTTCTTTGTCTATAAGCTGTTTGCGAAGACCGGAATCACCGATGATAAGCCCTACCGGAACCTTATAAGAAGCAGCAAGTGCTGCGTTCGTTGTACTTTCGTTCATATAGGCTCCGTTAATCTTAAGGCTGGAAACAACTCTTCCGTAGAAGCTGTGATCCATATTGGCGAAATCTTCTCCCGGACCGGCATGATATCCGGCCAGAAATACAACATCGTAGGTTTCATCCAGGCAAGACATCATGTACTGTCTTCTTGGAGAACCGCTTACTAAGCTGATACGTTCATCCATCTGGCAAAGTTCATCATAAGAAAGGTTCGTTCCGCTTCCATGAGAATCAGAAATGGTGATTTCCCCGATTTCATCATTCTGGAGGAAGCATGAATTCCTTCGATGATCCAGCGTACCTGATTGTGTAAAGCGCGGCGGAAGGAAGGAACCTCATCGCGTTCCTGGGATGGAGAAGTGATACCAGCCATTCCTTCCATATCTACAGAAATGTAGATTTTTAGTGCTTTCTTCATAAGAAAATCCTCCTTTATGTAATTTATTTGTTTTCTTATAGAAAAACAAAACATACAGTTGTTGAAATATTATAAAACAATAAAAGAATGCTGTCAATATCTTGACATAATATACAAAAAGAATTATACTGTCAGTAATATTTATACTGTGAGTAAAAAACACAGAAAAAATCTTTTTCGTAAAACGAAACTCAAAAAAGGATGTAAAGGAGGAGAAATGTATGAAAAAGAAAAAATTAGCGTTGTTTTTAGCACTGACGATGGTTGTCGCTAGTTTTGCGGGGTGCGGTGGCAAAAAAAGAAAAAGCTTCTGACAATGGATCAGCAAAACAGGAAGCAGAAACGGAAACTGAAGGATCAGAAGAGGGAAGATACCTTATGTGGAGATTGTATTCTGAACCAAAGCAGTGGGACCCAACGAACAACTCTGAATCTGTATCAGATGCGATTTGTAAGCAGTTGTTTGAAGGCCTCACCGTATCAACATCCGATGGCTTTAAACCGGGTATCGCGGAAAAATGGGATGTTTCAGAGGACGGAAAACATATACATTCCATTTAAGAAAAGATGCGAAATGGTCAGACGGAAGTCCGGTGACAGCAAAAGACTTCGAATATTCCTGGAGAAGAATTTGTGATCCGGATTTTGCATCTGAAGCACTTCAGGCTATCACAGATTATGTTGTAGGTGCTACTGAATATTTTGAAGGAACAGGTGAGTATGATGATATCAAAGCAACAGCAATTGATGATTATACATTTGAAGTTGTTTTGAAGAATGCAACACCGTTCTTCCCGCAGTTAGTTGCCAATGACGTTTATCTTCCTATTAAAAAAGAAGCAGTGGAAGCAGCAGGTGAAGGATGGGAGAAGAAACCGGAATCAGCAATCAGTAACGGAGCATTCTACTTAGAAGAATATCAGGTTGGATCTCATTTATTACTGAAAAAGAATCCTTACTACTATGCAGCAGACGAAGTAAAACTTCCTGGTATCAAAGCAGTATTTATTACAGATGATAATACCGCATATCAGGCATATCAGGCAGGTGAGATCGATGTTATGGATCACCTTCCGGCAGAACAGATTCCACAGATTGTTGCTGAAGATCCATATGTAATTGTCAGTGCCGATACAGGAGCACAGTTCCTGAATTTCAACGTAGATAAAGCACCATTTGATAATGTTCATGTAAGAAAAGCAGTTGCCAAGGCAATCGACAGAAAGCAGATCACAGAACAGGTATTAAAAGATGGTTCTATCCCGGCAAGTAACTTTATCGCTCCGACATGTCAGAAAACAGATGGAACACATTTTCGTGAACTTGAAGCAGATGGATATCCGGCAGAAGAATATGGAATCGATCCGCGTCAGGCTAAGGTAGAAGATGCGCAGGCAGAACTTGCGGAAGCAGGTTATCCAAACGGAGAGGGCTTTCCGGAGGTGGAAATCACATATGCGAATACTGAAAAGAACAAGAGACTTTGTGAAGCAATTCAGCAGATGCTGGAAACAAATTTAAATATCAAAGTTAAACTCCGCGCAGAAGAATCAAGTGTATTCAGCTCTACAAAGAGTAAAGGTGATTATCAGATGGCTCCTGGTGGCTGGACAAATAACCCATACGATGCAAGTGGACTTATTAAACTTTTCTATTCTCAGAATGGTAATAATACATGCCAGTGGAGATGGAGAGAATACAAAGGCGCTCCGAACGATACAACATTAAATCCTGGTAACAAAGCATTTGATGAAGCATTTGATAAAGCAATGGCTTCATTAGGCGAAGAAAGAGATGCAGCCTGGGAAGAAGCGAATAAAGCACTTATGGATGATATGCCGATCACAGCACTTTATTATCCGTCATTTGTGGCTCTTGTAAATGAAGATCAGGTAGAAAACGTTGAACTTACATTGGGCAATTCATTTATGTTCAGCCATGCTGAAATCGTTGAGTAGTTGTTGACTTTAGGAAGACCGAAAAGTACCTTGCTTTTCGGTCTCCCTATTATTAGAGGAGAAGTAATATGCTGAGATATATAGCGAAAAGAGTACTTTCTGCGATTATTACGATCTGGTTCATTATGACACTGACATTTACATTAATGAATGCAATTCCAGGTGACCCATTTGCCAGCGAGAAAATGAACGATCCGGTAATTATTGCAAATATGAAAGCAAAATATGGTCTTGATAAACCGTTTATTGAACAATATGGAACATATATGCGGAACTATATGCATGGGGATTTTGGTATTTCCTTTATGAAAAAAGGAATCACAACCAATGATATTATTTCAGCAGGATTTCCATATTCTTTAGCAATCGGTATTTGGGCTTCGTTAGTTATTTTAGGTTTCGGAATTATTTTTTGGTATTATTGCCGTCATTGAGGCAAAATAATTTGTAGATCGAGTCTTGATGGTGCTATCAACCCTAGGGGCGACAATCCCAAGCTTTGTATTTGCAACAGGATTCTTATATCTGTTCAGCAAGATTTTAGGATGGGTACCATCGTTTGGTGTGAATAGCTGGAAGGGATATATTGGACCGGTTATAGTCAGTGCATTATTCTCACTGGCATATGTTGTACGACTGACAAGAACTTCTACGTTGGATGTTCTGAATCAGGATTATATTCGTACAGCAAGGGCAAAGGGACTTCCTGAATGGAAGGTACTTGGAAAACATGCATTAAGAAATGCATTGCTTCCGGTTGTAACTTATATCGGACCGATGTTTGCTGCATTGATTACAGGATCTTTCGTAGTAGAAAAGGTATTTGGTATTCCTGGAATCGGAAACTTATTTACAAACAGTATCCTTAACCGAGACTATACATTGATTATGGTATTACTGTATTTTCTCAGTTATTCTTGTAATCTGCATTTTAGTAGTCGATATTCTGTATGTATTAATTGACCCACGTATTAAATATCAGTAAAACAGGTGAGAAAATATGAGCGAAAAAAATAACGTTATCTCTCCGGAATTATGGGCACCGTTGGAACAGGAAGAAAAAAATGCTGAGAAAATGGAAAGGCCTAGTCTTACTTTTTTACAAGACGGATGGAGAAGATTAAAATCCAATAAAATAGCGATCCTTTCTTTGATCGTAATTGCTTTGATTACAATCGGAGCTATTTTTATCCCAATGTTTTGGAAATATGATTATAAGACACAGAATCTGGAATTAGCGAATATTCCGGATGTAATGAAAGTATATCCGCTTGACAACGGAAAAAATATTTATGTAACACCACAGTATACAGTTGTTGTGGTTGACAAAAAAGGAAATCTTGAAGGACTTGCAGAAGTAAAGAATAAAGATGTCAATGGAAAGAAAAATTTCTTTACGGTCGGAAACAGTGAAATCTGTGTTGATTATAGTGGTTATTCAGATGCAAGTAAAGAGTATAAAAAATTAGAAAAGAAAGCAGCAAAAAAAGATTTAGATACAGTAGCGATCAAAGGAATTAAATATCTTGAAAACTATTATGCAGGAAGCGATGTGACAGAGGTTACAATTGAAGAAGCCAAAAGTATTTTGGAAAACAAGATAGAAAGAACAGTGATCACTTGTGATGGTGAGAAGCTTACAAAGCAGGAGAAGATAAAAAATAAAACCTATCTGCTTGGAACAGATGGTCTGGGAAGAGATCTGTTTATCCGTATTGTATATGGTGCACGTATTTCTCTTTTGGTTGGTCTGTTTGCGGCATTTATCAACTTTGTGGTTGGTGTATTCTACGGTGCGATTGCAGGTTACTGCGGTGGAACAGTTGATAATATCATGATGCGTTTTATTGATGTTTTGGACTCCATTCCGATGACGTTGTATGTTATTTTGATCATGGTTGTAGTAGGACCTGGTATTTCTTCGATCATTATTGCATTAGGTTTGACATTCTGGGTTAAATGGCCCGTATCGTCAGAGGACAGGTTCTGACGCTGAAACAGCAGGAATTTGTCAAAGCAGCGATTGTAACAGGAGCAGATACAAAGAGAATTATTGTGAAACACTTAATCCCGAATATGATGACCTATCATGGTAAATATGGCAATGCAGATTCCAAGTGCAATTTTCAACGAGGCATTCCTGAGCTTCGTAGGTCTTGGTATTTCTGCACCGATGGCTTCCTGGGGTACTTTGTGTAATGACGCTTTAGCAGGAATTTATGTATATCCATATCAGATGGTATATCCGGCGATTGCCATTTCAGTTACAATTCTTACATTTAACTTATTGAGTGATGGTTTAAGAGATGCATTCGATCCAAAACAGCGTAAGTAAGGAGGAAAAGCAAATGAGTGAAAAATTATTAGATGTAAAAAATTTACATACCTCTTTCTTTACGCATTTAGGAGAGGTGCAGGCGATCCGTGATGTCAGTTTTGGATTAGATAAAGGCGAGATCATTGGTATTGTAGGTGAATCAGGCAGTGGGAAGAGTGTTACGTCACTTTCTATTATGGGACTGCTTGCATATCCGGGAAGAGTAAAAGACGGGGAGATTCTCTTTAACGGAGAAGATCTTTTGAAGAAGAAAAAAAGTGAGATGCGTAAGATTCAGGGGGATCACATTGCTATGATCTTCCAGGATCCGATGACATCATTGAATCCGTTATTTAAAATTGGTGATCAGATTACAGAAGCCATTCTGACACATCATAAAATTAAAAAAGAAGATGCAAAAAAACGTGCACTTGAAATGCTGCGGCTGGTAGGTATTCCTTCACCGGAAAAAAGATTTCATTCCTACCCGCATGAATTTTCAGGCGGTATGAGACAGAGAGCAATGATCGCGATGGCGCTTTCCTGTGAGCCGGAGCTTCTGATCGCAGACGAGCCGACAACCGCGCTGGATGTTACCATTCAGGCCCAGGTACTGGCTCTTATGAAAGAATTAAATGAAAGACTTGGAACAGCTACTATTTTGATCACACATAACTTAGGATGTGCATCAAGTATCTGTGACAGAATCATCGTTATGTATGGCGGAAAAATTATGGAAGAAGGAACAACAGAAGAAATCTTCTATGAACCGCACCATCCATATACCATGGGACTTTTGAACTCTGTACCAAAAGTAACCGGAGAAGCATCAAAAGAAAGACTGGTTCCGATTCTTGGAACACCGCCGGATATGCTTCATCCACCGACAGGCTGCCCGTTTTATCCGCGCTGCAAATATGCAATGAAAGTATGTGCATCCATGCCGGTGCCGGAACAGTATATCAGTGATACACATCGTGTAAGCTGTTTTATGTGCCATCCGCAGGCACCTCGGAACGAAGAGTACGAAAGTCAGAAAGGAGGAATCCGACATGCCAAATAATACACTTCTGGAAGTAAAAGACCTGAAAATGTATTTTGAGAATAAAAAAGGATTTTTAGGTAAAAAAATCGAGTATGTAAAAGCAGTGGACGGAGTTTCCTTCAAAATTCAAAAGGGAGAAACAATCGGACTTGTAGGAGAGTCCGGATGTGGAAAATCTACAACCGGATATTCCATCATGCGTCTCTATAAACCGACAGCAGGAGAAATCATATTTGATGGGAAAGATATTGCACAGTTGAGCGCAGCCGAAGTATGGCCATATAGAAAAAGAATGCAGATGATCTTTCAGGATCCATATGCATCTCTGAATCCTCGTATGACGGTTTCAGATATTATCGGTGAGCCACTGGATATTTATCATCTTTATGAAGGTAAGGAAAGACAGGAACGCATCTATGAATTGTTGAATACAGTTGGTCTTGGAAAAGACCATGCCAGCCGTTATCCTCATGAATTTTCAGGTGGACAAAGGCAGCGTGTCGGGATTGCAAGAGCACTTGCGGTAAATCCGGATTTTGTAGTCTGCGATGAGCCTATTTCGGCACTTGATGTCAGTATTCAGGCACAGGTAGTAAATATGCTTGAAGATCTGCAGGCAAGTCTTGGACTTACTTATTTGTTTATTGCACATGATCTTTCTATGGTCAGACATATTTCCCAAAAAGTAGGTGTTATGTATCTTGGATCTCTGGTAGAATTTGCGGAGACAGAAGAATTGTACGAACAGACACTGCACCCATATACAAAAGCATTGATGTCAGCGGTTCCTGAACTTGATCCTGCGATCAGTAAAACTAAGAAACCGGTTATGCTGCAAGGGGATGTCCCAAGTCCGATTGATACACCGGTAGGATGTAAATTTGCATCCAGATGCCCATATGCTACCAAACGCTGTCATGAAGAAAGACCAATCTTCAGAAACGTTGGAAATGAACATTATGTAGCCTGTCATCTGGTAGAATAATGCATAATTAAAGAGGAAATGAAAATATGAAATACAATTTTGATGAGCCTGTTGACAGAAGCAAAAACCGTTCTGCAAAATATGATGAAAGGGTAAAGAATTTTGGGACAGATGATGTGATTCCGCTTTGGATTGCAGATATGGATTTCAAGACAGCGCAGCCTATTATTGATGCATGTAAAAGAAAGCGGAAGAAGGAATCTGGGTTATACATCCCGCCCAGATAGTTATTTTAAAGCGTATGCCGACTGGCAGTTAAGAAGAAACGGATGGGACTGATATCAACTTATGTAGTTGGTGTTTAGGTGTGGTTCCGGCTCTTGCAGCGATCATTAAGCTATTTACAAAGAAAGAAGAAAAGGTTTTAATTCAGCCACCGGTTTATCCGGAATTTTTCGAAATCACAGAAAATACAGGAAGAGAACTTGTACAAAATAATTTCCTTGAGCATGACGGGGTGTGGAAAGTAGATTTTGAAGATTTTGAAAAGCAGGTAAAAGATCCCGCAGTGAAACTCTTCATTTTATGTAATCCACATAATCCGCTTGGACGCGTATGGTCCCAAGATGAGCTGTCTAAAATGCTGACACTTTGCTTTGAAAATGATGTTCAGGTAGTTTCGGATGAAATTCATTCGGATCTCATATTTCATGGGAAAAAACATATTCCGGCAGCAATTGTTGTCCCAGAAGCAGCTGATAAGGTGATCACATGTATTTCCGTGACAAAAACATTTAACCTGGCAGGACTTCAGGCATCAACCACGGTATTCCCAAATCTGGAGATGAAGAAAAAGTTCGACGGATATTGGGGTGGAATGGATATACATAGAAACAATGCGTTTAGTTCTGTTGCAATGGAAGCAGCATTGAATGAGGGCGAAGAGTGGTTGGAACAACTCCTTGCGTATATTTCTGGAAATCTTGATTATATATGTGATTATTTTGAAAAAAAGATTCCTCTGATCAAAGCAAATATGCCGGATGCAACCTATCTTGTGTGGCTGGACTGCAGAGCACTGCATATGGATAATGAAGAATTAAAGGATTTTATGATTTATAAGGCAGGGCTTGGATTAAATGACGGTTCGTCTTTTACAAGGACAATGAACGGCTTTATGCGGTTGAATGCAGCTTGTCCGAGAGCTGTTTTGGAGAAAGCTTTAAAGCAATTAGAGGATGCAGTCAATAATCTGAATATCTGATTAGAGGAGAAAAAGAAAATGCATGAATTAACACAATTAATTAAAGAGGATATGCGTCCGGCTCTTGGGGTAACAGAGCCGGGAGCGATCGCGTATGCGGTTTCAAAGGCAAAATCCTACGTTGCGGGAGAACTGGAAGAAGTTACACTTTTGCTTAATAGCGGAATGTATAAAAACGCATATACATGCGGTATTCCGAACAGTCATTTTTACGGGAATGAATACGCGGCAGCGCTGGGAGTGATAGCAGGGAAACCGGAAAAAGAGCTGGAGAGTCTTGCGGATGTAACAGAAGCTGACAATGCAGCAGCAGAAAAATTGGTAAAAGACGGAAAAATCGTTGTAAAAATGAGTGAGATCACAAGCCGTATTTTTATCGAAGCCCGTGTAAAGACAACAGCTGGAGAGGCAGTGGTTCGGATACGCGATGCACATACGAATATTGTTCGTATTGAGGTAAATGGAGAAGTGATTCTTGAGAAAGAAGAGGCTTCTGTGGAAGGCGGTCAAGAAGAAAAACCACTGATCCACAATTACACATTAAAACAGATTTACAAATATGCAAAAGAAGTTCCGGCAGAGGAAATCGAATTTATAAAAGCTGCCTATGAGATGAACTATGCCTTGTTCGAAGAAGGGATTCAGAATCCAAGAACGACATATGCACGCTATCTGCTTGAGAAAAATGGCGGAAAGATTATTTCTGATAATGAGTTAAATACAGCATCCTTACTTTGTAATGCAGCAATTGAGGCCCGTGTGATCGGACTTGACAGACCGGCCATGAGCATTACCGGTTCCGGTGCCCATGGAATCATTGCAACCATGCCACTTTACGGTGTTTGCAAGATCCGGGGCTTAAGTGATGAAACCTTATATCGTGCGACCGCATTAAGTTATCTTATCTGTATGTATATCAAAGAGTATTCCGGAAAACTTTCTGCTTTTTGCGGCTGTGGTATTGCGGCCGGCACCGGAATGGCCTGTGCATTGGTTTTTCTTAACGGTGGCGATGAAAATGCAATGGCAAGAACGATCAACAATATGTCCAGCAGTATTACGGGTATGATCTGTCACGGCGGAAACAAAGGATGTACGATGAAAGGTGTTGTGGCAGTGAACGCTGCATTCCAATCAGCAGACTTTGCGATGCATGATATTTTTATTGATGATATTCATGGATCAATGGTTTTACACCAGAAGATACGATGCGGCATATGGGAGAAATCGCTTCGCCAGGCATGATTGGAACTGAGAAGACAATCGTGGATATTCTGCAGGAAAAAGGAGAATAGAAGATAGAAAAAGAAAAAGTCTTTGAATTGTGAACTGCTTCCCGTCAAGTAGACAATTAAAAAAATAAAATTTATTTCTGCCACTAGATGAAAAACTGGTGGCAGTTTTTATGCTGCCAATATATATTGTTCATGTTTTTCCATTGGGGTTAAAACT
>ENA-OQLB01001138-OQLB01001138.1-human-gut-metagenome-genome-assembly--contig:-NODE-1138-length-12288-cov-4.192007_pt1 | contig 12288 bp, 10 predicted proteins | sample MGYA00242656_ERZ504813 | MGnify/ENA primary metagenome ERZ504813 (study PRJEB26092, sample SAMD00036388) | human gut metagenome | host: Homo sapiens | study: EMG produced TPA metagenomics assembly of... | reverse complement strand
CCCAAAGCTGCACCCGAAGCTGTGCGGGGAGCGAATCGTACAACAGCCATCAAGCCACCCAAAAAGCAAATCAGCACACCGAATGCCAAGCCCGAAAAGCACCATGGACAAAGCATCCAGCCAAAAGTGTACACCGGAACAAGCAGGAAGAGGCAGAGAGCCACCACATTCATCAGACCGAAAATCAATGCCGGAATATTACGGCGACCACCGAAAAACTTATCGGAGATAACACCCGAAAACATCGTACCGACAATACCGCAAACCGAACTGATGGAAATGATGAAACTCGCATCAAGCGTAGAATAACCCTTCTCCGCCTGCAGATAGAACACACCCCAACTATTCACCGCATACCGGCTGATATACATGAAAGCACTGCTGAAAGCAAGTATCCAGATAGCAGGATTCTTCAAGACTGACTTCTGGGCCCGGTTAAACTCCTCAGTTTCCAAAGCATTCATTGCTTTTTTCGCCCGGGGGACGTTGACAGCCGGAAGACCTTTACTCTGCGGGCTATCATGGAAAAAACGCCAAATGACCAAAACTCCTATAAGACCCACAAGACCGGCACCCAGAAAACCATAGCGCCAGCCAAAGGCACTGACTACGGAAGCCACGATGATAAATGTCATCGCCTCCCCAATATTATGGCTGGCACTCCAAAAACCATAGAAAGAACCGCGCTCCTTGTCAGTAAACCAACGGGAAAGACCGACGACGCAAGAAGCAGCGCCCATGGACTGGAACCAGCCGCTGATGCCCCAAAGAATGGCAAAAAGAATAAAGGAATGCACAAAACCGAGGAAAAGATTTACCAATGCAGTCACAAGCAGCCCGGTGGACATGAAACGGTTGATATTACTCCGGTCGGCTAGAAAACCGTTTGTGAACTTGCCTACAGCGTAGGTAAAGAAAAGCACCGCACCGATAATGCCCAGTTCGGTTTCCGAAAGATACCTTCCTCTACAATAGGCTTCTTCACCACATTCAGGCTCAGACGGCAGACATAATACATCCCATATCCCAAGGTTGCGGAAAGGAAGGTGGACCATTGCAACCGTTTCAAACTCCTTTGCTGCATGGACAAAGGCTCCCCGCTACAAGGCTTCGGCTGGGAAACCTTGTAAAAACTTATCAAATGTTTCAACATAATACTTTTTAGTTTAAATGTTCAGAAACCGGGGAACGGATGCCTTCCCGGTGCCGGGCAATAGATTTCCCGGTACCGGAAGGGACGTTCCCCGGTGAGGAATGCCTCCTCGGCAAAGTACCGTTTCCCCAAGAACAAGGTACAACGGTTAGTTGTGTAATTTTTTCGCTCGCAAATAATCAAGTAACAGGGCAGGACGGTCAGTCTGAATCAGCTTCGCTCCCCGGCCGATGATCCAGCCCCAACTCTCATCAGGCTCATGCAGCTCTACGGCACGATCATCATCGTGACCCCCACAGAGTTCCGGCCAAAGGCTGTTGATGAAGATACGGGCGCCGCTGGAACGAACTTTATCTATCAGACGCAGTACTTCAGGACCGTCGTTGTTGAACACCAACTCAAAAGCCTTAGGCTCATGTGCGTGAGATAGCTATCTATGACTGCTTCCGCATCCGCTTTCTGCAAATTCACAACAGGCATGAAAATCATTTTGTCCAATACATCACCGTTCTCAGACTTCACCTGCTCGTAAGGCAAACCGGCTTTCATCACACACTGCCCCACCGTACCTGTCTTTTCAAGAATTGCGTATGCTTCTTTAAAATAGTCATAACCCTTGTCCACATTCACCATGATCTTACCTTTACATAAAGTCATAACCTCTTCAAAAGTAGGAATTTGATGGCGCGTTTTACAACCGGCGCCGTTTTTCAACCTTAATGCTTTCAATTCTGCCAAGGTATAATCCTCCGGACGTCCTTTTCCGTTCATTGTACGGTTAATCAGTTTATCATGCATCAGGACAAGATGCCCGTCTTTTGTTTTCTTCAAATCTATTTCCACCATATCAACCCCCATGTCAATGCAATTCTGAATACCTTGCAAAGAGTTTTCGGGAGCATTGCGCCAATCGGCACGATGAGCGACGACTAAAAGTTGAGAAGTATTTCCACTTAAAAAAGTGTTTCTGATTTCAGTAGCCCTATCCTGCCCCCAGCTCAACTGGATACAAACACATAACAATAAAAACAAATATACTTCTTCATAAAACATTTCTTTTAACGGTTTATTATACGGCTATTCACTACTCACTGCCTGTTATATTTTTAAAAGTTTCGTAGATACGTGACGGAACAGGACGCGCCTTATTATGGTCGCAATCTTTCATAGCCTCGTACATAAATACTCCCTTATATCCATTGCTTCTCAGTTCTTTTACAAAACGCTGCCAATCTATTTTTCCCTGTGTGGGAAGCCAATGGCTTTCGTTTACCAAGTCAAAATCCGAAGCATGGATTGTTCCTATATGCCGGCCCAATATCTTCATGAAATGCTCAATAGAACCTTTGCTATAATGATTCGTATCAAAGCAAACTTTCACTCCGGGAATACCGCAAATAATCTCCAAGAGTTCTTCAGGCGTATTTCCTAAACAAGTACGCGGCAGATTTTCAATACACAACTGCGCCCCTATACGATCGGCATATGGTTTCAGGTACATAATAGAACGCTGCGCATTCACTATACGCCGGGCACGAACACTATCCGCTATTGGTTCTGAACTTGGATGCAGAACCAACCGGGCCGGTTTGAACTGTCCGCATTGCTCTATCATCTGCGCCATGAAACGAACATTTTTGCACGAAGCGAGTCATCCAAAACCGAAATATCCAAGGTTCGGGAAAAAGGCAGATGAATAGACCATACCTGAATACCGGCACTATCCACCCTACTCTTCATCAGTTTGATACGAGGTATCACTTCTTCTACCGGCACTCCCCGATAACACTGGTTAAGAGCCACTTCTATATAATGCACCCCCTGCATTTTCGCTTTCATAAAATCTGCTGCCACCGGATTTTTCCAGATGGCAGTAGTTGTCCCCACTTCATACTGTTGCGCATGGCAAATGAATGAAAGAGTGGACAGTACTGTCATAAATATATATTTCTTCATCAGTTCAATTTACCATTTTTCCAAACTAACTTTTCACCCCACATAGGCACATATGTTTGTTGACAATTAATCTTTGAAGCACGTTCCCAAGCACTCTGCACAGTCCATCGGGAATCTTCCTCATCTGCATGCGAGAGTTCAAGAACATGTGACAGCAATACATAGTCAGGAGTCACTTGTCCTGTCCCGGTACCGATAATATCATTTTCGGTCAACGCATTGGGAGCATAACGGGGAATCAAAACATTGACATGATGATTGACGTCATTGGCATCGGTAATATCAGCATACTGCACAGGCTTAAAGTTAGAATCTCCTGTATGTATTAAAGTCAAACCGCCTGCATCGTCACCGCAATCTATATAGAAAACGGTTACAAAGTTTTTTAGGCTCGCTTCATTGTGATTGGTAATACATGTGCGAATTTTAAAACTGCCAATCGTATACTCCTCGGATTTTTTAGAATAAAATGGATACGAAGCAACCGGTTGCAAATAATTAGAGAGGACCGGTTTGTCCAAATCATACATAGCCTGAATCAAATTGTTACTATAATGGTCAGAATGTTTGTGCGTAACGCACAGGAAATCCAGATAAGGAGCGAACTCCTCGGCCCAACGATGAGATATATCTATACCGAAACACCCGGAAGGAGTCTTTATTATATATCCCATATTGTAAAGCAACCATATTTGTGCAGTTCCGTTTTCTACGGTAGAGCTTTTCACACCATCCAGAACACGTTCAAACGCTGTACGATAAAAATACAATATGGAATCGGATTTAGCCATATTTAAACTTGTTTGATCATATCCGGAAAGGAAGACACTGAAGTAGTCGGCCTTGCATTTATCTGCGTAATCTTGGAGTTTCTCCATTGCATCCGTACGCTTCGCATCAAGAACCAGGGGAGATGTACTCCACAACTCCTGCGACGTTGCATTTACCGATGCGGCAAGGTTATCGAGTATTCCTTCATACCCCGTTACAATGCTATTATTATCATCGTCACTGCACCCCATAATCCCCACTGCCAACAAACAGCAAAGGATATATCGTATTTTTCTTATCTTGTTCATAGATTTTCTATATCTTTAAATTTATACTTATTTCTGCCGATTGGTACCTTGAAGATCACCGCCACGCATACTCCAAGAAGACAATTCAGGAGATGCGTCGATCGCAATAGATTTCACAAAACCTATACCTCCACTTCCAATTGTTCCAAAATATAAACGCTTATCTGTTCCTACAGTAACTCCAGCCATTATATTCAGGCCCACATTCTGTACCTCGCTTACATCTCCGTTATTATTAATATCTAACTTCCATACTTTTTTTCCACCACTATTTCCAAGAAACAAAAGTCCCTCAGCACTTAATGCAGCTCCATTGTAAGTTAGTACAGAACCAATATTCTTAGACCACTTCAAAGAGCCTGAAGGATTTACAGCGTATACCAATGCATTGCCAGTCTTTCCTTTTTCTGTAAAGTAAATAACTCCGTCCTTACCTACTATCGGGAAATAAGCATTACCTCCGGTATTTGAATAAGTCCAAATATTATCTCCTGTTACCATATCTACCGCAATCAACCCTTTTTCGAAAGTAGCAGCATATAAATGCTCACCATTCAGTGCAAACGCACCGCGTTCTGTTATTTTAAAAGCCACCTTTTTTCCGTTCCAACGATCATTTCCAGATGAAGTGAAAGAATAAATGGCTGCATAAGTCCCAGCATAGACATTCCCATTTTTATCTACTGCTACAGCACATCCCTTTCCACTACTATCCAAAATTTTAGATTTCCACTTAACAGAACCGTCAACAATATTCAACGCATACAAAGTAGGAGCATTAGTAATACAATAGAGTACAGCACCATCAGTAGACAATGCAGGAAATGCCCCTATCGCTCCATCCAATTTTACAGCCCATTTCTTAGTTCCGTCTGGATTAATGGCATGCACATTGTTTATGGCTGTACTTTCCACACACTGAAAAATTGTTCCGTCATCACCTACCAAAGTACCGCCACCATAAGTTATCGCATCAATACCATATACCCATTTAAAATCTCCCGTAGCCACATCTATGGCAAACAAGTGTCCCGCATCGGAACTTGTACCCAAATCTTTCTTAGGAGTGGAAGTAGGAATATACATTGTCTTTCCATCCGGAGAGAATACAGGATTAGAGACTTTCACATATCCGGTGTAGTTACCCGATTGCAGCTTAATCGAATTCCACTTATAATTCACCACTGCAACATCCATACTTCCCGTATCAGCAGTACCGTTTGTATAAGTCACAGTTACAGATACGGTATATTTATCTTTAACAGTTCCATAGGCATGTTGAGGGCTTAGCTCGGTAGAGATTGTTCCGTCACCAAAATCCCAGCTTACCGACTGAACATCACCACCCATGAAAAACATATCATTCAGCGTAAACGTTGCAGACTCCCAAAGTATCAATTCCGTCTTATCGGATTGGTCTATCAAAATAGGAGATAACTTTCCCGGAGTAGCAGAAGCCTCAACGACTTCGGAATTTCCAGTAGGATAAGAAGCTATCATGCTAAAGGTGTATTCCGTATCATTCACCAACCCGTCTACTACATAAAACTCCAAGGAAGTATCATCCAACGTTATCACCTTACCACCCGGATTCACCGTTATCTGATAGTTAGTGAAACGTTCGCTGTTGGGCTTAGTCCAACTCAGCCGCACCCGTTCACTACCGGCGGTAGCTGACAGGTCGGTCACAGGATAACGTGCATTCTTTGGAGTACTCTTGACGGAAGTCTTACCGGCCAGCCCGTTCGCATAACGGGGCTGTACGGAAAAGCTGTAAGTCATATCATTTTCCAGATTCTCAACAATCACACTCTTTTTACCAGCTTCCACTGTCATCTGTCCGCCATCAGATCCGGCATTTCCGGCATCCCATACAACCAGATATTCGGACGGACGGGCGTTTTCATAGTCTTCCCATGCCAGCATCACACTCATATCTCCGGCGGTCGCTTCGAGGGATTTCAACTCATACAAATCAAAATTGGCTTTCGGCAGTTCTTCTTCACATGCAATGAAAACTGCTGCAAAGACCAATAACAAACTATATATTACTTTTTTCATGGTCTGTTTCTTTAAGTTTAACAAGAAATCAATATCCGGGATTTTGCCAAAGGAGCTTTTCATTATTGACACGCTCCAGCTCTGTCTTGGGAATGGGATACAGGAACTGATAATCCTGAATTTCATGTCCTTCCGCCTTCATGGCATCTTTGGCTCCACCCATTCGTACAAGGTCGAACCACCGGTGTCCTTCATAGGGGAATTCACGCTGGCGTTCCAACATAATGGCCTTTCGGAAACTGTCTTTATCAGGAAGGTCAGCAATCTGTATCGAAGAGCTGCACGAACGCATGTGAACCGAATTCAGAGCATTCATTGCATCTGAAGTCTGCGAATTGCTGTACTCTATTTCATTTAGAGCCTCCGCATACATAAGCAGGACATCAGCATATCGGAGAACAATTTGATCATTACCCACAGTGTTATAAGTGGCACTCTTTGTATCTTTAAATTTCTTCAGCACAAAGACCTTGCTCTCCACTTGCGTATATTCTATCAATTCCTTACGTTTATCATCAGCGTCCGAATAGCATTTCTTCAAAGCCTCCGTCTGGTTAGTATCATCTCCCAGGTTTGTAATAGAAAACCAATAGCCATGTCCTTCGCCTTCTAATTCCTTATTGAAACGAACTGCAAAAATTATCTCGTTGTTCATCTTATTATCCACATCGAATACTTTATCAGGAGAAGCCATCAAACTGTATTTGCCTATAACCTGAGATAGAATATCCCTCGCTTCCTCCATTTATGGAAAGTGAGATACACTTTACCAAAAGCGCTTTGGCAGCCCCCAAAGTGACGCGTCCCATTTCATTGCCCGTATACGACTGAGGTAACATATTATCATCTATTATCTGTTTCAGATCACCGGTCAGGAAATCGTAAACCTGCTGTTCCGAACTACGTCCGATAACTAAAGCCTCGGAAACAGTTACAACTTTGTCGGTCATCGGTATTCCACCCCACAAGCGATACATATTAAAATACGTTAGGGCCCGTATGAACAACGCCTCGGCCTTATACTGTTTTTTCAACGTTTCATTAAAAGCCGCCCCGTCGATTTTATCCAGCACTAAATTGCAGCGGTATACACCATTGTTAAAGTTAGCCCAGGCATTTTGCAGAATACCATTCGATGGTTTATCGGAAAACTGGTCTATGTCGTACCGGTCTTGCGTACCGGTGGTGGGAGCACTTAAATACAGGTTATCACTTCGGTATTCACAACATTCTGTAAAAAAGTTCACCTGCGTTTGCAGTTTTGAGTAACATCCGATGACCGCTACATTGAAATCTTCGGCCGTTTTATAAACTTTGTCCGTAGGCACACTGCTGCTCGGCTCCAAATCAAAAAAACTATCCGTACAGGACACCGACAGGAAAGCGGTTGACAATATTAGAAAGAGTTCATATTTTTTCATATCTCATATCTTTTAGAAAGGTAATTAAAGAGTTATATTCAGACCGAACAAAAAGGTTCTTGCCAATGGATACGTTCCATAATCTTCGCCCGGCGAGAGTGAGTTGCCGGGGCGTGCATTAACTTCCGGATTATATCCGCTATAATCGGTGGATGTCCAAAGATTCTGTCCCGACACATAAATCCTCAGCTTCTCAACAAAGAAATGACGAGTCAGCTGCTGAGGCAGTGTATATCCTAAAGTGACATTTTGCAATCTCAGGTAAGATCCGTCTTCCAGATGCCAAGTAGAGGTTCTTCCGTTATACCCTTTCGATTTGCGGTTTGCACGATTCACCTGGCCGTTTCCCGGATTGTCAGCGCTTTTCCAACGGTCCAAAGCAAGCGTTGTTCCATTCACATTGCCTTCCATATTGTCGATATACCTCCTGTTCAGATTCAAGATTTCATTGCCATAGACACCCTGAAAGTTAAAGTCAAGGTCAATCCCCTTATACCATACCTTTCCACCGAAACCATACGTAAAATCGGGCATATAATTACCGACAATCGTGCGGTCCTTATCCAAATCCATCACACCGTCACCATCTACATCTACAAAGCGGAAATCTCCCGGCTTGGTATTGCTGAAATGAGGATACTTCTTAAGCTCTTCCTCATTGGAGAAAATGCCGTCCTGCACCAGCAGATAATAGCTGCCGATGGGTTCGCCCACTTTGGTGATATAATAGGCATGGTCTACGCTACCGGTAGAGATAATGGGAGCGTCACCGGGCCCCAAAGCCTTCACCTCGTTCGTATTGGTTGAATAGTTGGCATTGAATGAATATCCAAAGTCCTTTGTGAAGTTCTTCTGGGAAGTCAAGGCAATTTCCCATCCCCGGTTATTCACCTTACCAATATTCATCAAGGCTGTGCTATAACCAGTCAGATGGGGAACAGGGACGTTCAGAAGCATGTTCGAAGTATTGGTGTTGTAATAATCCACCGTGACGCCGAGCAATCCTTTAAACATCTGCACATCGATACCGGCATTGACCATCGCATTCTTTTCCCAGCTTAAATCCTCATTTTTAATGGTATTGGGTTTGTACCCGTAAACGAGTTGGCCGTTATTTGTTCCAAGTATGTAATTATCGAGCGCCATCAGTGAGAGATGATCGTAATTGCCTATCTGGAAGTTACCGGTAACACCGTAGCTGGCCTTATCTTCAGATCGTCTATGAAAGAGAGCGCCTTGGCATTCTGAAAGAAATCCTCACCGCTGATTCTCCATGCAGCAGAAGCTGACGGGAAATATCCCCAACGATTATTCTTTCCGAAACGGGAAGAACCGTCGGCTCGTATAGCGGCAGAAGCCATGTATTTACCTTTATAGCTATACTGGGCGCGTGCCAGATAAGATGCTATGCTCCATTGCGTCTTGTCGGAGTTTCCTTTCGTCACCGTACCACCTCCAATAGTCTGGATATAATCGTTCGGGAAATCGGTAGCCGTCACGTTGTTACCCTTATAAGTTTCTTTCTGTGCAGACTGCACCAGTACGAGGTTCAGGGAATGATCCTCATTAATGGTTGTATTGTAATTTACCTTATTTTCTATCAACCAGTTGAAGTAGAATCCGGAAGAGCTGTAAGCTATGGGATTGGACTTCGTGTCATAATACTTCTGTCCCAGCAGCGGCAACTCCGACGAGCGATACGTATCGTTGTGCGAACCGTAATAATCCCCGCCGAAAGAAATGTTATAGGTCAGTCCTTTAAAGAACTCTATTTCCGCAAATACCTTTCCGACAATCGCCATGCGGTCCACAACATCCGATTGCAGGTTTGCCATTGCAACGGGGTTCAATATGGCGTTATGCTGATAATCGTTCCCGATTCTCCAGTAACCGTTTCCCTGATAATTATAGCTTCCGTCGGCATTATACACAGGCCATACGGGCGGCATCATCAGTGCAGACTGTACAACGCCACCTGCTCCCGATGCATCTACACGATTGGAAGTTGAATAAGACGGAGAGAAATTAACTCCAAACTTGAATTTCTTATACTGTCCGTCAAGATTCATACGCATGCTGTATTTCTTGAAATCGGAATTGATAACGACACCCTCCTTATCGTAATAATTGGCCGATACGAAATAGCCGACCGTTTTTCCACGTCCTGAAACAGAGATATTATGGCTTTGCGTACCGGCAGTACGGAAAATGGCATCCTGCCAATCAGTGTCCGTCAGTCCGCGGTCACCGTTCAGATAAGGAAACAGTTCGGTAGGGATACGTTCCCAAGAGTTGGGACGCATGCCGTTCGGATCATCGGGCGAAGCTCCCGGATTGGCATCCAGATAGGCATTATCGTGACCGTCCTTGGCAAACTCCGCAAACTGGTAGGCGTTCATCATATCAAGTTTCTTCGATACATTCTGTATGCCGTAATAGCCGTCATACTGTATCTTCACTTTTTCCGACTGCCCCTGTTTGGTCGTAATAATAATAACGCCATTGGAACCGCGGCTACCATAGATAGCGGCAGAAGAAGCGTCTTTCAACACTTCTACCGACTCAATGTCGTTGTTGTTGAGATTGGCAAAGCCACGTTCCACCGGCACGCCGTCTATGATATAAAGCGGATCGCTACCGGCATTGACGGTACTGATGCCACGCACGCGGATACTTACGTTCCCTTCCGGATCACCGCTTGGAGTAGTCACCTGTACACCCGGCATCTTTCCTGCCAATGCCTGGCGGAAATCCGAAGCAGATGTCTTGGCTATGTCCTCCGCTTTCACCGAAGATATGGAAGTGGACACATCGCTCTTCTTCTGGACACCATAGCCCACGACCACCACTTCTTCCAGCAGTTCACTATCCTCTTTCAGGGTTATGTTGGCGAGCGCTTTGTCTCCGGCCGAGAAAGTTCGTGTTTTATAACCGATAAATGAGATAACAACTTCCGCTTTTTCGGGAACACCCATCAAGGTATATTCTCCGTCAACATTTGTAATCGTTCCCAAAGAAGTTCCTTTTACGGCAATGCTCGCACCTATTACGGGCTCTCCTTTCTCGTCGACGATTACGCCGGAAATCTTTTTCACCTTCCCGCTTTGGTGCGTGGCTTCCGAAGCGGCTTTTGCTTTCAGGTAGACTTTCTTCCCGCTTATCTCATAAGTGACACCCATGCCCGCCAGTAATCTGTCAAGCACATGGGCAAGTTCTTCTTCATCAGCCCGGACAGTTACAAGTTTATCGGGATTCACCGTCGGACGGCTGTATGCCACCGTCAGTCCGGTCTGTTGGGTAATGGCATCAAAGACCTTCGCCAGTTTCACCTGCCGGAAATCCATTGAAACCTTTTGAGCAGTGGCTGTGATACAAGCCATAGAGCTTAAAAGCAGAACAAGCAGAATCTTGTGTTTCATAACTTTAATTTTAGATTAGCAATAGTATAAAATTCTCTTTATACTAAGTAGACACACAAGACTCCCGAACGGGTGAGAGAAAATCTATCTTTTTTCTAAAAAATTATTTAGTGGTGACAGTCACTTCCTTTTCGACTTCGTCATAGCGGAAGTGCAGCGGAGCAATCTTCTCCAAATCGCGCAAAACTTTTTCAAGAAGTGTATTTTCAGAAGTCAGCGTGAAATATACATTCCAAGCGTCTTGGTTCTCCACTTTAAAGTTTACATTGTACCAACGGTGCAGCACTTTGATAACCTCCGCCAGAGGAGCGTCTTTGAAAGCGATCACATTTGTTTTCCACAAAGAGGAAAAGCGGGTGTCGCTGTTTCGGGAAATGGTGCAGCGGTCGTCGTCGCGATTATAAACCAACCTTTCACCGGGCCGCACCGGATATTTCTTGTCCGAAGGAAGCATGAGATTGATATGCCCCTCATCCAGACATACGGTAATATTCTTATTATCGGGATAGGCATTGACATCAAACGAAGTTCCCAATACATGGATGGCGGGCCCGTTCAGATTGACGATGAAAGGACGGGCAGGATTCTTGGACACCACAAAATAGGCTTCACCTTCCAAATAGACCTCACGACTGGAAAGAGCAAACTTCTTGGGATACTTCAAGCGGGAATCCGAATTGATATATACGCGTGTACCGTCCTGAAACATCATTTGCAGACGCTCGCCCTTCGCCACATAGATTTCTTCGTAGCCGGAGCCGCCAAACAAGTCCACCCGCTTGTCCAACTGCACAACCAAGCCTGCCAGCACAACAAACGGTATCAATACCGCAGCCACCCGGAAAACTATCCGGCGGACACGCTTCCTACGGATATTCCTGCGGATGCGGGCAAACAACTCATCTGACGCTATCTCGTGGTCCACGTAAAGTTCTTCATAACCAAGTTTCACCTGCTCCACGTCGCAATCCATGCTTCGGGACAAATAGTCCGTTCCTTCATCCGTAGCAAACCATTGCGCCACGAGACGGGCTGTTTCAGGAGTAGATGTTCCGGCAAGTACTTCCCGTATCTGTTCTTCGGTGGGTTTATTCATCATCTTATTATCCATAGTATAAAAGGACACTTAAATACTTCAACAGGGTGAGATATGTAACAAATATTAGCAATTTATGCAGATTGTGCACGCAACAGTTTCA
>ENA-OQLB01001137-OQLB01001137.1-human-gut-metagenome-genome-assembly--contig:-NODE-1137-length-12296-cov-3.017421_pt1 | contig 12296 bp, 14 predicted proteins | sample MGYA00242656_ERZ504813 | MGnify/ENA primary metagenome ERZ504813 (study PRJEB26092, sample SAMD00036388) | human gut metagenome | host: Homo sapiens | study: EMG produced TPA metagenomics assembly of... | reverse complement strand
CAACCGCTTAATCAAAGAAATCGTCGTGCATGAGCGCATTGACGAAGATAAAACAAGACACATTTCTATCGAAATTCATTTTTAATCTCAAACCCATCCCAGAGGTGGAACAGGTCACTGCCTGACCTGTCCCGCCGGGACGGTTCTCTTAAAAATACCATATAGATTTTTTGTACGCCGCCGCCCGCCATCGAGCAGAGTTTTACACCTAATTGGGGATAAAACAGCTGATGGCAGGAGGCGGTGTCGTTCTGATCGGCACCCAGCTGGTACCGTTACTGTCCGGATTGTTCAGCTGAGAGAAGCAGGAGGGAGATGACTCATGGATCGGATATTTGAAGCGATTGAAGAATGGATGAGGAATCTTCTGACAGGCATGGTAAGTTCCAACCTGACAACAATGTATACCGATGTCAATGAAAAGACCGGTCAGATTGCTGCTCAGGTTGGGCAGACACCGCAGGGCTGGAATGGCAGCATTTACAGCATGATACAGAATCTTTCCGAGTCGGTCATTGTACCGATTGCCGGTATGATTATCACATTTGTACTTTGTTATGAGCTGATCTCCATGTTGACGGAAAAGAACAACATGCACGACATCGACACCTGGATGTTCTTTAAATACTTTTTCAAGATGTGGGTGGCAGTCTGGATCGTCAGCCATACCTTTACGATCACGATGGCGGTATTTGATGTCGGGCAGTCCGTAGTCAGCCGGGCAGCTGGAGTTATCAGTCTGATACAGCGATCAATATAGATACGATGATCTCTACAATGGAAACGGCGATGGAATCTATGGAGATTGGTGAACTTGTCATACTGGCACTGGAAACGATGCTTGTAAGCCTGTGTATGAAGATTATCTCAGTCTTTATTACAGTGATTTTGTATGGACGTATGATTGAGATTTATCTCTATTCGTCCGTTGGAGCGATCCCGTTCGCAACCATGTCCAACCGGGAATGGGGGCAGATCGGGAACAACTATCTTCGTGGATTGTTTGCACTGGCATTCCAGGGATTTTTTATGATGGTCTGCGTGGGAATCTATGCGGTCCTGGTCGCAAACATCCAAATGTCAGATAACATACATTCTGCATTGTTCGGCGTGATGGCATACACGGTGATCCTGTGTTTCAGTCTGATGAAAACAGGAAACTTCGCCCGCAGTATCTTTAACGCCCATTAAGAAAGGAGGAATTGGCAATGGCATTTGTATCTGTGCCTAAAGACTTAACCAAGGTCAAGAATAAGATCATTTTCAATCTGACGAAACGGCAGCTGATCTGCTTTGGGATTGCGGCGGCGGTAGGGCTTCCGTTTTATTTCTTAAGCAGGGGAATTATTGGTTCCAGTAACGCAACGACCGGGATGTGCCTTCTGATGCTTCCGGCATTTTTGTTTGCCATGTATGAGAAGGATGGGCTTCCGTTAGAAAAGGTCTTAAAAAATATGATCACCGTAAAATTTATCCGTCCTCCGGTACGCAAGTACCAGATGGAAAATATGTACGAGAAAAAATATACCGTGGTCAGAAAGAAGAAAGGGGGAACGAAGAGTGTTAAAAAGAAAAAACGATAGACAGCCGCCACAGAGCTTAGATGAATTATATCCGGATGATTACTGGCTGGATGAGGAGGATGGAGAAGAAGAACTTCCAGACCCCGCAATGAAAAAGAAATCAGTAAGCGGCAGACTGCACGATGAGCCAATGGTGACAGGGTATGAAGCACTGGAACGCCAAAGAGGTGTCCGCAGACCGAACCGGAAACTGACACGCAGGGAAAAGAAAGCCCTCAAAAGGCACAGAAATATGAAGAAAAACTGCATAAGGAACATGAAAAAGCGGATAAGAAAAATGCGAAAAAGGAAGCAAAACTGGCAGCCAAAGCAGAAAAGCAGGCAGTGCGTGACGCAAAGAAAAATGCGAAGAAGAAAAAGAACAGACCTGCCGCAGCACCGCCGGGGCAGCGTCCGGCAGGAAAAGCGGTTTCTGGAACGAAAAGCAGTGGAACAGGAAAGAAAACATCGGATAGTGCCAGGGATAAGAGGATCACTGCACAGCAGTCGATTCCATACCATGAGATGGGAAGGGACGGTATCTGTCGGGTGCAGGACAAGTTTTATTCCAAGACGATCCGTTTTTATGACATCAACTATCAGCTGGCACAGAATGAAGATAAGAACGCCATCTTTGAAAACTGGTGTGATTTCCTGAATTACTTTGACAGCACAATTCATTTTCAGCTGTCCTTTATCAACCAGCACAGCAACATGGCAGAGTATGAGAAAGTCATCCATATCAATCCGCAGGAAGATGAATTTGATGACCTGCGTATGGAGTTTGCCCAGATGCTTAATAATCAGTTGGCAAAAGGAAATAACGGGCTGATGCGTACCAAATATATCACATTTGGGATTGAAGCGGAGAATATCCGGGAAGCACGACCAAAACTGGAACGTATCGAGTCGGATATTCTGAACAATTTTAAGATTCTTGGGGTATCTGCTTATCCGCTGAATGGGGAGGAACGGTTACAGATCATGTATGAAACCTTTAACCAGGACAGCAAAGTTCCGTTCCATTTCTCTTATGATGATGTGCTTCGGACAGGGCTTAGTACCAAGGATTATGTCGCACCGACCAGTTTTGTATTTAAGAGTGGAAAAGATTTTGAGATGGGCGGCACGATGGGAGCTGTTTCCTATTTACAGATCCTTGCACCGGAACTTACCGACAAGATGCTGGCAGAGTTTTTGGAGATGGACAGCAACCTGATGGTGAATTTCCATATCCAGTCCATCGACCAGATGAAGGCAATCAAGCTGGTAAAAAGCAAGGTGACGGATATTAACCGTATGAAGATCGAGGAACAGAAAAAAGCAGTCCGGGCAGGCTATGACATGGACATTATCCCTTCGGACTTAAATACATACGGTGGGGAAGCAAAAAGGCTTCTGGAAGATCTACAGTCCAGAAATGAGCGAATGTTCCTTGTAACAGCATTGTTCTTAAATACTGCACCGACCAGACAGGAACTGGAAAATGTGGTGTTCCAGACTGCCGGTATCGCACAGAAATATAACTGTGCATTGAAACGGCTGGATTACCAGCAGGAGACGGGACTGATGAGCTGCCTGCCGCTTGCGGTGAATTTTGTACCGATCAAACGGGCACTGACAACGACATCCACGGCAATTTTTGTCCCGTTTACCACACAGGAATTATTTATGGCTGGGGAATCTATTTATTATGGATTAAATGCCCTGTCCAATAACCTTATCATGGCAGACAGGAAGAAACTGAAGAACCCGAACGGACTGATTCTTGGTACACCGGGTTCCGGTAAGTCGTTTGCGGCAAAACGAGAGATTGCAAATGCATTTATCGTGACGAAAGATGACATTATCGTCTGTGACCCGGAGGGGGAGTATTATCCGTTAGTCCGGGCATTTCATGGACAGGTGATCCGTATTTCCCCGACCAGCCACGATTATATCAATCCGATGGATATTAACCTGGATTACGCTGACGATGATGACCCGCTTTCCTTAAAATCGGACTTCATCCTGTCTCTTTGTGAGCTGGTAGTAGGCGGAAAGAACGGACTGGAGCCGGTTGAAAAGACCGTCATTGACCGATGCGTAAGGCTGGTCTATCAGGATTTCCTTTCTGACCCGGTACCGGAAAAAATGCCGATCTTAGAGGATTTATATAATCTTCTCCGTAATCAGAAAGAGCAGGAAGCACAGCGTCTGGCAACGGCACTGGAGATTTATGTCAATGGTTCCTTAAAAGTGTTTAACCATAGAACCAACGTGGAACTGAGTAACCGTATCGTATGTTTTGACATTAAGGATCTGGGAAAACAGCTGAAAAAACTGGGTATGCTGATCGTGCAGGACCAGGTGTGGAACAGGGTAACGGTCAACCGTTCTGCGAATAAGAGTACCAGATATTACATTGATGAGTTCCATCTGCTCTTAAAAGAGGAGCAGACGGCAGCATACAGTGTGGAGATCTGGAAGCGTTTCCGTAAATGGGGTGGTATCCCTACGGGTATCACACAGAACGTAAAAGACCTGTTAGCCAGCCGGGAGATTGAGAACATCTTTGAAAACTCGGACTTTATCCTGATGCTCAACCAGGCATCTGGTGACAGACAGATCCTTGCAAAACAGCTCAACATTTCCCCTCACCAGCTTTCTTATGTAACGAACAGCGGGGAAGGTGAGGGACTGGTCTTTTATGGCAGCACCATTATCCCGTTCAAGGATAAGTTTGATAATTCCCTGATGCTGTATGCCTGATGACTTCTAAGCCGGATGAGGTGGAAAAGCGTAAGAAACTTGGTATAGGAGAACGGGACGATTAAAGAAATAAACGAAACAAAATAAAACAGAGTAGAGGATGAGCCGGAGGAATACTTCCGGCAATTTTTCTGCCCGGAAATCATGGAGGATTACAAGATGAAAGATTACAGAAACATGGAGAGATGCAGCGGTGAACCTTGCTGCATATTTGCAGAAAGAATCTGTGCAGACAATGAAAAGGAGATTTTGAAAATGGAAAAGGACACAAAGGAAAAAGTAACGGCTGATGAAATGATGGATGATCTTATTTATCTGGCGGAACTGATTGATTTCATGGGAATTACATCTTGGCTGGCTGTAAGGGGAACTTTAAGTGAGCGAATGACAGACAAGCTGACGGATTCCATTGCAGGGATGGCAGATGAAGTGTTGGAGAAATGGGAGGACTATCAGGATAAGACAGAATAACCGGGACAAAGCAGTAAAGGGGATGGTCAAAGTTGCAGGAGCATGAGTATAAGGCGAGAGATAAAACCGTCCAGAAAATGAGCCGGGATGGACTGCGGGAAGAAAACCTCCGGAACAAGGAAGAAAAAAGGATCACCGGGCGGGATACGGATACCGAGATTTCCCGCAGTGAGAAGAAAGAGGAACTAGATTTTAGTAAACGCAGACATGAACGGCTGAAAGAAGAACGGGAGATGGAACAGCCGGAGCAGAGTTCCAGAAAACCCAGATATAGTAGGGAACATGCAGATATATTGGATGATGAACAAGATATAGCAACTGATGCGGATGTAGAAGAGGGGCTTACAGACGATAGCAGCGAGAACCCCAAATCTGCCTTTCGCACAGAGAGTATCCGTGGACAGCCAAGAGGGGAACGGGCATATCTGGAGACAGTTGCAGACAGCCGGGATCTTCGGAAGAAAAAGATGGTCAGGGATTATGCTGCAAAGGAAAGAAGAAAGGAAAAGGAGACTTCCAGAGAAGAAAAAGCAGCCAAAAGAGAATCTGCCGTTACCGGGAAACTTCCGAAGTGATGGAAGATTCCCCGGATAAGTTCCACGAGGAGATCAAAGGCAAGTCCAAAAGGGAACGGGTGCTGAAGGAACAGCGGAAAAAAGTTTCCCATCTGTCTTTTGGTGATGAGGGTGACGGCATGGTACATGGTGCCGGGATCGGTATCCGGAATCCGGCATCGGCAGTCAAAGATGCGGCAGTCACAGCAGCACACTGGAAAACGCACGAAAAAGAGGATGAAAATGCGGCAGTGGAAGGGGCACACCGGGCAGAGCTTGTCGGGGAAAGCCTTGCAAGGAAATCCATCTACATGCGGGAACGGCTGAAAGGGCGAAGGGAAGAATCCCGGAGATTAAAAGAAAGCGTCCTGGATGAAGCAGAAAGGAGCAGGCTGATATTTGAGACTGCCTATGGAAATGAAGCGAAGGACGCAGTGAAAAGAGAAGCAGAGAAGAAAAAGAAATCTGCCCTGCAGAAACTCTTTCAGAAGAAGCGTTACCAGAAGCAGTATCAGGCAGCCAGACAGAGTAAAAAAGTAAAGGATGCAGCGATCACTTCCGCACAGAAGTTTACGGAAAAAGCGAAAGATGCCGTCAAGATGGTGGCGGCACAGAACCGGGGGATTTTTGCCACGGTAGCTGTCTTTGCTCTGATCTTTGTGCTGATCGCAGCCAGTTTTACCAGCTGTACGGCATCTTTGCAGGGAGCTTCTTCAGCAATCATCTCTACCAGCTATTCCAGTACGGATGAAGATATTTATGCCGCTGAAAATGCGTACCGTGCCTTGGAAGAAGCACTGAATACACAGATCAATCAGATGGAATCCACCCATCCGGATTATGACGAATACCGGTACCAGATTGATGAGATCGGTCATAACCCATATCAGTTGATCTCTTATCTTACGGTAAAATACGGCGGCTTCACTTACGATGAAGTGGCAGATGAGATTAAGGAGATCTTCCGACAGCAGTATGGAATCACCACAGACTCTACCAGAGAAACAGTTACAGAAACCAAGACTGTCCGGGTAGGGGAGTCCTTGGGACTGGTTGTGACAAGTGGGTACTGTAACTGCCCGATCTGCTGTGGCCAGTGGAGTGGCGGACCGACAGCCAGTGGGGCAATGCCGACAGCAAACCATACGATTGCCGTGGATGCGGCGAATCCATTTGTGCCGATCGGGACCCATGTCGTCATGAACGGTGTGGAATATGTAGTAGAAGATACCGGAGCGTTCGCAAGATATGGGGTACAGTTCGATGTTTACTATGACAATCATGCGGCGGCATCCGCACATGGACACCAGACATGGGAAGCCTACATAGCAGACAGCAATGGAAACCAGGAAGTGCAGGTCACGACTACAAAAGAGGTGAACCGTCTGGATGTGACGATGACAAACCACAGCCTGGATGCCGTGTTAAGGAGCCGTATGACAGAGGAAGAACAGGAACGCTACGATGCGTATAACAAATATTACGGCAACCGTGATTATCTGTTTGATCTAACAGCATACCCACCGGAAGCAGTGGATTTGGTTATGACATACCGGCAGATGCTTTATCTGATCCACAGTTTGCAAAAATGATACAGGAAGCAGAAAAATATCTGGGTGTTCCATATGTATGGGGCGGTTATTCCCCAAGTGGTTTTGACTGTTCCGGTTTTGTGAGCTGGGTTATCAATAACTGTGGAAATGGATGGAATGTCGGAAGATGTACTGCAGATGAGCTGCGGTCACACTGTTCGCAGGTATCTCTATCGGAGCAAAGCCGGGAGATCTGATCTTCTTCCAGGGAACCTATGACACACCGGGAGCAAGCCATGTGGGAATCTATGTCGGCAATAACATGATGATCCACTGTGGCAAGCCTGTCCAGTATACCAGCATTGCAAGTGCTTACTGGCAGGAACATTTTATGGCGTTTGGTCGTCTGCATTAAAGGAGGTGACAGGGCAGATGAACATGAAATTAAAAAAACTTCTGAATGATATTCAGAAAACGGAGGATAAGATTGCTGAATTACAGGAACACCTGAAGCGGCAGAATACATTGAGACAGCAGATGGAAGATATAGAGATCGTTAAGTCGTTCCGTTCCATGAAGCTGGACAGCCGCAGCCTGCTTGTCCTGCTTGACGGGATTCAGAAAGGAACCGTTACGATCCAGATGGATGAGGACGGTGGTATCACGGTGGAGGATGCAAAAAGCTCCGCAGAAAAAGGAAAACAACACAGAAGTTCACAGACCACCTGTTGGTCAGATGACAGAAAGAGAGGTTTTAGACGATGAGGAATAAAGTGCTAAAGAAACTGCTTATGATTGCCATGGCAGTCACCATGATCTCCGGGACATCCATTGCTACGGTTTATGCAAATGCAAACCCACCGGCAGAGGAGACAACGACACAGGTAGTAGAAGAAACGGCAACAGAATCAACAGAAGATACGGAGAAGAAAGAGGATACCGGAAGGGTCACCGGGGGAAGGGGATAATTCTGCTTTTTCTACTCCGGGAAATGCCCAGCTGGTGGATGATAAGGAAAATGATGATACGAAACAGTTCCTTACCATCCAGACCAAGAAGGGAAATACATTTTACATGGTCATTGACCGTTCCAGCAATACAGAAAATGTATATATGATGTCCCTGGTCGATGAGAATGACTGGCAGAATTTCTGGATGAGACAGAAAAGAGCAAAGAAACCGAAGAATCAACCGTAGTGATCCCGGAAACCACACCGGAAACTACCCCGGTAGCAGAGGAGGAAACCGGAGTGAAGAAAGAAGAAAAGACAGGAATGAATGTAAAAGGACTTGGAGCAATCGTACTTGCAGCGATTCTTGGAGTGGCAGGTATCGCCGTTTATAAAAAGCATGGACGTGGCAAAGAGGATGACTATGTAAGCGAACAGCTGGAGTTCTCTGACGGACCGTATGTAAATGAAGAAGAGGATGAGGAAGAAGAATAAACTTCCATCTCCAAAGAAGCAACCAAAATAAGGACAGGGGCAGCCAGAGCAGTTTGGCTGCCCTTTTTTCAGAAAGGACAAAAAAAGCGTATGTCAAAATTTTTAGTGATCGCAGAGAAACCAAGTGTGGCACAGAGTTATGCCAAAAATCTGTCAGCTTATAAAAAAGAGGACGGATATTTAGAAGGGGAGAGCTGTATTGTCAGCTGGTGCCTTGGGCATCTGGCAGAGTATGCACAGCCGGAGGAATATGACCCGAAATATGGGAAATGGCAGTTTGATGACCTTCCGATTCTCCCGCAGGTCTGGAAGTTGAAAGTTTCCAGAGATAAGAAGAAACAGTTTGATGTGTTAAAAAGCCTGATGAACCGAGCAGATGTGGACTATCTGGTAAATGGCTGTGATGCAGGAAGGAAGGGGAACTGGATCTTCCAGAGAGTGTATGACCTTGCCGGATGCAGGAAACCGGTGAAGCGTTTATGGATCAGTTCCATGGAAGATACGGCAATCCGGACAGGTTTTCAGACAATGAAAGGAGCAGAGGAATACCGGAATATTTGCATGGCTGCGGTATGCAGGGCACAGGCAGACTGGCTAATCGGAATGAACGGAACCAGGGCATATACGACCTGTTATTTTAAACGTCTGGTTGTGGGCAGGGTGCAGACGCCAACGCTTGCCATGCTTGCGGAACGTCAGGATAAGATTGAGCATTTTCAGAAAGAAGCCTTTTATAAAGTAGCACTGACAGACGGAAGGCTTACGGTAGTTTCTGAAAATATTGCAAATGAGGAAGCAGCCGATCTCCTTGCTTCCTTATGTATGGATTCGGAAGCAGTGATTACACAGGTAAAGAGGGAACAAAAGAAAGCGTTTCCTCCCAAACTTTATGATTTGACCAGTCTGCAAAGGGAAGCAAACCGTTACTTTGGCTATACGGCAAAGAAAACACTGGATATGCTGCAGGAATTATATGAAGAAAAGCTGGTCACTTATCCAAGAACGGACAGCCAGTTCGTGACGGAGGATATGAGGGATACCGTAGAGGAACTGGTAGGGAAAATGCCAGTCTTACTTCCGTTCTTGGATTATGGACAGCTGGGACATAACATCACCAGAGTGATTAACAATGCAAAAGTATCCGACCATCATGCGATTCTTCCAACAAAAGAAGCCGTAGAAAAAGGAATCTCTGATCTGACAGCGGACAAAAAGAACCTGATGATGCTGGTCTGCCAGCAGCTGGTGCAGGCAACAGGGGAAGAGTATCAGTATGAGCAGACGGATATTACGGTCAAATGTCAGGGACATGATTTTACCGCCAGAGGAAAAGTGCCGGTGCAGATGGGATTTAAAGCGGCGGGGAATGCCTTTAAGAACCAGTGCGTGAAAGCCAAGCCGGAAGAAGAAACGGAAAAAGAAACTTCCATTCCATATGGATATGAAGAAGGAATGACGCTTTCTCCGGTAAAGGCAGAAAAGACAGTGCATTTTACTTCCCCGCCAAAACCATTCAATGAAGATACCCTCCTTGCCGCTATGGAAACCGCAGGGAATAAAGACTTTGATTCGGAGACAGAGAAGAAAGGACTGGGGACTCCGGCAACCAGGGCAGGTATCATTGAAAAACTGGTTTCTTCCGGCTATGCAGTCAGAAAAGGAAAGCAGATCTTGCCAAGCACAGAGGCAGGGAACTGGTGAATGTCATGCCGGCTTATCTGAAATCTGCCGCAATGACTGCCGAATGGGAAAATCAGCTTTTAATGATGGAAAAAGGGCAGATCACCGATACACAGTTTATGGGTGAGATCACTTCTTTAGTCGGTAAGATTCTTTCTGTGTGCAGGGAAATACCGGAAACGGAAAGGAGAAGGTTCCAGAAAGCAAGGGAAGTGATTGGTAAGTGTCCGGTCTGCGGCTCTGATGTCTACGAAGGAAAGCAGAATTTTTACTGCTCCAACAGGCAGTGTGATTTTGCCCTTTGGAAAGAAAACCGTTTCTTAGGAAGCATGGAGAAAACACTGGATAAAAAGATGGCAGTGGAGCTTCTTGATAAAGCCTGCACCCATGTAAAAGGGCTGTATTCCAGAAAAAAAGATATAAAGTTTGACGCAGACCTTTTTACTGACACTGGAGGACGGAAAGCCAAGGTTCCATCTGGAATTTCCAAAGAAGAAATAAGGCAAGGAGGTAGGCAGTATGTCGAAATTACAGGACATCCGGGAACTGGCACAGGAACATGCGACATCGGTGAGCAGTTCGCCAAGGGACTGGATGGGTTATATGGATACCGCAGCGAGACTATACCGGTATCCTTTTACAGACCAGTTACTGATCCACGCACAGCATCCACAGGCAACCGCCTGTGCGTCCCTGGAACTGTGGAATGAGAAGATGTTCGCTGGGTAAACCGGGGAGCTAGGGGAATCGCCCTGCTTGACGAGAATGGTCATAATACCAGACTCCGGTATGTGTTTGATATTTCAGATACGCACATGGTGGCAGGCGGAAGAAGCCCTTACCTGTGGCAGATGCAGGAACATCAGCAGGAAGAGATTCTTACCCATCTGGCAGAAGCGTATGGTCTGGAAGAAAAAGATACAGGGACTTTATCGGATGCGTTGATGGCGGTTGCAAGGGAAATGGTCGCAGACAGTCTGGAAGAATATCTGGACGGCTTGGAATATGCAGCGGAAGGAACGTATCTGGAAGATCTGGATGAAGTTACGGTCCGCAGTGATTTCCGCCAGCTTGCAACGGACAGTGTATATTACATGCTTTGCAGACGGTGTGGTCTGGAACCGATGGAGCTTCTGGAAGAAGAGGATTTTATGCATATTACCGATTATAACCGGCTGTCTGTATTGACCTTTCTTGGAAATGCAGCAAGCCAGATCAGTGAGAGTGTTCTGATTGACATTGGAAGGACGGTACATAAAATTTCTCTGGAAGAAGCCAGAAAAGAGGTTGAAATTTCCAATGAAAGGAATTATAATAACTTTAACACGTTAATGCGTGAAAATAAGGGCGTAGAAAACAACAAAGAAGAAAATATCGAGAATGAAGGAGGAACCGACTATGGAACTGACATATCATCGCAAGGGGGATTACCTGTTTCCGAACCTGACCGTAGAGGAGGAAGAAGTGACAATAGGGAAATACGGGATGCTTCGGAGGACATTCCTGAAGGAACACAAGAACAGCCTGTATCAGAGCCTGTTCCTGACAGGAAAGCTGAACAGCCATCTGGCAGAGATCGAGAAGGCAGCACAGGAGAGGATGGACAGCCAGATGGAGAAACTGCTGAAGAACCATCGGCACCGGACAAGGAAGCAGACCCGATGGCCTGGACAGCACATATGAACGCACTGATGGCAACAGCGGAAGAGAGCATCTTGACGGAATTGGTATACAGCTAGTTGAAGATACAAGAGAAGATGGACTGAGCAAAGCAGAGGAAGAAATTGCCTCTGCTTTATCTTTGCCCGAATATCCTACAGCAAATGAACAGAAAAGGCAGATTGGTGAAAGAGTAGCTGCTTTTTATGCCGGGGAGATTCCTATTCCGGAAAGTGTTGTGGATGATATTTTACGGACGGGAGGAAACCGGACAGGAAGCCAGCTGCGTATCATCTATAACTTTATGAGTGAACAGTCACCGGGAGAATACACGGAGTTTGTAAAGCGTGAGTATAGAAAAGGCGGCAAAGGTTTTCAGATGGATGGAAGGGAGTATTCCGTCTGGTTTGATGAAACTGGGATGCAGATCGCAGTCGGGCATACGGTGGCAGACCAGATTCTGGATAAAGCCTTTTTATCCTGGAAAGATGTCAGCAGACGTATCCATCAGCTTTTAGACCAGGGTGAATATGCACCACAGTCTGTATTGGATGCAGCAAGAAACAATGCAGTAAAAGAACATGCACAGGCTCTTGCCTATATGAAAGGGGATATGGCAGAAGGGGTAGCCGAGATTGTTTT
>ENA-OQLB01001136-OQLB01001136.1-human-gut-metagenome-genome-assembly--contig:-NODE-1136-length-12298-cov-1.820968_pt1 | contig 12298 bp, 12 predicted proteins | sample MGYA00242656_ERZ504813 | MGnify/ENA primary metagenome ERZ504813 (study PRJEB26092, sample SAMD00036388) | human gut metagenome | host: Homo sapiens | study: EMG produced TPA metagenomics assembly of... | reverse complement strand
GTAAAAATAAATTATTATAAATGCTAAAAAATAATCATTTTAGTACTAAAATGGCTGTTTTACGGGGTTAAACTAGGAATTATTTTTGTTTTTTTTAGGATTTTTCTAAAAAATTCACATATCTTTACACATTTATCGAAATAGTGTATTATGGGGCTACATAAAAAGGGGGAACCTATATGAACGAGAAAAAAAATCTAGGATTATACGATAAATCATTTGAACATGACAACTGTGGGATTGGTGCAGTTGTAAACATTAAGGGAGTTAAAACGCATATTACGGTAAGTAATGCATTAAAAATTGTTGAACAATTAGAGCATCGTGCTGGTAAGGATGCTGCAGGTGAGACGGGTGATGGTGTCGGAATTTTAACGCAAGTACCATATAGTTATTTTAAAAAGACAATTAAAGAATTTCCATTACCGTTAGAAGGTAAATTTGGTGTTGGAATGTTATTTATGCCAAGAGATGAACATTTACGTAATCGAGTTAAAAAAATGCTTGAAACAATCGTAATTAAGGAAGGAATGGAATTTTTAGGATGGCGTGAAGTACCTACTGTTCCTAAAGTATTAGGGCAAAAAGCACTTGATGCGATGCCTTCAATTTGGCAATGTTTCATAAAAAAACCTCATGGAATCAATAAAGGGATCGAGTTTGATCGAATCCTTTATCAAACTCGTAGAATTTTTGAACAAAGCAATTTTGACGATACCTATGTATGTTCTTTTTCATCACGAACAATTGTTTATAAAGGAATGTTCTTGGTTGGACAATTGCGCTCATTTTTTAAAGATCTTCAAGATGATGAATATAAGAGTGCGATTGCGTTAGTCCATTCACGTTTTTCAACTAATACAATGCCTTCTTGCAACGGGCTCATCCTAATCGTTTTATTGTTCATAATGGGGAAATTAACACAATTAAAGGCAATGCTAATAATATGTTATGTCGCGAAGAAATCATGACAACTAATTTGCTGGATACTAATAAAGTGTACCCAGTCGTTGATATTAACGGTTCAGATTCAGCAATGCTGGACAATACATTAGAATTTCTAGTTATGTCTGGAATGGAATTACCAAGAGCAGTAATGATGTGTATTCCAGAACCTTATGATAATGATAAAAGTATGTCACAGTCAAAGAAAGATTTTTATGAATACAATTCAACTCTAATGGAACCTTGGGATGGTCCAGCTTCAATTTTATTCAGTGATGGAGAAGTTATGGGAGCGGTACTTGATCGAAATGGACTTCGCCCATCTCGTTATTATATTACTCGTGATGATTATTTGATTTTATCATCTGAAGTTGGAGCTTTAGATATTCCTGCTGAAGATATTGTTATTAAAGATCGGTTACGCCCAGGAAAAATGTTATTAGTTGATACAAAAGCTGGTAAGTTAATTGCGGATGATGATTTAAAAGAAAGTTATGCCCATAAACAGCCTTATGGTGAATGGCTTGAAAGTAATTTGATTAAATTAAAAGATATGCGCATTCCTAATGCTCGAGTTGAACGTTATCAAGGGGAACAGCTAACTAAGTTACAGAAAATTTATGGTTATAGTTATGAGGATGTAAATACGTATATAAAAAATTAGCATTGAATGGTAGTGAAGAAGTAGTTGCAATGGGAAATGATTCACCATTAGCGGTATTATCAATGCAGCATCCCCCATTATTTAATTATTTTAAACAATTATTTGCTCAAGTGACTAACCCTCCAATCGATGCTATTAGGGAAGAAATTATTACTTCAACAGCTTTATGTATTGGAACAGAAGGAAATATTTTAGCTGATAATGAGAAGAACTGTCGCTTGTTGAAAATCGATCATCCAATTTTAAGTAATACTGATTTATTGAAAATCAAGAATATTAAGAAAGATGGTTTTAAAGTAGCAGTATTATCAATGCTTTATTATAAAAATACTTCACTTGAAAAAGCCTTAGATAAATTATTTGTAGAAGCAGATAAGGCTTATCACGAAGGAGCTAATATTTTAATTTTATCGGATCGAGGAGTTGATGAAAATCATGTTCCAATCCCTTCTTTATTAGCAGTTGCAGCAATGAATGAACACTTAGTAAATACTAAAAAAAAGAATGTCTGTAGCCTTGATTTTAGAATCTGGAGAGCCACGTGAAGTGCATCATTATGCGACTTTGATTGGATACGGGGCTAGTGCTGTTAATGGATATTTAGCACAAGATACAATTTTTGAACTTGTTGATGAAGGCTTACTAGATAAAGATTACTATGCTGCAATCGAAGATTATAATGACGGTATTTTGCATGGAATTGTTAAAATTGCATCAAAAATGGGAATTTCAACAATTCAATCATATCGGGGTTCACAGAACTTCGAAGCAATCGGTTTAGCTAAAGACTTTGTTGCTAAGTATTTCCCTAAAACAGTAACCAGAATAGAAGGGAAGACAATCAAGGATATTGAAAATGATGTTGATTATCGTCATAGTAAAGTTTATGATCCATTAGGATTAGACGTCGATATTACACTTGATAGTCGTGGTGATCATAAAGAACGTAGTGGAAAAGAAGAACATCTATACAATCCTGCAACAATTCACAAATTACAACTAGCGACACGCAATGGCGATTATAAATTATTTAAAGAATATTCAGCAATGATTGATGAAGAGGGTAAAAATCTAAATCTTCGAGGATTATTACAATTCAAAAAGGGAAAATCAATTCCGCTTGATGAAGTTGAAAGTGTTGATAAAATTGTACAAAGATTTAAAACAGGAGCAATGTCATATGGCTCAATTTCAAAAGAAGCTCATGAAACGATGGCAATTGCTATGAATCGTTTGAAAGGAAAATCTAATAGCGGTGAAGGTGGTGAGGATCCAGAGCGTTTTATTCTTGATGAAAATGGTGATAGTAGATGCTCAGCAATCAAGCAGGTTGCTTCAGGAAGATTTGGAGTGACTTCTCAGTATTTATGTTCAGCAAAAGAAATTCAAATTAAGATGGCTCAAGGAGCTAAACCTGGTGAAGGTGGTCAGTTACCAGCTGGAAAAGTCTATCCATGGGTAGCTAAAACAAGACATAGTACGCCGGGAGTAGGATTGATTTCTCCACCTCCACATCATGATATATATTCAATTGAGGATTTGGCACAATTAATTTATGATTTAAAAAACGCTAATAAGGATGCTAGAATCTCAGTTAAATTAGTCTCAGAAGCTGGTGTCGGTACTGTCGCAGCTGGAGTTGCTAAAGCTGGGGCTGGAGTAATCTTAATTTCTGGATATGATGGTGGAACTGGAGCAGCACCTAGAAACTCTGTATATAATGCAGGATTACCATGGGAATTAGGGTTAGCAGAAGCTCATCAAACACTTATCATGAATGATCTGCGTGGCCGTGTTGTATTGGAGACTGATGGTAAATTAATGACAGGTCGTGATTTAGCAATCGCAACTTTATTAGGGGCTGAGGAATACGGCTTTGCAACTGCACCGCTTGTAACAATGGGATGTGTAATGATGCGAGTATGTAATCTAGATACTTGTCCAGTTGGAGTAGCAACACAAAATCCAATCTTGCGGAAAAGATTTACAGGTAAGCCAGAATATGTTGAAAACTTTATGCGATTTGTAGCTCAAGAATTCCGCGAATATATGGCGGAACTAGGGTTTAAAACAATCGACGAAATGGTTGGGCGCAGTGATTTATTAGAAGTTCGTCCAGGTGTTGAAAATGTAGATTTATCTAGAGTGATTAAGTAATCCATATATTAAAGCTAAAGAAATACGTCATAATCCTAAAAATAATTATGATTTTAAATTAGAAGAAGTAAAAGATACAACAATTTTGTTAAAAGAGTTTAAAAATGCTTTAGAAAACCACCAATCACATGAAATCAATGTTGATATAACGAATATCGATCGAACATTAGGAACATTATTTGGATCAGAAATTACTAAACGCTATCAAGATACATTAGATGATGATACATTCAAAGTAAATTGTTATGGTTCTGGTGGCCAAAGTTTTGGTGCTTTTATTCCTAATGGTTTAACATTGACATTGCATGGTGATAGTAATGATTATTTTGGAAAAGGATTATCAGGAGGAAAATTAGTAGTTGTTCCACCTGAAAATTCAAACTTTAAAGCAGCTGAAAATATTATTATTGGAAATGTTGCTTTGTATGGAGCTACTTCAGGTGAGGCATATATTAATGGGATTGCTGGTGAACGTTTTGCAGTTAGAAATTCAGGAGCTAAAGCTGTTGTAGAAGGTGTCGGAGACCATGGATTAGAATATATGACAGGTGGTTTAGTTGTTGTTCTTGGAGAAACTGGAAGAAATTTTGCAGCCGGTATGTCTGGTGGAATCGCATATGTATACGATCCTAATAATCGTTTGTATTCACGAATTAATAAAGAATTAGTCTCTTATTCATCTGTGACAAGTAAATATGATGAAGAAGAATTAAGGGCCGTTATTCAAAAGCATTATAATCACACTAATTCAGAAGTAGCTAAAGATATTTTAGATAATTTTGGTGAACAAGTATCAATGTTTAAGAAGGTTGTTCCTCACGATTATAAGCATATGATTGAATTAATAAAGTATTATGAAAAGCAAGGTCTAACAAATGAACAAGCTAAAGTTGAAGCATTCAATGAAGCTAGGAAGGGGGTATAACCATGGGTAAACCAACAGGGTTTTTAGAAATTGAGCGTCAAGTTAGTAAGCTGTTGAGCCGAAAAAGAGAATTCAAAATTTTAATGAATTTCATAAGCATTTGAGTAAAGATGATCAAGCCTGCCAAGGAGCTCGCTGTATGGATTGTGGTGTACCGTTTTGTCAATCTGGTCGGGAATTAGAAGGCGCTGTATCTGGCTGTCCATTAAATAATCTGATCCCAGAATGGAACGATCTTATTTATCATAATAACTATAAGCAGGCATTGGCAAGATTATTAAAAACTAATAATTTTCCTGAGTTTACTGCTCGGGTATGTCCTGCCTTGTGTGAAGCAGCATGTACTTGTGGTTTAAATGGCGAACCTGTAACCGTTAAGGAAAATGAATATGGGATTATTGAAGATGCTTATGCAAAAGGTTTGATTAAACCATGTCCACCAACTCATCGTATTGATAAGAAAATTGCAATCGTGGGTTCTGGACCAGCTGGGTTAACTGCAGCCGATCAATTAAATAAACGTGGATACCAAGTTACTGTCTATGAACGGGACGACCGTATAGGTGGATTATTAATGTATGGAATTCCTAATATGAAATTAGAAAAAGAAGTTATTGATTGTCGTGTTGGAATTATGAAGGCTGAAGGTGTTGTTTTTAAAACTAATTGTGGAATTGAAGATGAAAAGCAAGCTAAAGAATTATTAGATAACTATGATCGAGTAATCCTAGCTTGTGGTTCACGGAAGCCCGTGATATTGATGTACCGGGACGTCAAGGCAGGGGAATTTTAATGGCAGTTGATTACTTGACAGCAATAACAAAATCTTTACTTAATAGTAATTTAAAAGATAAAAATTTTGCTCCAACTAAAGATAAACATGTACTAGTTATTGGTGGTGGTGATACCGGTAATGATTGTGTTGGTAGTGCAATTCGTTTGGGGTGTAAAAGTGTAACGCAGTTAGAAATGATGCCGGAACTTCCTGCTATTAGAAGTGACAATAATCCATGGCCAGAATGGCGAGAATCAAAAAAACAGATTATGGTCAAGAAGAAAGTATTGCTGTTTTCAATCAAGATCCTCGTATTTATCAAACAACGGTAAAAGAATTTATTCTAGATAAAAATGGTCAGGTAAAAGAAGCAGTAATTGTTTCATTAGAGCCAAAAGAAAATAAAGAAACTAAGCGAGTAGAGATGGTACCTGTTGCTGGCAGTGAACAAACTATTCCTGCAGATTTAGTTTTAATATCTGCTGGATTTATTGGAACTGAAGATCATGTAGCTAGAGCATTTAATGTTACATTGAATGCTCGCGGAAATGTAAAAAGCAATCAGGATTATCAAACAAATATAAAAAAATTATTTGTTGCAGGTGATATGCGTCGAGGACAATCTTTAGTGGTTTGGGCAATTAAAGAAGGTCGCGAAGTTGCTCGAGCAGTTGATTTTGATTTGATGGGTTATAGTAATTTATAAAAAAGATCATAGCGAATAAGCAGTTGTTTATCCATTATGACCTTTTTATTTTTTGTTATAAAACTAATGATGGAGCATTGTAAACACGGGCAGCTAGTTCACTATCAAGTAAGTATAATGAACGAGAATCAGAACCAAATAGATTAAATTTAGTAATTAAATCATTAGCATTAGTTTCTTCTTCACCTTGTTCTTTGACAAACCAATCTAAGAATTGCATTGTACGAAAATCTTTAAGAGAATAGGCAGCATCATAGAGATTATGAATTAAACTAGTAACATATTCTTCATGTTCTAAGCCATAAATTAGAGGATCATTTAATTTAGTATACTCTTTATCAGGTTTATCGATTGCTTCAAGGGTTACTTTAGCATTGTTATTTTGAAGATATTGAACAAATAATATTGCATGGTCTCTTTCTTCTTGTGCTTGGATATTATACCAGTTGGCAAACCCATCTAATCCGTTATCTTTATAGTAATTAGCAAAGTCTAAATAAAGATATGCGGAATAAAATTCTTTGTTAACTTGATCATTTAATAATTCTACAACTTTTTTATCTAACATTTTAATTACCTCCTGTATATAGTATAGACCTATTTTATTTAATTGTTAATAGATTTAACAATTATGTAACATTAGACAATATCATTGTTATTGCTTTGTTCACTACTATTGGGAATACTAGTAGGATTATTAGTTGTATGTCTAAATTTTTGGTAGCATTTATACAGATAAAGGAGATCAAGATTGTAAGTAAGCAGCTACTTAAGCCGTAGATCCATTTCTTATCATTGTTAATAAAACCTGATGTTGAGATAGTTTAGACATAATTAAATAAATGATAGCTAGACTAGCAATTAATGCACAAATAATAATACTACAAGTTGCTAAAATTGAAATTCGGTATTTACTGTTTTGATTATTGGCTGTTGTTGGAAAGATACTGCTATCACTGTTTCCAAAAGGATTTGTACTATTATTAGTTGATGAATCATTGTTTCCAAAAGGATTATCACCATCGAGATTATTACTGTTCGTAGATAGTGATGTAACCGCTGAACTATTTGAATTAAGGTTATAATCCAAGATAACTGTACTAATACCGCTAATCAAAGCAGTAATGATCATTATCATGCAAATTAGATTATTTTTCTTTTTTAACATAACTTTCACCTCACAGTAATAGTGTAAGAAAAGATAGTATAGTTAAAATGTTTACAATATGTGAATATATGGCAGGTTTGTAAATCTTTATGTCATTATTTTGTCGGATTAAAGAATCTTAATTATTTGACAAAGGGTTTTTAATTTAAAATGGATAATGGTATAATAGTTCATGAAAGTGGGTGATTTGATGCCGTTAATTTCTGCATTTACATTTAATATAAGTTCAATCCTTAATGTAGGTAGAACTATTATAGATTTAATTCTTGTGTGGTATGTAATTTATTTATTGATTTCTATGATGAAGCAAAATATGCGTACAATGCAATTATTTAAGGGAGTTTTATTGATCCTAATTTTAAAAATGTTTACAAGTTTATTAAGACTAAGTGCAATGGATTATTTAGTTGATACAATTCTTACTTGGGGTGTGGTTGCAATTATTATTGTATTTCAGCCAGAGATTCGAGGTTTGTTGGAAAAAATCGGACGAAACTAAATTAGAATTAAAGCATGATAATCTTAGCGATGATGAAAAAAGAACGATTAATGGATGAGCTGGTTGGAGCAATTACTAAATTATCTGAGGATCAAACTGGGGCATTAATAACCTTTGAACGAAGACAGTCGTTAATAGATTATATTAATACCGGAACAAAGATTAATGCTGATATTAAAGCAGAGTTATTTACGACGATTTTTTGGGAAGGAACTCCTCTTCATGATGGAGCAACGATCATTAAAGGGGATCGGGTTGTCTGTGCGGCCGCCTTTTATCCACCCACCAATCAGGAATTAAGTCCACTATATGGAGCTAGACATCGTGCAGCCTTAGGTATTAGCGAGATAACTGATTCGCTTACAGTTGTAGTATCTGAAGAAACAGGAACGATTTCTTTTGCCACAGATGGTAAACTTCGAAAAATTCCTCGAAAAGAGTTGCGAGCAAGTTTGGTTAATGAACTAGATTGGTTCAATACTCAAGAAAAGGATGGTGAGTAAGATGTCAAAAAAAGAAAATCCTAAAAATCCAATAAAAAAAGATTCAACTACTGATTTCTTTTTAAACTTCATTACTCGTCAGAAATCAGAACAGAAAGATGAAGAAAAAACAACTACTTCTAAAGTAGTTGATGATACTGTAAAAGTGAGAGATAAAGCATTTGAATTATTCTATCACATGATCAATTCTTTAAATATATTTTTAGATCGTATGTTGCAATCAAATCTTTCAATGAAAGTTTTATCGTTTGTTATGGCTGTCGTTTTACTCTTTACAATTACCGGTGGAATTGATAATATCTTTTCAACCCTAATGGCGGGGATTATCTGTATGATGTGAAAATTGATACTGAAGGGTTACAAAGTGACTACGATGTAGTAGGATTACCGGAAACAGTAAATGTTGCTTTAGTCGGACCTTCTTTAGATATTTAACTCAACAAAGATATCTAAGAAATATAAAGTAGTTGCTGATTTCTCTACTCTTGGGGAAGGTGAACATACAATTGAATTGCAGGGAAAAGATTTTCCTAGTGATTTGCAGGTAATGATCGTACCACAGACTGTTACTGTTAAAATCACACAAAAGGTTACAAAGACTTTTGAGCTGGGATACAAATTTAGCAATGAAGATAGCATGGATTCTAAATATTCAGTATCAGTTGAATCAATGGAACACCATGAAGTTGAAGTTCGAGGTTCACAAGACAATATTGATAAAATTAATTCTGTTAAAGCAGTGATTGATTTAAAAGGAAAAAATAATGATTTTGAACAAAATGCTAAGATATACGCATATGATCGTAGTGGTAAAAAGGTTGATGTGGAAATTATTCCAAATACGGTCAAGGTAGATTGTATGGTTTCTTCTTATAGTAAAGAAGTTTCCATTGTCCCTCAATATACAGGGCAATTAGCTAGTGGATATGGTTTTGAGAGTATTAAACTTAAACAGGAAAAAGTAACTATATATGGTAAAGAAGAATTGTTGAATAGTATTAATAGTGTTGGGGTTGTAATTGATTTATCGGGATTAAGTGGCGATAAAAGTTATTCTAAATTACCGCTTACTGGTATAGAGAATATTAATAAGTTAGATTTTAATACTGTTGATGCATCTGTGCGAGTATCACCATCAACAAAACGAATAATAACTGATATTCCAATCAACATTGTTAATAATAATGGTGGATATCAAGTTAATTTTGCTGAAGGACAGGACAAAGCTTCAGTCGAAGTAGATGGTGTGGCAGCAATCTTAGATGCACTGACGATCAATGATTTCAATATTTCAATTGATTTGGCAAACTTGAAGGCGGGGACGAATACTGTTAAAGTAGATTTAAAAATAGATAAAGGATATTTAACGGGGAAATTAGTTTCTCCAGAAAGAATTACGATTACCTTAAGAAAATAGGAGGAAAAATTAACGATGGGTAAGTATTTTGGAACAGATGGATTTAGAGGGGAAGCAAATGTTGACTTAACAGTTGAACATGCTTATAAAGTAGGGCGCTATCTTGGATGGTACTACTCTCAAAATGGTAAAGCAAAAGTTGTGATTGGGAAAGACACAAGAAGAAGTTCATATATGTTTGAATATGCACTAGTTTCAGGGTTAACAGCTAGTGGTGCTGATGTTTATTTATTACACGTAACAACAACACCTTCAGTATCATATGTTGTAACAAGTGAAGAGTTTGATTGTGGAATCATGATTTCTGCTTCTCATAATCCTTATTATGATAACGGAATCAAAATCTTAGATGGTAATGGTCATAAAATGGATGCTGGAGTAGAAAATTTAATCGAGCAGTACATTGATGGTTTAATTGATGAATTACCATATGCAACCAAAGATGAAATTGGGTGTGCTTTAGATTATTCAATCGGTCGTAATCGTTATATTGGATATCTGATGTCGATTCCCACTAGGGCATTTAGAAATTATCGTGTAGGTTTAGACTGTGCCAACGGTGCTAGTAGTGCGATTGCTAAAAGTGTTTTTGATGCTCTAGGAGCTAAGACTTATGTAATTAACAGTGATCCTGATGGGTTAAATATCAATACTAATTGTGGTTCAACCCATATTGAAGTCTTACAACAGTACGTAAAGGAAAACGCACTAGATATTGGTTTTGCTTATGATGGAGATGCTGATCGCTGTATTTGCGTTGATGAATTTGGACGAGTTGTAGATGGGGATCTAATTTTATACGTTTGTGGTAAATATTTAAAAGATCACGGAGAACTTGCTAATGATACTGTTGTTACAACAATCATGTCAAATCTTGGTTTATATAAAGCATTTGATAAAGAAGGTATTAAATATGAAAAAACCGCTGTTGGCGATAAGTATGTAAATGAAAATATGGTTAAAAATGGTCATGTTTTAGGTGGTGAACAATCTGGACATATTATTTTCTCTAAACATGCCACTACAGGTGACGGGATTTTAACATCTTTAAAAGTAATGGAAGCTGTTATTGAAAGTAAACGAACTATCGCGCAATTAATTGAACCTGTTACTATTTATCCTCAATTAATGAAAAACGTTCCTGTAAGAGATAAAAAAGAAGCACAGGAAGATCCTGATGTAAGAGCGGTTATTGCTGAAGTTGAAACTGATTTAGGTGAGAATGGTCGTGTTTTAGTTCGTGAAAGTGGAACTGAACCGGTTGTTAGAGTAATGGTTGAAGCAGATACTGATGAAAAAATGTCTTATTAATGTAAATAAAATTGTTGATAAGATGAAGGAAAAAGGATTTGTAATCAAAAGATAAAATAACATAATGTCACACAATATTGCCATATAATATGGCAATATTTCATATATATTAAAAGTGAGGTGAAATACATGCAATTTAGAATAAATATTATTGATGATGAAAAAAATTTAAATGATTTAGTAAGAACCTATTTAGAAAAAGAAGGATATATTGTTTATTCTTTCTATACATATGATGAAGCTTTAATGCATAAGGATGATGATGTTCATTTATGGTTGATTGATATTATGTTGGATCGTGCTAGTGGATTTGAATTATTTAATGAGATTAAGGCTAGTCGCCCTAAAATGCCAATTATTTTTATGTCTGCACGAGATCAGGAATTTGATCGGATTATTGGATTAGAAAAAGGTTCTGATGATTATATAACCAAACCTTTTAATATTAAAGAAGTGATTTTAAGAATTAATAATTTAATTAAACGTTCATATGATGATCCATCAAAAATTAAGATGGATGGATATGATATTGATTTAGAAAAACGGCGCGTATTTAATGGTGGAGAAGAAGTAATTCTAACAACGAAAGAATATGATTTATTAGTTTATTTTATTACTAATAAAGGCTTAGCTATCTCTCGGGAACAGGTTTTGAATAAAGTATAGGGACGAAACTATTATGGTAGCGACGGGTAGTTGATGATACTTTAAGACGTTTAAGAAAAAAAATGCCAGAGATTAATGTACGCACGATCTATGGTTTTGGCTATCGTTTAGACTAATGTTAAATAAGTTTTCTTTGCAGCGACAGTTAAGCAGATTTTCTTTACAAAAGCAGTTAATTATTATCTTTTCATTATTAGCGATGCTTGTTATATTGATTTTAGTACCGTTGATCAATAAAAATCTTAATGCTCTAATAGATGAAGAGATGTTTAAAACGCTAGATACTTCACAGAGCGCATATATTGATTTTGATTATTCACCAATCGCTAAATCAAGTGATAAACAAATTTATCATATGACTTATGATAAAAATACTAACTATTTATTTCCACCATCTAATCTAACTCGTGATAAAGTTTTAGCGTTATATCCAGTATTTGCTGATAAACTTAATGAGATGCTAAAAAGGAAATAAAAGATAAGATCCAGGCTAAAAGGGACACTTGATGGCGATACTCTTTATTTTCAAATAACTAAAAAAGATAGTTGATTCTTATATCAT
>ENA-OQLB01001135-OQLB01001135.1-human-gut-metagenome-genome-assembly--contig:-NODE-1135-length-12306-cov-1.622301_pt1 | contig 12306 bp, 14 predicted proteins | sample MGYA00242656_ERZ504813 | MGnify/ENA primary metagenome ERZ504813 (study PRJEB26092, sample SAMD00036388) | human gut metagenome | host: Homo sapiens | study: EMG produced TPA metagenomics assembly of... | reverse complement strand
CACATTTCGGACAGTAATCCAGGTCCTTGTCTACCAGGAACGCACCCGCAATTCATACAAATTCATGTGTTTCTCCTTATTTTACCCGTCTTCCGCTCTTCGCTTCCCGGAGAACCTCCTGAAGAACATCCAGAATATCTGTCAGTTCTCTGTCATAGATTGCGCCCTCCGCATCTGCCACGTCCAGACATGGTTCAAATTTCTTCAGTTCCTCTTCATAGTCTATCATTCTTATTTCTCCTGATAATATCTTTAATCTCACCAACAAGATACAGTGAACCCACGCAGAAAAGCATGCCATCTTCTTCCTTTGCTTCTAAAGCTTTGGAAAATGCCTGGTTAATATCCTCCACAGCTTCCACTGATGCAGCTCCTGCCCCTGTAAAAAGTTTTGCGAATCTCTCTGCCGGAACTTCGCGGTATCCGCCTACAGAAGTCACCACCACATGACGAAACCTGATTCTGCTACAGATCGTATGTATCATATCCGTATAGTCTTTATCATCTACCGCTGAGAAAAGTAACGTCAACGGACATTCTTTCTGGAAAAGTTCCGCTGTTTCCACAAATTTCTCTACTCCATCTTCATTATGCGCACCGTCCACGATCACGCCAGGAAGTACTGTTTCCATTCTTCCCTGCCAGCGTGTTCTGGCTATTCCCTCATGAATCTTATCCACAGACACAGGAATCACACCCTGCAAAACTTCTATCGTCTTCAGGGCAAGCGCACTGTTCATTACCTGATATTTCGCAATAAACGGAATTGAGAAAACTGTATCCCCATAATACTCATTTCGGAATGAAAAATCAATGCCTGCCGAAGTATTTCTGATAATTTCCGTATCTGTTCTCTTTACCTCATAAGCCGGACTTCCCATTTCTTTCGCCTTTGCAGAAATCACTTCCGCTGCATCCGGATCATTCCATCATAGATACCGGAACACCAGAAACAATAATTCCCGCCTTCTCTCCTGCGATCTTGGCAACTGTGTCACCCAGATACTGCATATGATCCAGACTGATAGAAGTAATGACACAGGCAACCGGATTCTCCACCGCAGTCGTTGCATCCATTCTGCCGCCAAGGCCTGTTTCCAGAGTTACATAATCCACTCCTGCCTCTGCAAAAATCACCATTCCCATCAGAAACAGCATTTCAAAATAAGTCGGATGATAGCTTCCCTCTGCAACCAGTTCATCTGCAAGTGCTTTTACTTTCTCAAAAGCTTTCAGAAATGTATCATTGTCAATATTTACTTCATTGATCTGGAATCTCTCATTGATCTCAACCAAATGAGGAGAAGTAAACAATCCACAGGAGTAACCCGCTTCCCTGAGAATAGATGTCAGGAATGCACAGGTACTTCCTTTTCCATTTGTTCCCGCCACATGGATAACTTTAAATTTATCCTGTGGATTTCCAAGTCTTCTTAAACATTCTTTCGTGTGATCCAGACTGTTTTTCTTTGTAAATTTCGGAGTTTCATCAATATAAGCAACTGCTTCTTCGTAATTCATAAAAAATTCCACCACTTATCTATAATGTATTTGAGATATCCAGGTCCAATTTCAAAAAGTCGTTCGTGTCTGCACGATAAGACTTTTGAACTTGGGATCCGCCGGGATAATCCCGTAACTTTTCTAGTTACTCTAACATTATATAATAGTGGTGGAAGATGTCCAGTACCAATCGTAATATTTTATCCGACAAAATCTGGTTTCGCTGTTATTCCGTATCGGTATTGTTATTTAATTTCCATTTATTCTCTGAATAAAGCGCATAGCAGGAACGGTCATAACTCTTACTTAATGGTTTTCTTGTCGAACTGTTACTTCGCTGGATTACCGCCAGCCTGTCAAAATCATTCAGCTCTGTACCCGTAATCATCAGCGTAGTCGGATTGACATAAACCGTATCGTACCATTCTCCGTTCAGTTTCACTTCACTCGACGGCGTAAATTCCGTTCCCTTGATGTAATATGTATGATCTGTCTCTGAAATACACTGAATAGATCCATGTCACATCATAGATTCCCATACGCATTCTGGTGCGAAGATAAGGACTCTCACCTCCGTAAGAATAACGTTCTCCGTAAAGCAGGTCATACTGTAAGGTTTCCAGATCCACCTGATAATTCTTGGTATTTCTTCTTGCCTGATGATAACGGAAAATCGTTCCCTCATGGATTCCCACACGGTCCATGACTTCTGCGGCCATCTGGTAGGCAGCCAGGTTTTCCTCCTTCTTCTGAAGCCCGAAATTATCCCACATGACATATTCTGTCTGGAACAGGTACTTATTATCCAGATCCTCGACAGTCAGTCCCATGGTCGGAAGATGGTCACCATACATAACCAGAACAACATCCTCAGGATAATCTGCAAGCTTGTCTGTCAGCTCTTTGACAAAATTATCCATCTCATGAATCTCATTTACGTAATATTCCCATTTATTGTTCTCTTCCTCAGTCGGTGCACCGGAAACTGTAATCTCAGGATCCTCCAGAATCTGCTCATCCGGATATGCACCATGTCCCTGTACGGAAATAGTATATACATAATCCGGTCCCTCAGTGGAATCCAGACATTTCAGGATTCATCTGTCAGAACCGCATCCTTTACCCAGCCATTTGGATTCTTCTCGTTCTCTCTTGCCATGTACTCTTCGGAAGTAAAGGTATCAAATCCGAGATTCGGAAAAATAGATCTTCTGCCATAGAAGTTTGCCTCATTATTATGAACCGCATGGGTGGTATAGCCAGATTTTTCAGTACATAAGGTGCACTCTCACAGGTAGTCTCTCTCAGAATACTCTTATAAGGATATTCCCCGGGTCCGAAATAATGCATACTCATTCCTGTAATGGATTCAAACTCCGTATTGGCAGTACCTGCACCGACAGACGGAACCTTATAATATCCGGAAGAATATTCCTCCATCAGCTTACGGAATGTCGGAATCGGGTCTTCTGAAATATTCAGGTAATTAACCAGCGTAGGATCAAAGAATGATTCCAACTGCAAAAACAGAATATTCGGACGCTTTTCTTCCTGCGTTTCCGGGAGATTCTTTTCCGTCTTCTCAATTCTTTTGATTTCTTTCTCAGAATAATCTCTCGGACAACTGATTCCCGTATTAAAGATCGTAGTTGCCAGACAATAAGGATATCCATAATCCTCATATGCAAAGGCAATGTTTCCAAAATAGTTGGAAAGCACCCTCTTCTCCAGTGCCAGCTGTGTACTTCCTGCAAAAAGAGCTGCCGCCAGCAGGATCAGAGGAATATTATAACGGTACTTTATCTTGTTTTGATACTTCGGTCCTTTGATAAAAAGAATCAAAAGTAAAATAACAAGGATTCCAAACAGGATGCAGACTGCCACAACACCTGCAGCAGGCAGGTATTTGTTGGCAACCTTCAAAGCATCTGTGATCAGATGCAGATCCGGTCCGGTAAACGGTGTAACACGGTTCAGCAGCAGTACGCCGTTAATAATAGCCAATATCAGCCAGAACAGTGTTACCAGGACTCTCCAGAACACCCTTCTGTGAAACAGATAAACAATCAGTGACGAGGTAAAAATAAATGCGGTATTATAGGCAAAAACCATAGGTTTCTGTGTCATATAATTCCATGCTTCTACGAACGAGTGACGACAAATCGCTTCCATAATAAAATATCCCACAGCACTTGCCAGTGCATGCAAAAGAAGGGAAATTTTATTACAAATCCTATATAATTTCATCTAAGCACTCCCTTATTTCTGTAACTGCTCTAACTGTCCTTTAACCTTATCCATCATTTCTTTGTATTTTGCAAGCTTATCCTTCTCCGCATCCACCTTGCAGCAGGTGCCTTATTTACGAAATTCGGATTATTCAGCATGCCCTCGCATCTTGCGATTTCTTTTGCAAGACGTTCCGTTTCTTTTGTAAGACGCTCAATCTCTTTATCTTTGTCGATCAGTCTTCCAACGGCATGTATACAACTGCGTTGGAAACAACTACGGAACTGCATCTTCACTGATTCCGTTCTTGTCTGTCTGTACCAGGATCTCTTTTGCAAATGCAAGATTTACAAAGGATTTCTTACTGTTTTCATACATAGCAGCTGTGTCAGCATCTTTTGCTACGATATGCAGACTTGTCTTGCGGTTGTTCGGAACATTCATTTCTGTTCTTGTATTACGGATACCTCTTACGACCTCTTTAAATCCTTCGATTGCCTTCTCAGCATCCGGGAAGTTTCTCTCTTCTTTGTATACCGGCCAGTCGGAGATCATAATGGACTCTTCTTCCGGAAGAAGTGTACAGTAGATTTCTTCTGTGATAAACGGCATATATGGATGAAGAAGCTTCAGACCTTCTGTCAGTGCTGTTCTTAATGTCCACAGTGCATCGTTTGCTGCCTTCGGATCTTCCTCTGCCTTCCACAGACGAACCTTTGCCATCTCAATATACCAGTCGCAAAGCTCATCCCACAGGAAGTCATAAACCTTCTGTACTGCAATACCAAGCTCATATTTTTCCATATTCTCTGTTGCTTCGCGGATTACTGTATTTAAGTGAGACAGGATCCATTTATCCTCTGCACAGAGATCATTTAAGTTCTCCGGCTCTGTCACTGTCTTGCCTTCCAGGTTCATCATAATAAAACGGGAAGCATTCCAGATCTTGTTTGCGAAGTTACGGCTTGATTCTACCTTTTCCCAGTAGAAACGCATATCATTTCCAGGTGCATTACCTGTCATCAGAGTCAGACGAAGAGCGTCTGCGCCATATTTGTCAATAACTTCCAGAGGATCGATACCATTTCCAAGAGACTTACTCATCTTACGTCCCTGAGAGTCACGTACCAGACCATGGATCAGTACATGGTGGAACGGAACCTGATCAGTCTGCTCCAGAGCAGAGAATACCATACGGATAACCCAGAAGAAGATAATGTCATATCCTGTAACCAGTACGTCTGTCGGATAGAAATATTCCAGCTCCGGTGTTTTCTCCGGCCAGCCAAGTGTGGAGAATGGCCACAATGCAGAACTAAACCATGTATCCAGAGTATCCTCATCCTGATGAAGATGTGTACATCCACATTTCGGGCATTTCTCTGGCATTTCTCTGGCAACTACTACTTCACCGCACTCATCACAGTAATAAGCCGGGATTCTGTGTCCCCACCATAACTGTCTGGAAATACACCAGTCACGGATATTCTCAAGCCAGTGCAGATATGTCTTGTCAAAACGTGACGGAACGAATTTCAGATCTCCGTCGTCCAGTGCTTTGATTGCTGCCTTTGCCATCTCGTCCATCTTTACAAACCACTGTGGCTTGATCATAGGCTCTACGGTTGTGCCGCAGCGGTCATGAGTTCCAACACTGTGATTGTGGGGAACTACTTTTACCAGAAGTCCAAGTTCTTCCAGATCTGCAACCATTGCCTTACGTGCTTCATAACGATCCATACCAGCGTATTTACCACCAAGTTCGTTGATTGTTGCATCATCATTCATGATGTTGATCTCTTCCAGATTGTGACGCGTCCAACCTCAAAGTCGTTAGGATCATGAGCAGGTGTGATCTTTACGCATCCTGTTCCAAATTCTTTATCAACATACTCATCGGCAATAACCGGGATCTCTCTGTCTGTAAGAGGAAGCTTCAGCATCTTGCCGATAAGATCTTTGTAACGCTCATCTTCCGGATTTACGGCAACAGCAGTATCACCCAGCAGAGTTTCCGGACGTGTAGTTGCGATCTCTACGAAACGTCCCTCTTCCCCTACGATCGGGTAATTGATATGCCAGAAAAATCCGTCCTGATCCTCATGCTCAACTTCTGCATCAGAGATAGAAGTCTGGCATACAGGACACCAGTTGATGATTCTGGAACCTTTGTAAATATAGCCTTTTCATATAATTTGATAAATACTTCCTGTACTGCCTTGGAGCAGCCTTCGTCCATTGTGAAACGTTCTCTCTCCCAGTCTGCGGAAGCACCCAGTTTCTTTAACTGATTGATGATCTTTCCGCCGTACTCCTCTTTCCATGCCCACGCATGTTTTAAGAATTCCTCACGGCCGATATCGTGTTTGTCGATGCCTTCTTTTTTCAGCTTGTCGATAACCTTAACCTCTGTAGCGATAGCTGCATGGTCAGTTCCCGGCTGCCATAATGCTTCATAACCCTGCATTCTCTTGAAACGGATCAGGATATCCTGCATAGTTTCATCCAGCGCATGTCCCATGTGAAGCTGACCGGTTACGTTTGGCGGCGGCATAACAATAGTAAACGGTTTCTTGTCCGGATTTACTTTTGCATGGAAATATCCATTGTCCATCCATTTTGTGTAAAGACGCTCTTCGATTCCCTTAGGATCGTAAGTTTTTGCAAGTTCTTTGCTCATAATGTCCTCCTGATATTCTATCTCTGTAATAAAAGCATCTGCGAATCACTCCGCTGTAAGCAGTCAACGATAAAAAACGCCCTTTACACGCATTATACGTGCAAAGGGCGACATTAATCGCGGTACCACCTTAGTTTGTCTCTCATTCCCTTAACGCGGGATACGTGAAAACCTACCATGCGCGTATATAACTCTGATATGATTCATACACACTCACTTCAGCCTCCCGGCTCCAAAGCTACCTTCAGCGCTTCTGTTCCCGGGAAACCTTCCAGCTTATAAGCTTCCCTCTCTGTGGGGCATCCCTGCCTACTCCTCTTTTTCACAGCCTTTTTTCTGGATTCTACTTATAATGAAAAAGCTTTTTTTGTCAAGGATGTTTCACGGGATTTCACAAATTTATGCCTGCAATTGTTTATCAAATGGATAAAATCAGCCTCTTTGCCGACTGCTAATAACTTAATAACTGTTCCGTAGTTTATTCGGTTAAATATATAAAAACAGCGAGTAAACATTTTGTTTACCCGCTGTAAAAGAAATTCCGACTACGGTCTTTTTTTGTAAAAAGGGATTTTTATCTGCTATATTATTTACAGAGCTTTTTAAACTCGTCTGCTACGAACTGAACTTTCGTGCCGATTACAACCTGAACAGAATTTTTACCAGGTCTGATTACACCGGCAACTCCGGCTGATTTAATTTTCTTTTCATCAACAGCTGTGTAATCTTTGATTTCCAGACGAAGTCTTGTAATGCAGTTATCGATAGATGCAACGTTTCCTTTTCCGCCAACACCTTCTAAGATAATTTTTGCAACTTCTGTAAAGTTATCGTTTGCAAGCTTTACAGTTGTCTCATCTGTATCATCATCTTCTCTTCCAGGAGTCTTCAGATTAAACTTAAGGATTGCAAATCTGAATACCACATAGAATACGATGAATGCTGCGATTCCCAGAGGAATGATCAGCCATGTTTTCTGTGCTGCTGGCAGAGATGCTGAGAACAGAAGGTCTGTTGCACCTGCTGAGAATGAGAAGCCTGCGCGGAATCCTAATAATACTGTAACAACTGTAAAGATACCATATAATAATGCATAAATAACATAGAGTCCAGGAGCCAGGAACATGAAACCAAATTCGAATGGCTCTGTAACACCGCAGATAAATGCACAAAGTGCTGCGGAAGCTACCAGACCAATAGCAACTTTTTTCTTATTATCCTTTGCACACTGGATCATTGCCAGAGCTGCACCAGGAATACCAAACATCATACATGGGAAGAAACCGGACATATACATTCCAAGGCTCCAGCTTACATCTGCAGATGTCTCACCTGCCCAGAAATGAGTCAGATCACCAAGTCCGATCGTATCGAACCAGAATACATTGTTTAATGCATGATGCAGACCTGTAGGAATTAAAAGTCTGTTCAGGAATGCATAGATACCAGCTCCAAGAGCTCCCATTCCGGAAATTGCGTTACCGATGGAAATCAGTACACCGAAAAGGATCGGCCATACAAACAATAAAACTACAGATACAAGAATAGATACAACACCTGCGATGATCGCTACACAACGTTTACCGCTGAAGAAAGAAAGCCAGTCCGGTAATTTTGTGCTTTTGAATTTGTTGTAACATGTAGATCCGATCACACCTGCAAGGATACCGATAAATGGATTTGCAATTTTGTTAAATGCCAGTGTTTTATCTGCATTGTCTGCGATAGATGGAAACAGTGTTGTAACAAATCCTGTGCTTAACAGTGTTGTGATCATAAGCCAGGAAGCAAGGGCTGCAACACCACCTGTACCATCATTATCATCTGACATACCCACACCTACACCGATTACGAACAACAGTGCCATGTTATCAATCAGGGCACCGCCGGCTTTTACAAGGAAAATACCAACCATCGGACCAAATCCGGTGATATCACCACCCTGCATACTAGCAGGACAAAGCAAATAACCAATACCCATAAGGATACCGCAGATTGGAAGACAAGCTACCGGTAACATCAGGCTTTTCCTAATTTCTGTAAATACTTCATACTTTTTCCTCCTTAGATAGAATGATTTACTCTTTCAAATCCCCTTTTATTTATTTTTACCCGGACACCTCCGGAAAAAATACATGATTATTATTTTGTGATCACAATCACATCATCACCGGGCTGTACCTCTTTGTTATCCAGCCCCCGGACATCTCCATAGTCATCTGTATTACAGATAACAACAAGTGTACTGGTATCATATCCTGCTGCTTTGACCTTGTCAGATCAATCTCCAGAATCAGATCTCCTTTCTTTACTGCATCACCGGAATGTACATGGCCTGTAAATCCATCACCGCCCATTTTGACTGTATCCAGACCCACATGGACCAGAATCTCCACACCATCAGTTGTAGTAAGACTGAATGCATGAAGGGTATCAAACAGTGTTTCAATTGTTCCGTCTGCAGGCGCATAAATTTTTCCGTCTGACGAAGGATCGCTGCACCCTTTCCCAGCATCCCCTCACTGAAAGTCGGGTCATTTACACTGGAAAGAGGAACTGTTTTCCCCTTCACCGGAGATCCAATGATCAGTTCAGGTACCTTTTTCTTCTTAAAAAAATCAAACATACTTAAAAGCCTCCTTCTTTTTTACGTTTATAATTATCATTTTATAAATCTATAGTACTAACTCTGCGGATATGCACAGACAGATACATAATTTCTTCCTCAGATAATCTGCTGCCGGTTGCCTGCATGATATATTCCGCAACCTTTACACTGCATTGATATTCCCTGGGATATTTCCGCTGCATCAACAGGGACAGTTCTCTGTCCTCGCTGGAAAGCAGCTCTTTCCGGTAGATCCGCTGTATCAGAAACTTGATATGTGTCATAAAGCGCTCATAATGTAAAGATGATTCATCCAACAGTATTCCCAGATCACGTTCCACAATATCCACGATTGCCTGCATCTGATCCGGAAACTTCACTGCATCCCGGATATCTGTACCATATTCTGCATTTACGAAATGAAGAGCAATAAATCCTGCTTCATCCTCCGGCAAGAGAATACCAAGTCTGTCATGAATCAACTCTAACGCATAAATTCCTAATTGGAATTCCTGCGGATAAAAGCGCTTGATTTCCCACAATAATGCATTCTGCGGTTCTATTCCCTGGCTCACTCTTTCAATTGCAAAATTAATATGATCCGTCAGTGTCACATAAATGCTCTGATTCAGTTTTAATTTCAGATGATCCTTTGCATGAGAGATGATCTCGTCTGAAATCCTCACCCGTTCCAGCGGCATATTCGCCAACAGCTCCTTGAACTGTTCCGTCAGTGTCCGGCTTTTAATGCGAAAGATTTTACTGATCTGATCAGCAGGAACCACTTCTCCCTGTTTCTTTTTAAAACCGATCCCCCGTCCCATCACAATTACTTCTGCACCGGATTTCTCATATGCCGAGATAATATTGTTATTGATCACTTTTTCAATTATGATATTATCCATGTCTTTCCTTTTCCAAACGATATGTTGCCTGACAGCGGAGTAATTTCCCTGTAAATAAAAAAACCAGAATTTACAGACTGATTTCCTCAGCCATAGATTCTGGTTTTGCCTGCCTAACAGTAACAATCCGTATGTTTTTAATTGATAAAGCTATTATAACAAAGTTACAAAAATACGTCAACCCCACTTTTTATTTTATTAAAAATCGCTATTGTACTTTCATTCTTCTTTGTGTTCTATCTGATATTTTTCACATTTTGTCCTGTATTTTTTCATTTCTTCTTTTCTGCAATAAAGCGACACATCGTTTATTCCACACTTTCAGGATTCTACATATCAATCTTCTTTAATTTCTGATGCATAAACAGATTTACGATCATGGAGAATCCAATTGTCAGCAGTCCGCAGTACAGGAAACTGACAGGATTGATATTTCTTCCAAACATAACCGCATCCACTTCCACAGTACGGATAATATACCTGTGCAAAAAGATTCCGAATACAGCTCCTGCCAGTACGCCGATGAAGGTAAGGATAACATTCTCCCTGTACACATAGGCAGAAACTTCAGTATCATAGAATCCCAGTACTTTCAGGGTTGCCAGTTCTCTCTGACGTTCCGTGATATTGACATTGTTCAGATTATACAGAACCACGAAAGCAAGCATTCCCGCAGAAATGATCAGCACTATGATAACCGTATCCAATGCTCCAAGCATTCTGTGAAGCTGAGCCTCCAGACTGCTGGTATAGCTGATGCTTAACGCAGCCGGATGCTTCAGGATTTCATTTCCCACCTCAGATTCTGACTCTTTATATTCCTCTTTTACCGTGAATACAGTTGCAGAATAGTTCGGCTTCTCCCCGAAGGTCTGTTCATAGACATTTCCTGTCATATAAATATAATGTCCCATGTAATTCTCTGTCACTGCTGCGATCTTTGTCTCATAATTTTTCCCATCCTTTGTGATGGTCATGGTATCCCCGACTTTCAGCCCTGTCAGAGCAGCCGTCTTCTCACTGATCACTGTACCTGCATCAGTCAGCTTATATTTCTCTTTTGTCTTTCTGTCCTGAAGTGTTACATCCTTATTAAAGGTCTCAAGATTCTCAGGCACATACACATATACGCTGATATTGGATTTATTTCTGGGAACACTCATCTTGGTAAACTGCACATGGTATATCTCTCGATCTGGCTGTCATTCTTCAAAAATTCATCCAGCTCCTGTCTCTCCTTATCCGTTGCATCCTCATCATCAATGATCGTTCCTGTATAATGCTGAAGTTCCTGATACTGCCGTCTGGCAATATCCATAATGGAATCCCTGAGTCCAAAACCTACCAGCATTAGCGCCATACTTCCCGAAATACCGAAAATCGTCATAAAGAAACGTTTTTTTATATCGGAAAAGGTTTCTACAGCGTAGATTTCCATGTGAAATTCAGATGCTTCCAGAAAAATGGAATCCGTTCCAGCAGGATTCTCTTACCCTCTTTGGGAGCAGGGGGACGCATCAGTGATGCCGGAGTTTCCGCCAGAGCCCTGTAACAGGAGAAAAATGGTGGCTCCGACGGTACACACAGTTGCCGCACCTGCTGCTATCATTGCAAATTTAAATTCGTAACGGATCTGGATATTGTTCATCATACCCTTATACATAATGCCATACCCGTTAATAATAACCCAGGGCAGGATTTTCTCTCCGATCAGAATTCCCAGGATACTGCCTCCCACTGTGGCAAGAAAGGCATACAGCAGATATTTGGATGCAATTGCATACTTGCCGTATCCCAGAGCCTTCATTGTACCGATCTGGGTTCTCTGTTCCTCCACCATTCGTGTCATGGTAGTCAGACTTACCAGTGCAGCCACCAGGAAAAAGATAACAGGGAAAACCTGTCCGATACTTCTCATTCTGTCTGCATTATCCCCATAATCTGAATATTCCGGCAGATCATTGCGGTCCGTTACCATCCATTCCGGCATACTGATATCATCGATCTCATCCTGAGCATCCTGAATCTTCTTCTCACCGTCTGCAATTTCTTTCTCTGCATCCCTCTTGCCGTCTTCGTATTCTTTTTTACCTTCTTCCAGATCCTTCTCAGCTTTTTTGATGTCCTTTCTGGAATCCTTCAGCTTCTGTTCGTTCTCTGAGATTTCCTTCTCTCCATCCCTCAGCTTCTGTTCATTGTCGGCAATTCTCTTTCTCGCCGGAAGCAAGCTTCCCTTCATTCTCCCGGATCTGTGCTTCTCCCGAAGCAAGTTCTGCCTCCTTCTCCTCTAACTGAGCCTGGCTGGAATTTTAGTTTTGCTTTGCAGCATTCGTATCTGTTCCATCGTGTCCTGGACTCTAAGCCTGGACTTCTTTTTCCTG
>ENA-OQLB01001133-OQLB01001133.1-human-gut-metagenome-genome-assembly--contig:-NODE-1133-length-12322-cov-4.506519_pt1 | contig 12322 bp, 17 predicted proteins | sample MGYA00242656_ERZ504813 | MGnify/ENA primary metagenome ERZ504813 (study PRJEB26092, sample SAMD00036388) | human gut metagenome | host: Homo sapiens | study: EMG produced TPA metagenomics assembly of... | reverse complement strand
AACATTACTCTCTCCACAATATAGCATATTATTATCAGAACATTATTATCACGAGTTTGATTGATTATCTGTCAGTTATTTGGTGTATTAGCTTATAGCTTTGGATAATAATTTACTTGTGATAAGAAAAGCCTTCCGTAGCGAAGGATATAGCAAACGTGTTGAATGTCCGGGAGCGGCACGATGGCTACCTCTCAGGTAACGGCTACCTCGTTACCTGGGCGTTCGGCCATCTCGTCCAGCTCGCCATGCCCGAAGCATACGGCTACACGGCTTCCGGCGTGAGAACCTGCCCATTCTGCCGCAGGAGTTCAAGTACATCCCCCGCCAGATACGGAGGGCAAGGAGTACAAGCCCGATCCCGGTGTGCTCAAACAGTTGAAGGTCATCAAGGAGGTTTTCGACCGTTCCGACCGTATCGTCGTGGCGACCGATGCCGGGCGTGAGGGCGAAGCCATTCATCGGTACATCTACAATTACCTTGGCTGCCGCAAGCCCTGCCTGCGCCTCTGGATCTCCTCGCTGACCGACCGTGCCATCCGGGAGGGGCTGGATAACCTCAAGCCCGGCAGCGACTACGACAACCTCTACCGTGCCGCCGAAGCCCGTGCCATCGCCGACTGGGAGATTGGATTGAATGCGACTCAAGCGCTTTCCATCGCCGCCGGGCAGGGCATCTACTCCCTCGGACGGGTGCAGACGCCCACCTTGATGATGATTTGCTCCCGTTATCTGGAGAACAGGATTTCACCCCGCAGACCTATTTCCGGCTGAAGGTTACGGCGGAAAAGGACGGCACGCCCTTCGCCGCCATCTCTGAATTGCGTTACGAAACCCTTCCGGCGGCAAACGCCGCCCTCGCCGCTGTTACCGCAACGGGGACGGTGCAGGTTGCCGACGTGCAGCGCAGGGAAGTGAGCCAAGAGCCTCCCTTGCTCTACGATCTGACCGCCTTGCAGAAAGAGGCGAACGGCAGGTACGGCTTCTCGGCGGACAAGACCCTCTCCGTCGCCCAGTCGCTTTACGAGAAGAAGGTGTTGAGCTATCCCCGTACCGGCTCCCGCTACCTCTCGGACGATGTGTTCGACGAGATACCCGACCGCATCGCACTGCTGAAGCGGTACCCGGCTTTCGCCGCCCATGCCGCCGCCCTGAAAGGAGCTTCGCTCAACCGCCGCAGCTGGATGCGGGGAAAGTTACCGACCACCATGCGCTCATCATCACCGAGTGTCTGCCCGGCGAGCTGTCCGCCGACGAGCGCACGGTGTACGACATGGTAGCCGCCCGCCTGCTCGAAGCCTTCTCCGCCCGTTGCCTCAAGGATGTTACCACCGTCTCCTTCACGGCGGGAAACAGCGTGTTCACCGCCAAGGGAACGGTCGTCAGGTCTGCCGGATGGCGTGCCGTGCGTGGCGAGCGGGACGAGGACGACGAGGGTACAGCCGCTTTGCCGCCCTTGCAGCCCGGCGAGGCTTTCCCCCTGCAATCGGCGGAGTGCGTGGAGAAACAGACCAAGCCCCGTCCCCTGCACACCGAGAGCAGCCTCCTTTCGGCGATGGAGCATTGCGGCAGGGAGTTGCGAGACGACGAGCTGCGGGACAGCCTGAAAGGGAACGGCATCGGCACGCCCGCCACCCGTGCCTCCATCATGAGACCCTCTTTGCCCGGACTACGTGCGCCGGGAGAAGAAGAGCCTCGTACCGACCGGCAAGGGCTTGCCGTGTACCAGATAGTGAAGGACAAGCGCATCGCCGATGTCGAGATGACCGGGCAGTGGGAGACCGCCCTCGCCAAGATCGAGAGCGGGGAGATGAATCCCGACACCTTCCGCAAGGGCATCGAGGTCTATGCCGCCCAGATTACCGAAGAACTCCTGCAAGTGCAGGTATCGGTGGCGGACGGCGGACATATCCCGTGTCCCAAGTGCCGTTCCGGTCGCATCCTCCTTTACCCGAAGGTCGCCAAGTGCAGCAACGTCGATTGTGGCTTACCGTCTTCCGCAACAAGGGGGAGAAGCAGCTCACCGACAGCCAGATTGCCGACCTCGTGACCAAAGGCAAAACATCCCTTATCAAAGGCTTCAGGAGCAGGGACGGCAAGCCCTTCGATGCGTACCTCACCTTCGACAAGGACTTCCGCACCGTGTACGGGTTCCCGCCCCGCACGGACAAGCCCAAAGGAAAGGAGCGCAGGCGATGAACGGCATCGGTTGGATCACCGTGGCGGAAGCCGCCCGGCTCTGCGGCACGGACGAGCTGCGCATCACCCTCTGGATGAACGGCAACCACATCGCCTACGCCCGTTTCGACGGCATCCTGATGATCGACGGCGCATCCCTTGCCGCCCTGTTCAGCCGCAACCGGGTCGCCACCATCTACGAAGACGTGGCGCAACAGCGGGGCAAGCCCGGCAGACCGGGCAGGCTCCGCCGCCTGCTCGATACCCCGCTCGACACCTTCGGCTTGTCGCAGCGCATCGTCCGGGCGTGCCGGGAGTTGGGCGTCTTCACCGTGGAGCACCTGCTCGTCCACCTCCACCGCTTCCGCTTCTCCCGCCTGTACTGTGTCCGCAACTTCGGCAGCGGATCGGCAGCCGAGACCCTCCGGCGGCTCCGGCAGGACGGCTTGACAGACGGCGGCAGCCCACGGGATTTCAAGGTCTTGTACCCGTAAAGGCTTTTAAGCACAATTGTTAAAAAACAACCATGTAGTTCTCTTGTAAATTAATAATATAGTTAATAATATACTGATCTACATTGTAATATAAATAAAATGTATAACTTTGCAGACCAATTTGAATGTAATGGCGACTAAAAAATACTCTCTGGCTATTGAGAAAATAGATGAAGTAGCAAAAGAATTTATTGCTGCCCGCCCTGCTTATACGCTTCACATAAAGGAATGTAACCAAGGAAAGCAAAAGCAGATAGAGATTATCAATATAAAAAATCAGGAAAAAAGCACATTAAATTGTTTTATTACTGGTGGACAAGTTTCTCATAATATACAAGGCAAAAATGGAACTTTGAATGGAATTTGCAAGGATTGTTGGGAGTATATTGTGGAACAGACTGCGATACCGGATATGGATCAAAAATGCTTCAAATTGAAAGGTGTAAGGAGCGATGATTTTGATACATTGATTTCAGCGGTAAAAGAATATAATAATGTTGTTGTTTCCGAAGTAAACACGGATAAGAGTCCGAACATCCGGAACCAATATCATCTGAAAGGGAAATACGATGCTAAGGTTTCTGTTATCTTTTATAATAACGGAACATTAATGGTACAAGGATGTATCACATCATTTTATGTGGAATTTATAACCGAAGTGTTGCAAGCTATATCTTCCATTCCTTCCGAAGCTATAGAAGAAGTGTTTGCTATCCAAGCACGTGCTGGCTATGCATTAGACAACGATCTTAGCAAGTATATTGGAAACAGAGAGCATATTGATGGAAGTGTGATAGAAAACTTTATCAATACTTCAATCAATTTGGCTAACTCTGCGGTTAAGGTGGATGATTATGGATGTTATACTTTTGGCATTTTGAAAGCGTTAGATGCGGTATTGCGCACTCGTCTTTTGGAAGATGCGCCTGATTTTGACGAATACGGGACATATTTTCAGAAAAATAATAGTGGGGCGTATTGCTTTAAAAGTGGTATCGGAACGTATGACAACAATCTACATTTGAAGCAGGCTTTGGAACAAGGATATTCATTCTTCAATCAACATAGGCACTCGACATTCCATGTGGACAGTTTTAATGTGGAAACAAGTAGAACCCTTGAATACGATGAAGCCGTAAACATTATTAAGGACTGCCTTGTTATTATTAATAATATATGTAATAATTGGTAAAATGGAAAATAAAGAATTTCAAATAATCCCCTTGCAAGGACGGAGCTTGTTAGTGGTTATTTTATCGTCAGAAATGACGAACTACTACTGGAAAGAGCTTCAGACTGAATTGGCAAATCTCAACATTGCCGATGCAGAGGTCTATTTTGATTTTCTGTACCGCAATGGATTAAAAAATAGATTCTTTAAGTCTAAACTTAAAGGGATGATGTTAATTTCCAATTCATTAAGAAAATGTGAGGCACCCAAAGAATATATCAAGGTTGCCGATACTTTTTTTGCTTCACATTCTAAATGGATTGACAGTAGTGTATTGTCTTCTTTCCAAAAAATCTTTTATAAAAAGAGAATTATTGACACTCAGTCATTGCCAACGGCATTGTAATGTTTGTCAGTTACATATTATACAACAAAGGTGCATCATTGATGCACCTTTGTTATTTTGTACCTCAAATTTAGGCAACGGTATTACCTAAATTTAATATTCTTTTGTCTTTCAAAGAATTTACCTTATCTTTGCACCAATAGAACCCGCCAAGCCTCTTGATAATGCTCAAATCGGCGGGTCGTTTTTTTATAACCCGTCATCCTTTCCTGAATGACCCAAGCCACTTTTCAGTGGCTTTTTGCATTTCATGGGCATACCCTTCCGTACACCGTCCGGATTTTCCCGTCCTCCAATACCTTGCTCGACCGCACGACCCACGTCCTGTCGTCATTCAGCCCGCACTCCAGTGCCTTCTCACCGCCGCGACCAGTACCGGCACGGTTATCACCACGATTTCGTCCGCCAGCCCGTTATCCAAGAGCAAAGCCCCGGTTTCCGCTCCGTAAGCCGTTACCGTACCTTCGCCGTCCGCTTTTATTCCCCGCAGTTCCGCTGCCGCATCCCCTGTAACAAACCGCACCCGTTCCTTCTCCGTCAGGTCAATACAGCCGTCCGTCACGACCAAAGTTTCTTTTGCCGTGAGCGGCCAGCCCAGATGGTTCAGGTAAATGCGCAGGTAGGTTTCCTCGTCGATCAGCACGCAGCCGGAGGCGTCCACCGCCGCATCGAAATACTTGTCCGATCTGACCGGACAACCGTCAATGGATTGGTACACGTGCAAGGTAATCTGTTTCATATCAATGTGTTTTTAAGGATTATGTCCGCCTCGCACCCAAAAGAACGGCGTGAACTCACGCTATTCCGGAATAGAGGCACTGGTATACCCGACAAACAGAATAGGTAAGCGCACGCCGTATAAGCATACAGCATGTGCATTACACCATCCGTCCTGTTTGTCAAAAATTACCAGTTTTCTATTCCAAGACGTTCAGCGAACGTACAATATGTATATCAATCCCTGCCTGTTTCCAAGCCGGGCATGAATCTTCTATGTCACGACAGCGGGCGTGCCCGAAAGCACCGCCTTCTGTCTTCGTGGAGCAAAGATAGCGAAACTTCCCGAATAACAAAACAATAGCCCCGCCTAATCTCACGATCCGGCAGGCTTCATCCACCAAAAGCACCGTCAGAAAAATGTCATTTTCACGGGAACAACCCCCTTTTCCTGCGCCTTTCCTCTTTCCGGGCTTCCTTCTCCTTGCGTTTCGCAGCCCGTTCCTCCACGTCGGCGAAACGGGTGCGGATGAACTCGTGCACGTCCTTCGTGCGGTAGAACACCTTGCCGCTGATGGTGAAGTACGGCAACACCCCGATGGCACGGTAGCGTTGCAGCGTGCGGATGCCCACCTTCAGCAGCAGGCACAGGTCTTGGTTGTCCAGCACCTCCTCGCCGTCGAGCGTGTTGTTCTTCTTCAGCACCCTTTCCAGCAATTTCTCCGTCCGGTCGAAGCGTTCCATGATGCGCTCCATCCAGCCCTCAAACTCTTCCCTGTCCGTGTACATAGCAGTCGCCCTCCTTTTCGATGATTTCCTTTTCCCGCATATAGCGGATGTAGCCTTTCGCCGTCCGTTCCTTCACTTCCAGCATCTCCTGTATCAGCTCGCACAGTTCGATGTAGCCGTACTTCTCCTGCCGGGCGAACGCCTCCCGTGCCATCTCCGCCAGCTCCTTCTCCTTGCGCTTCTCTTTCTCCGCCCTCGGCTTCTCGCCACATAGACGGGCATCCCGGCTTGCTTGTCCCATCTGAACTGCATCAGCGGAATGTCCAGCGGGCTGCCGTCCCTGACCTTCAACGCCTTCACCACCGACACCTCCGGGTTCTCGTCCTTCTCGATGGAGAGGATGGCGGCGGACTTGCGTTGCAGCTCGCTGCCGAGGTGTCCCCGCAGCTTCAGTCCGTTCGGCACGAAATGCACCACGCGGCGATACACGTGCGGTAGATTCCCGCCAGCCGGTAGATCTCGTCAATCAGCGCCACGCTCTCTGCCTCGTCGTTGGCGCAGCGGATCAGGTCTGCCACCCCGTCGATGACGACCAGATGGATGCCCCCGTGCAGGTAGTAGTACCGGTCCATGCTCTGCACGATGGCGGTCAGCCGCTCGCTTCTCGACATCCCCGTCAGGCAGTACACGTGCAGATACTCCGGCATCCGCTCACGCCCGGCACGGCGCAGCAGCCGCCCCGTGTTCTTGTGGAGCTGTTGCTCGCTCTGTTCCGTGTCGTAGAGCAGCACCGCACGCCCCTTGCGGTTCGGTTCCACCCGCACCCCCAAGAGATCGGCGTCCGTCTCCCGTTCCATGATCGCCCCGGCGACCAGTGCGGCGGTGTAGTTGCTCTTGCCCGTCCCTTCACCGCCCGTGATGCAGAGGATGTTCTCTTCCGAGCCTAACGGCACGTCCCCGGCGGTAACGATGGCGACCGCCTGTTCGGGCGGGTGGTCATAGTCGATCTCGCACGATTTCAGCATCGCCAGCGTGTCCCCGTACAGCGTGTCGAGCAGTTTCAGGAACAGCCCCATCAGCTCCTCCCTCGTGTGCCCGGCTTTGAAGTAGTCCGTCACGTCCTTCTCCGCCTTCGTCCCCGACAATGGCAGCACCAGCCGTTTCACCCCCGTACTCCGCCAGTTGCGCACGGTGCTTCTCCGAGCATTCCAGCCCCGTCTTGTCCGTGTCGTACAGCAGCACGATGTGCTTGAAGCGATAGACCAGCTTGCGCACGGTCTTCGCCGGGATGACCGAGGTCTCCGAGTTGAAGCAGATGGCGTGGAAGCCGTGCGCCGCCAGCGTCAGCACGTCCTTCTCGCCGCCCGTGAGGAAGAGCAGGTCGCCCTTCGAGGCAGTTGCTCCAGCCCGAAGCAGTAGTTGTCGCCCGTGTGCCCGCCATAGACGAAGCGCACCTCCGACATCGGGCGATAGACCTTCACGCCCCATTTCCCCCTGTACCCGAACATCGGTTCCGCCGGGGTGGAACTGAAGCCGAACGCCTTGCCCTCCCTCGTCTCGCCCCGGTACTCGGCGAGCGATACCGTCCCGTAGCGGCGCAGCACCTCCACGGTGATGCCCGATGCGCCCCAGTAGACAAGCTCCCCCTCGGTGAAGGCTTCTCCGCCGCCCGGTAGGCTTCGGTTCGGGACGGTCGGCGGACACAGCCGCCTCTTCCGTGTCCGTTCCGGCTTCCCCGGCACCGCCGCCCCTTGCGCCCGGCACGAGCCGCAATCTCCGACAGCCCCCGGTTCCCACCGTCCCGTCGGTCGGGCTGTCCCCGTCCAGTCCGAGGCACAGCTCCCGGTCGATGGTGTGCAGCACCTCCACGAAGTCGGCGGCGTTCCGGCAGTCCAGCCTTTCAGCTTCGCCACGAGGAAGAAGCAGTCTCCCGAATAGTCCCCGTTGCCGAAGTCCTTCATCCGGTACGTACCGCTCCGGCGGTCGTAATACACGTTGCACGAAGCCTTGCTGTCGGCGTACAGCGGGTTCAGGAAGTTCCTGCCCACCCGCCACTTCACGGGCAGGTAGTGGCGGAACACGTCCAGCCCGTTACTGGTTCTTGCCAGCACTTCTTCCTTTCTTACCATAGCTTCCGTTTTTTCGGTTATGCAGGGGATGTTCCGCTATCATCCGGTCGATCTTGGCGGCGGGCGTCTCCACCATCCACCGCTCACGCAGGCTCTCGACAGCCTGCCGGGGATAGCGTATCTGCCGCCCGATCATCGAATAGGGGACGATGTTCTTCTGGCGGTAGCGTTGCAGGGTGCGGTGGCTGATGTCCAGCGCCTCGCACACCTCCTTGTGCGTCATCCACTTCGGGTCGGCTTTCCGTCCCTTGGTCACAGGGCTTTCCGCTTCCTCTTTCCGTTTGCGCTCCGTTTCCTCCCGGTTCCGGGATTCCTCCACGTAGGCGGTTATCTTCTCGATCTTCTCCACGAGCAGGCGGTAGGCGTTGCTCTCGATGGTCATTATTTCCATTGTCGTACTCATTTTTAGGTTTCTGCCGCAAATGTCGCCCGATTCGCCCGGTTTTTCCTGCCACTATACCAGCACCTTGGCAAAGATTTTTTTTCGGGGCGCATTTTCGCCCTTGCCGCCGTTCCGGGCGGTAAAAAGGACCGAGACGGGGTAAAAAAGAGCGTCCGGAAGGCTCTTTCCAGCCCTTCGGACGCTCCCTTCCCGTGTCCTGCCGTCTCTGCCGCCCCGTTGCCAACTTGCTACCGGCTATCCATGTCCCGCATCTTTTTCAGCAGCCTCTCCTTCATCTCGTCCAAGAACGCCGTCGGGTTCTGTTGCCCCCGCAGCCTGCCGAAAGCGTGGTACACGTTGCCCAGATCCACGTGGAAATGCTTCTCGAACAGCGCAGCCAGCTCGCCGATCTCGGCGTTGCCCTCGTCCACGCTTCCCGTCACGTGTATGCCATAGACGAGCAGTATGGCGGCAACCTTCGTGTTCGTCCAGCGGTGTTCCTTCTCCGGCACGGCTTCCGTCTCCGTCCCCTGCGCCGCACGCTCCATCCGGCGGCTCAAGTGTACCAGCAGCATCTCCACCGAGATCAGCCGTGCCGCCAGTATGTCGTAGCCCGTGGAGAACTCCGCCTCCTCGTCCAGCACGAAGCTGCCGCTCTCGGGCTTAGCTCGCCCTTCGCCCGCAGGAAATAGTAGCTGTCCCGGTACGTCGCCCCCGCTGTGATAATACTGGTAAAAGGGCAGGTAGCGTTCCATCATCCGCTCGGCACGCTCCATCGCCTTGCGGTAGTACGGTTCGGCGACACGCAGGCAGGCGGGGCAGCCGCTCTCTATCTGGTACACCCGGTAATAGTACAGCAGCCTGCCCGTCAGGGCGGGTTTGTAATACTTGAAGTAGAGGATCTCCTTCGCGTCCCCGGCGAACGGATGGGCGAGGGCGTACTCCTTCAGTTCCCGGTTCTTGCCTTTCAGGTACGAGACCATCTCACGGCAGACGCCTATCACCTCCTTGCCGTCCATGCCGGGGGCTGTGGTCGCCATGCGCTGATCCACCTCCTTCAGCAGCCCGTTAAAATATTCTTCCATATAAATCTTGTTTCATGTTGTTTATAAGGGCGCAAAGTTAGCGGACGGCGGGGAAACGGGCGTTCTGAATCTTCACCGCCGGATTCGGATTGTCCGCCAATCGGCTCCGGACGGTCGTTTTTCACGGCAGGGCTGGAAAAGGGAGGCTAAACTGTACGGGCGCACCGGGCGATTTCACGGATTTCGGCAGGAGTAGCCTTCAGGTGCTTCTTGCAGAAGTCCACAGGTAGCTCGGAGTGGCGAAGCCGCACACGTCGGCAATCTCTTGAAGGGGCATGTCCGTGTCCGCCAGCAGGGAGGTCACGTGCGCTTCCGCTGTTCCGTCAGCCAGCGGTGCGGAGTGGTGTTCAGCTCCTCCTTGAAACGCCGTCCCAGCGTATTGACCGACATGGCGCATTCCCGTGCCAGTTCCTCCACGTTCTTCACCTTGGGCAGAGCCAGTGCGATTTCTTCCCGGAACGAGCAGCCCCGCAGGTGCGGCAGGTACTTTTCCACCTCCTGCAAGTCCGCCTTGCCGAACATCGGCGGTATGCCCTTGCGGTACTCGGACGCCCGTTCACGGCGGAAGCGGAACAGCAGTCCCGCCAGACGGTTGCAGAGCACGTTCAGGTGCGGGTATTCGTCGTAGGCGTTGATGCTTGCCTGCATCCGGCAGAGGAACAGGAATCCTCTGCAGTCCTTCTCCCGGAAATACGCCTCCGCCGTTTCCAGCAGGAAGTCTGACGAGCTTCCGTGGCGGTGATAGGCGACCAGTATCAGCAGCCCGGCTTCCTCCTTTACCCGGCACGAAAGTACGGGGCAGTGTTCCCGCAGCAGCTCCACCAGCCGCACCATCCGTCCGTTCTCCCGTGCGAGCCGTTCCGCCGCAATCCATGTCACCGGACGCTCCGCATCCGTTTGCGGCAATACCCTGCGTACCTTTTCCATCCATTCCCGCCATCCCTCCCGGACGGCTTCATTCATTAGAATTAGTGTAAGATTCTGTTTCATTTTGTTTCAACACGATATTAAATAATACAAATCTTACACGAAATTACAAATTGTTTGCAATAGATGTCCTGCCGACACCCCGTATCGGTCACGATATTTCCTTGAATTACAGATTCGGATTTTGCTCCATAGGTTCGGATATTCAGTCGTGAAAAAACAGAAAGGCTGTACCGGTTCCACCCGCAGAACGGCATGACAGTAAGCAGGGGGAGCCGGAAGAAAGTCATTCGCCGGTTGGTGAGTGCGTCTTTTCAACGGGATATTTGCCGTCCCGTATCTCCTGCAACCTTTCGATCAGTGGTTGCTCCTTGGAATGGTTCTTTTGTTCGGCTATAATGAAGAACGATGCAAAACTGCCGATAACATACAGCCAGAACAGGCATTGACCGAGCAATTTCCGGTATTCGCCACTGTCTCGTACTTCGCCTGCATCGCTTTCAGCTTCGCAGGACGGTAATACAACTTTCTGGCAATCCAGATAAAAGGAGCGAGCGTCGCTGCGGCGAACAGATAGGCAACCGGGTTGAACCTGCTCCATTCCACCTTGTCCGTCAGGGAAGAGAACCAGCCCGTCAGCATATCCCATCCCCATGCCTCGAACAAAAGATGGAGAGCCATCAGGTTAAGAAGCCACAGGATTGCCATCGTCCACGTGGCATTGGAGATAACCGCCTTGTCTTTCCTTGCACGTTTGTTCTTGCTCCAGAAGTAATACATCCAGTATGCCGGTTCCTTGAACATAGCTTCCTCCTTTCCTTGTTTTCCGCTTGCTTATCCCGTTACGAAGAACAGCAACAGGGCGCATCCCGTTGCGGCGGCAACGATCAGCCCCAGCCAGAAACGGTAACTCCTTTCACCCAGCGTACCCAGCCAGAAATTCCCTTCCCAACTTCCCGGACGGGAGTACGTCCACCGCCATCCGCAGACAATCCCCACAAGCCACAGCAGCAGGATTCCCGCCACGATCAGGTAGCCGTACCTCGGATGCGCCTGCAACCACTCCGGCAGACCCTCCATAAACTCGCTTATCTTATCGAACCATTCCATAGCAATAACAGAAAAAGCCAAATTCATACCTTACGGACGAACCGTTATACATCAAAGCAAAAATAGTGAAAAGTCCAATCACTCAAAAAGTTTCACCGCAAAAATCTTTTCCGTTTGGAAGAAATACGTTTTATTTGCACCTATATAGCCGCAACGTATGAAGAAAGCCTCCCCACATAAAAGAACCAGTCGGCCGAAGCTCCCCGGATTCTTCGACCACCTCTTTTATTAGACGTGGCGCAGTTGTCGGCACGGCTTCCCGGATCGTAGTTTTGCGGTCATCAGTGTGGTCCAGTTCGCCTGCCTCCTGTTTCCTGTCGCCATCGCTTTACAGTTCTTGGGCACTCCGGCTGTCCGCTTCCTTTACGAAACAGACGACCGCCTTACGCTTTTCCCGCTGATACTGCCGTTCCCCGTATTGCTCTGGAGGAATATGCGCATCTATACCGAGGAGCGTTACCGCATGATGCACGACTATTACGGGGCGTTCCATGTATCGGTACGGCAACGCTATCGCCTCCGTTTCCTTGTCTGCACGGTGCTTGCAGTCCTTGCCATCCTGCTTGAAATACGGCTGTTCACCCTTTATCATGACCGCTGCACGGCCATATCCTCCGGCAACAGCATCCCGCAAGCCTCTATGTCCCGTACCGGTATGACAACGGCAACGACCCCGTGCAGGAAGGCGTTTACCGCATCGTCGATGAAAAAGGGCGTATCGGATATGCGGACGAGCATGGCAATACCCTCGTAGAACCACGCTTCGCTTTTGGCTTTCCTTTCGAGAACGGGAAGGCGAAAGTAACCGACACGGGAGAACTGGAAGAAGCTCCCGGTTCGGATGGGGAATACCACTATTGGGAAAGCGATGATTGGTATTACATCGACCGCAAAGGGCAAAGGATTGAATAAAAGCCCCAAGACTGCCCTAAGCCCGACATTCCCAGCCACCACACAGCCTCACTACTCGCACCTGACCCATGACCCGCAGAGG
>ENA-OQLB01001132-OQLB01001132.1-human-gut-metagenome-genome-assembly--contig:-NODE-1132-length-12323-cov-2.030174_pt1 | contig 12323 bp, 18 predicted proteins | sample MGYA00242656_ERZ504813 | MGnify/ENA primary metagenome ERZ504813 (study PRJEB26092, sample SAMD00036388) | human gut metagenome | host: Homo sapiens | study: EMG produced TPA metagenomics assembly of... | reverse complement strand
TTACCCATCGATCAGTGCGTATAACGTGCTTGCAGCATCCTGCGTGCGCTCGGGCGACAGCAAAACGCCGCTGTATTGCCATGGTCATTGCATCTATTCTGAATATCGGGCTTGATCTGCTGTTTGTTATGGTGTTCCACTGGGGCATTGCGGGTGCGGTCATCGCAACGGTCATCGCACAGCTTTTTGCAGCGCTTTACTGTTTGCGCGCTGTGCTGCACGTGAAAGTCATCCACCTGAAAAAAGAGTATTTCCGGCTCAATCCGGAAATAGCAAAGCGCCTTTTGGGGCTCGGTACGCCGGTCGCCGCACAGAATGTTATCATCGCCGTGGGCGGCATGGTGGTGCAGTCGGTCGTCAACCGCTACGGCACGCTGTTCGTGGCGGGCTTTACGGCAACGAATAAGCTGTACGGCATTTTGGAGATTGCCGCCGTTTCGTTCGGCTACGCCGTGACGACGTATGTCGGCAGAATCTCGGCGCGGGGCTTTTAGACCGCGTGAAAAAGGGTATGCACTCCGCAACGTGGATCGCTTTGCTGACCTCGGTCGTCATTACGGTTTTTGTGCTGATTTTCGGAAAATACGGCATCGCACTGTTTATTTCCGGCACGGCGGAGGAAGTGTCGATCTCGTCGCAGGTGGCAATACACTATCTTAATATCATGAGTATTTGTCTGTCTATCCTCTATATGCTGCACATTTACCGCTCCGCGCTGATGGGGCTTGGCGACACCATCATGCCGATGGCTTCGGGCATCATGGAATTTTTGATGCGTATTGGCGTGGCGTTGTTTCTGCCGCTTATTATCGGGCAGGAGGGGATTTTCTATGCGGAGATCACTGCTTGGGCCGGTGCGGCTATTTTGCTTGTCACGACGTATTTTTTGAGAATGCATAAACTGACGAGAGAACTTGACACAAGCCAAAGTAAAGCGGGCGAATAAAAGAAGCCTTTCAAAAAAATATGAAGCTAAAAAGCGTGCAGAAAACAAAATCTGTGCGCTTTTCTTTATTACATGCGCATAAGAACGCGGCAAAGACTAAAGAATGAAGAAAGTGAAACTCACGCTTGAAGTTTGGCCGTACAACCTGTATACTGGGTGTAGATTACGCGCGGGAAGTCGCGCTGACGGAGGTATTTTATTATGAAACCCCTTACACCGAAATTTCCGAAACTGCTGCATGGCGGCGATTATAATCCCGAACAATGGCTGCGCTACCCCGAGATTCTCAAGCAGGACGTGGAGCTGATGAAGAAAGCGGATATCAACTGCGTGTCGGTCGGTATTTTCTCCTGGCACATCTGGAGCCGAATGAGGGAGAATACGACTTCGACTGGCTGGAGAAGATCATCGACAATCTCTACAAAAACGGCATTTATACCGTGTTGGCCACACCGTCCGGTGCAAAGCCGCTTTGGATGAGCGAAAAGTATGATGAGATTCGCCGTGTGCAGAATAACGGTGTGCGCGACCTTTCCGGCGCGCGTCACAACCACTGCTATACATCTCCCGTGTACAGAGAGAAGACCCGCGAGATGGATAAGCGTCTTGCAAAGCGCTTTGCAAACCACCCGGGCGTCATTTTGTGGCACCTTTCTAACGAGTACGGCGGCGAGTGCTACTGCCCGCTGTGCCAACAGGCGTTCCGCGATTGGCTGAAAAAGAAGTATAAGACGCTCGACGACCTGAACCACGCGTGGTGGACGGACTTCTGGAGCCACACGTATACGAGCTGGGAGCAGATTCACGCGCCGCAGCCGAACGGCGAAATGAACGTGCACGGTCTGACGCTCGATTGGAAGCGCTTTGTCACGTACCAGACCGTCGATTTCATGAAAATGGAACGCGACACCGTGAAGGAAGTAAACCCGGATATCCCGGTGACGGCGAACCTGATGGGCTTCTACGACGGCCTCGATTACTTCAAGTTCGGCCCGGAGCTTGACGTTGTTTCTTGGGACAACTACCCGCAGTGGCATACGACCGACAACGTAGAGATTGCGGTCTCTTCCGCGATGACGCACGACGTGATGCGTTCGATCAAGCACGAAAACTTCCTTTTGATGGAAAGCACGCCGAGCATGACGAACTGGACGCCCATCAGCATGCTGAAGCGCCCGGGCATGCACCTGCTTTCCTCCATGCAGGCGGTTGCACACGGCTCAAATTCCGTGCAGTATTTCCAGTTCAGAAAAAGCCGCGGCTCCTGTGAAAAGTTCCACGGTGCGGTCGTTGACCATGTCAGCCATGGCGGCGTGTTCGACTCCGTCACGAACGAGAACACCCGTGTGTTTAAGGACGTGCAGTCCGTCGGCGCTGAGCTTAAGATCATGAACGAGCGTGGCGATGTATACGGCACCGAAGTCAAGCCGCAGGTCGCTATTGTATACGACGTGGAAAACCGCTGGGCGCTGGATGCTGCCGCGGGCCCGCGCAACAAGGATAAAGACGAAAAATATGTAGAGACGCTCTTGACGCACTACCGTCCGTTCTGGGATAAGGGCGTGCAGGTGGACATCGTCGATATGGACGGCGATATCTCGAAATATAAGCTTGTCATTGCGCCGATGCTCTATATGTACCGCGCAGGCTTTGAAAAGAAGATGCGTAAGTTCGTCGAAAACGGCGGCACGCTCGTCACAACGTACTGGAGCGGCATCGTGGACGATACCGACCTGTGCAAAATGGGCGCCTCCCCGGCGACATGATGGACGTGTTCGGCGTGTGGAACGAAGAAATCGACAGCCTGCCGGACGGCATGAAAAACGGCATTGTGTTTAACGGCAGCCGTTACGATGCTATGGAGCTTTGTGCACGTATCCACCCGCTGACGGCGGAGGTGCTCGGCACATATGAAAAGGATTTCTACGCAGGCGAAGCGGCGCTGACGAAAAACAAGTTCGGCAAGGGAGAGGCGTATTACATTGCGGCCCGTACCGGCAGCGATATGCTTTCTGTACTGTACGGCGAAATGATTGAGACGCTGCACATTGAAAAAGCGCTCGATTGCACCCTGCCGCACGGCGTAACGGCACACATCCGCCACGGCGAAAAGGAGAATATCATTTTTGTAGAAAACTACACGGAAAGCGGAAAAACCGTGGAATTGCCGCGCGACTACAAGTTGTACGGTACAGATCAAACGGTAAATTCAATCAAACTCGCTCCGTTTGGCATTGCCTCTTATCGGATTTAACAAAAGTTTAATATTTTGCGTATTTGCTGTGGAAATTCTCGCTATTTTGTGCTATATTGAAATAGACAAGAGCCGACATTGTTCGTGTAAAACGGACAGGCAAATAACGGAATATGCAGTTTGAAGGAGTAATCAAATGGCAATGGAATCACAGACGTTTTTCAGTGCAGAGAATCGCGTAGCACCGCTTGGCATCGTACCGCTTGCCGGTGCGCGTGAGCTTTCCGAAAGGTTGAGGCCCATCTGGTGCGTTGGGCAAAGCGTGCCGGTATGGATGTGGACACGTTCATCATCGAAAACAGCTGCCCGCGTTTCTCTTCCGGCGACAGCAAGGGTCTTATCAAGTCGACCGTGCGTGGCTATGACCTGTTCTTTGTTGTAGACGTAGGCAATTATAGCCTGACCTACAACTACTTCGGCAACGAGAACCACATGTCCCCGGATGACCATTATCAGGATTTGAAGCGTCTCATTCAGGCGGCAAGTGGTAAGGCACACCGCGTTAACGTCGTGATGCCGCTGCTTTACGGCGGCCGTCAGCACCGCCGCAGCTACCGCGAGTCTTTGGACTGCGCATACATGCTGCAGGAGCTTCAGCAGATGGGCGTTTCCAACGTTTTGACTTTCGACGCACATGACCCGCGCGTGCAGAACGCTGTGCCGGTTATGGGTTTTGATAACCTGATGCCGACTTATCAGGTTTTAAAGAAGCTCTTCAAGGACTTCCCGGATCTTTCCACCGATAAGAAAGACTTCATGATCGTCAGCCCGGACGAGGGCGCGCTGAACCGCAACATGTACTATGCTTCCGTGCTCGGCGTGGAGATGGGCATGTTCTACAAGCGCCGCGATTATTCCCGCATTGTAGACGGCCGCAACCCGATTGTCGCACATGAGTACCTCGGCACCCCGGTAGAGGGCAAGGATGTGTTCGTTGCCGATGACATCATCTCCTCCGGCGAGTCCGTGCTCGACATCGCAGAGAACGTCAAGGCCCGCAAGGCACGCCGCTTCTTCGCTTACGGTACGTATGCCATCTTCACGAACGGCCTCGCAAAGTTCGATAAAGCGTATGAAGAGGGCCTCATCGACGGCATCTTCGGCAGCAACCTGACGTACCTTAACCCGGAACTGAAGAACCGCCCGTGGTTCCATGAAGTCGATGTTTCGAAGTACATCGCTTACTTCATCTCCGCTTTGAACCACGACGCTTCCATCAGCTCCCTGCTCGACCCGCACGCCAAGATCGACGCACTGCTCCAGAAGCGTGCGCTTGAAAAGGCAAAGATCATCGACGAGCAGTTCTAATTTTTAAATCACAGCTAAAATAAACAGGGTATGCACTGTAAAAAAGTGCGTACTGTTTTTGTGTGCGCGTATTTTAAAAGAACCAAAAGAAAAAAGCCGCATAAAATGGCGCGGAGAGGTGATCTTTGGGCTTGCGTTTTTAAAGGGGCTGTGTTAAAATACTGTCATAAAGCAAACGCTGAGACCGAACGAGTACCCCGGGGCAGTCGATAGAGAGCGGAGGTCATGGGCTGAAAGCCGCCGCAGAAAAGAGCCGGGCGAAGTGCATTCGCGAGCGGATGCGGTGAGCGAAAGTGAGCCGCATACGGGTACGGTACGTTACGCCGTTTGAGTGATAAACCGGAGTGGAACCGCGGATTTGTTGTATCATGAATGTTTTGGTACATTTCGCCCCCGAGCGCCTATGTTGTGCGCTCGGGGCTTTTTGTTTTTAGGGAGAGATTTACGTCATGTTTTCTAAGTTAAAGGCGGAGCTTGACGCCGTGATGGCGCGCGACCCTGCCGCCCGCAGCCGTGCGGAGGTTTATTTTCTGTATTCCGGCTTCAAGGCGGTGCGGTCTTACCGCAAGGCAAACTGGTTTTTCCGCCATAATATGAAATTTATCGCGCGCTATATCTCGCAGCGCGCGCGCCGCAAAACGGGTATAGAGATTCACCCGGGCGCGACGATCGGCAAAAATCTGTTCATCGACCACGGTATGGGTGTCGTCATCGGCGAAACCACCGTTATCGGTGACAACTGCACGCTGTATCAGGGTGTGACGCTCGGCGGCACGGGCAAAGATCAGGGCAAGCGTCACCCGACGCTTGGAAATGACGTGCTCGTCGGTGCGGGCGCAAAGGTGCTGGGGCCGTTCCGCGTGGGTGATAACGCTCGTGTGGCGGCGGGTGCCGTGGTGCTGGATGCCGTGCCCGATAACGCAACGGCGGTCGGCGTACCGGCGCGCATCGTGCGTGTGGGCGGCAAGCGTGTGATGGACAACAGCACGCTGGATCAGATCCACGTGGCCGACCCGGTGGCGCAGGAAATGTGCCGCATGCGGCTTGAAATTGAGCGCCTGCACGGCGAGCTGAACAGCTGCCGCAGAGAAAAAAGCAAGCTGACCGCACAGAAAGCGGAGAAGAATAAGGAAGAATAAGCAGAAAGGAAGCACCTGTATGCAGCTCTATAACACAAGAACACAGAAAAAAGAAGAATTTATTCCGCACGAAGTCGGCAAAGTCAAAATGTACACCTGCGGTCCAACCGTGTACCACTATGCACACATCGGCAACCTGCGCTCGTACATCATGGAGGATATGCTGGAAAAAGCTTTGCGCTATCTCGGCTATGACGTGACCCGCGCCATGAACATCACGGACGTCGGCCACCTTTCCAGCGATGCCGACACCGGCGAAGACAAGATGCTCAAGGGTGCGCGCCGCGAGCACAAAACCGTCATGCAGATTGCGCAGTTCTATACCGACGCATTTTTCAGTGACTGCGAAAAGCTCGGCATCAAGCGCCCGGAGATTGTCGTTCCGGCGACGAGCTGCATCGATACATTCATCCACATGGTAGAGGTGCTCCTTGAAAAGGGCTATGCGTATATCGCGGGCGGCAACGTCTATTTTGATACCTCCAAGCTCGAAAACTATTATGTTTTCGGCAACATGGAGGAAGAGAGCCTCGCCGTAGGCGTGCGCGACAGCGTGGAAGAGGACGAAAACAAGCGCTCCAAGAGCGACTTCGTACTGTGGTTTACAAAGTCGAAGTTTGACGACCAGGAGCTCAAGTGGGATTCCCCGTGGGGCGTGGGCTACCCGCTGGCACATCGAGTGCAGCGGCATCAGCATCAAGTACCTCGGCGAATACCTCGACATTCACTGCGGCGGCATCGATAACGCGTTCCCACACCACACAAACGAGATTGCACAGAGCGAAGCGTATCTCGGCCACCCGTGGTGCAAATACTGGTTCCACGTGCTGCACCTTTTGGACGCGCGCGGCAAGATGAGCAAATCAAAGGGCGATTTTCTCACGGTCTCGCTGCTTGAGGAAAAGGGCTACGCGCCGCTTGTATACCGCATGTTCTGCTTACAGTCCCATTACAGAAAGCCGCTGACATTCTCGTTTGAGAGCCTTGACAACACCGCCACGGCGTACAAAAAGCTCGTTTCCCGCATTGCAGCGCTGAAAAATGAGGGAGAGCACGACGAAGCTGCCATGGAGCCGCTGCGTGCCTCGTTCTGCGCGGCGCTGGAAAACGACCTCAACACGTCCTTGGCACTCACAGCGCTGTACGATGTACTGAAAGCCAAGCTTTCCGATGCGGACAAGCTTGCACTCATCAAGGAGTTTGACGAAGTGTTGTCCCTCGGCTTGCTGAAAGCTGCAAAGGCGCTGCGCGAGGAGCAGAATGCGCAGAAGTCCGCTGTGCCGGAGGGCATGACCGCCGAGGAAGCCGCGGAGATCGAAGCGCTTATCGCAAAGCGCACGGAAGCCAGAAAGGCAAAGGACTGGGCAACTGCCGACGCAATTCGCGATGCGCTTGCCGCACGCCATATCGTTGTGAAGGATACCCCGCAGGGTATCACGTGGTCTGTGCAGGGCTAAAATAAGGAAATAAAGCAAAAGTCATAACCACTTCTCTTAGGTGTGGTTATGACTTATACAACAAAAGGGCACGGAGTTTTAAAACTCCGTGCCCTTGGTTTTTGCGGAACTTATGCGTCTTTGTTTTCTTTTTCGTCGTCGCAGCAGTGGCCTGTTTTGTGCTTGTGAATGTCTTCCGTACCGGCGGCAATGGCTTCCTCATAGTATTTGCACTTATAATCGATTACTTTAAGCTGATCTTCAAGCTCCTTGATTTGTGCCATAACGGCCTCGCGGCGCTCAAGAAACAGGTTGTAGCGCTGCTCCAGGTGGAGTCACCCATTTGTGCCCACACCGCGTACTGGCGAATATCTTTAATGGACATGCCCGTGCATTTTAAACATTCGATAATGCGAAGCATGGAAAGATCCTGTTCGGAAAACATTCTGTGGCCGGATTCCTTTCGCTCCAAAAACGGCAGGATGCCTTCTTTATCGTAATAGCGCAGCGTGGTCGCCGGAATGCCCGTGATGTCCGAGGCTTCCTTAATGGTGTACGTCATCTGCAAGCGCTCCTTTCTAAGTTAGATATAACTCTATATATAAGCATACGTTTTTTTGCGCGGTTTGTCAATGTGTTCGTGGAAAAACTCCTGCACCAAAAATTTCGGAAAAACAAAAAGAACGCCCGGCAAGCTGCGTAAACCGGCGCGTGCCCGCGAGCAACTCGGCATTGAAACTGCACTGTGTGATTTCGCCGCCCTCGTCATATAGCACGTCGCCGTTCACGGTGGACATTTTTTAGTGAAATTTTATGTCTATAATATTATATATTATCAATAGTTTCCGATGCTTTTTTGAAAATATTGACGGTAGGGACAATATGGAAGATTTTTTGCACAGGGCTTGCGCATAAGACAAAAACAAGATAAAATAATAATTAGTATACACAGAAAAGACAGGGGGTGCGGCATGAAAGAAAAAATTCAGCTGTTAGCGGCGGCGCTGGCGCTTATTTTGCTGCTTTGCGGCTGTGCGGCGCGGGGCACGGCATCAAACGGCGCCAAGCCGGCGGCGGGCGATGTCACGGACAGCAACGCCGCGCCCTACGAGGTCCCCGCTTTTCGGGATTCCGTCTTCAACGAAGAGGAAGCGACCGCGTTCGGCAGCGGAGAGATTGACCTTTCTCAGCTTGAAGGCGGCATCATCGGCGTAAAAGCGCAGAGCGATGCGCGATTAAAAATGCAGATTGTCTGCGGCGAGGATAAATATAACTATGACTTGCCGAACGACGGCACTGCGACATTTTTCCCGCTCAATATGGGAAACGGCATATACACGTTCCGCCTGATGGAGCAGGTGGGCGACAGCAAATACGCGTGCATTGGGAGCGAAGACCGCGACGTGACGCTGAAAGATGAATTTCAGCCGTACCTGCGCCCGAACCAGATGGTGAATTACAACAAAAGCTCCGATTGCATCAAAAAGGTGAAAGAGCTGGCCGTAAGCTGCACCACCGATGCGGACATTGCTGCCGCCGTGTATGACTACATGGTGAAGAATATCCAATACGATACGGAAAAAGCGGCGACCGTGCAAAACGGCTACCTGCCTCCCGGATGAGACCTTAAAGACCGGCAAGGGCATATGCTTTGATTATGCAAGCCTTGCCGCCGCCATGCTGCGCAGCGAGGGCATTCCGTGCAAGCTCATCACGGGTTATGTGGGTGAGGAGACCTACCACGCGTGGAACAGCTTTTATGTGGAGAGCGAGGGGTGGATCACCGTGGAGATCCGAGCAAAAGCGGATGAGTGGCAGCGGGTGGACATCACCTTTGCCGCAGGCGGCATGCCCGCCGGGGAGATTCAAAACGATTCGGAATACACAACGCGGTTCACTTATTAAAGGAAAAGCGAAAGGACGAGGAACATGGCAGAAAAATTTTTGACTCAGGAACAGCTCAGCGTATTTTGCAGCAGCCTTGCAATGCTGCTGCGCTCCGGCGCGTCGCTTTCGGAGGCTTCTTCCCTGTTTGAGGAAGACGGCATGGACACCGCCTTGCGGCAGGCTTCTATCGAGATCAGCCTTTCGGTTGCGGCGGGCGAGACGTTTTCGGCAGCGGCGGAAAAGACCGGCGTTTTCCCGGAATACGCCTTGAGCGTTTTTAGCACGGCAGAGCTTTCCGGCCGATTGGACGAAGCGCTTGACCGCCTTGCAGACCACTATGACCGCCAAAGCGCGCTATACGACCGTTTGCGCAGCACCCTTACATACCCGGCCGTTTTGATGCTGATGATGTGCGGCGTGCTGGCGGTGCTCGTTTTTGCCGTGCTGCCCATGTTTGAGCGCGTGTACGACAATTTAACGGGCAGCCTGCTTTCATCTTCCTATGCCTATGTACTCGCGGCGACGCTCATCGGGCGCATCAGCTTGGTGTTTGCGGGGCTTTTGGGCATCGTTTTGCTCGTTTTGGCGTTTGGTATACGCTCCGATAAAGGTCGGGAAAAGCTTAGAAATACAATGGAAACGAGCCGCTTCACGCGCAAAGCTGCGTGGCTTTTGGCGGTATCCGAGGTGATGGACACGCTCTCCGCCTTGCTTGCGAGCGGTACGGATGAAGACAGTGCGCTTGCGCTGTGCATCGAGCAGACGCGCCACAAAAAGCTGCACGAGGCGCTTGAAAAATGCCGTGAAGAAACACAGATGGGCGTCGGCATTGCGACGGCGTTTGCGCACCAAAAGATATTGCCTGCCATGTACGGCAAAATGCTGCTTGGCGGTGCGCAGAGCGGCGAGCTCGTGCAGGTGACGGAAAACCTCGCGCGCCGCACGGCGCAGGAGGCGGAAAACGGGCTGTGCAGCGTCATCGACCGCACGGAGCCGATTTTGATCGGATTTCTCACCGCGTCTGTCGGTTTGACGCTTTTAAGCGTCATGCTGCCCTTGCTCGGCATTTTGAGCGCAATCTGAGGGAAAAGTTATGGGTATTTTGAATCGAAAAGTAAGCTTCCGGCTTTTCGCGGTCGGGCTTATTCTGGTGCTTGCGGTAATTTTTACCGCGGTGTGCGTGCCGGTTTTTCAGGAGGATATCCGCGAAACAGGCCGTGCCGCCGTGCGTGAAGCCGTTTTGCGCAGCGCCGTGGAGTGCTACACCTTAGAGGGCGCATACCCGGAAAGCCTTGAATATTTGGAAAAGCACTACGGGCTTACGGTCAATAAGAAAGAATACATCGTGACATACGAGGTTTTCGCCGATAACCAGCTGCCGACCGTTCAGGTGCTGGTGCGCGGCGAGGAATAAGGAGGGCGCATGACGGAACCAAAAAAGAGAAACAGCACTTCTCTGATGCTGCTTCTGCTGTATGCATTGCTCATCGTATCGCTTTTGGTGCTGACGCTTGCGGGCGCGCGGCTGTATTCCGATACGATGGATGCCCGCGACGCACACGCAAAGCAGCGCAGCGCGCTTTCGTATATTCAAAGCCAAACGGCAGCGTGCGGCGGCAAAGGGAACATCCGCCTGATCGACGGCCCGGAGGGCCCGGCGGTGTGCTTGCGCGAGCCGGAAAGCGACTTCGAAACGCGCATCTATTTATATGAAAACGCGCTGCGCACGGAGTTTTCACGGGTCACGGCGAAGATCGATCCCAATAACGCCGAAAAGCTGTGCGACCTTAAAACGTTTAAAGCCGAGCTTTCGGAAAACGGGCTTTTAACGATCACTGCGGACGGCATGACCGCCGGCGCGTATTGTGACGGAGGTGGCGCGGCATGATAGATTACGAGGAAAAGCGCAATGAAACGCGCCACCGCATGGGCTTTATGACCCCGCTGCTTGTGTTTGTTCTGGCATTTGTCGCGTGCTGCGGTGTCATTGCGTGCGTGTTCCTGCGCGCGCCGTCATCAGCGATGAAGCGGCGAGGGAAAGCGCAGGCATTGCGCTGTGCCGCAGCGCCGCAGAGGAGTTTCGCGCGGGAGAGATCCCCGAAAACGGCGAAATAGCATATTTCACAAAAGATATGGCAAGCTGTGCGGAAGCGGACGCTTACTATTATATAGAAACCGAAGTGACCGCCGCCGAGACCGAAACGGGAGCGTTGTATGCCGGGAAAATCACGGCGTATACGGCGGAGCAGGATAAAGAAATTTATGCGCTGAATGTACGGTGCTACCAGCCGAAGGAGGGAACGCCATGAGCCGAAATCGATTCCGCATCGGCAGCATCGCGGTGCTGTTCGCGGTCGTTGTGCTGTGCGTCGCCATTTTCGGCGTACTTACGGTGTCCCTCTGCCGTATCCGATCGCCGTGCCGCAGAGCGCTACGGCGAGCACGTGGAAGTGCTGTATGCCTGCGAAAACGCCGGGCAAAACTGGCTTTCCGAAGCAGATGCGTATTTAAAGGGCGCGGGAGATCTGCCGGAAAACACGGAAGAGACCGAAACCACGCTCAAAACGGAGATCACGCGCGGCAACATGCAGCTTGAGATCTGCTTAAATAAGATAAACGGCAGCTATGAGATTGCAAAATGGCGCTGCACAGCGCGCTGGCAGCCGGATGACTCCCTGAACCTCGGGTAAGAAAGGCGGAGTACAATGAACATGACTGAAATTTTGAAAAGTGCCGTGGAGCGCGGCGCTTCCGATATTTTCGTGGTGGCGGGCCTGCCGCTGACGTATAAAGTGCGCGGCGAACAGCAGCGTGAAACGGCGGACGGCGCCTTCACGCCCGAAAAGACCGAAGCATTCGCAGCGGAAATCTATCGTCTTGCCGCGCGTGAGCCGCACTGCTTAAACGGCAGTGCGACCGATGACGATTTTTCGTTCTCGCTCAGCGGTACGGGACGCTTCCGTGTGAATCTGTTCCGCCAGCGCGGCAGCATTGCCGCCGTGGTGCGCGTCATCCGCTTCGGTCTGCCTACGGCCGAAGAAGCGCACATTCCGCCGGAGGTCATGCGCGCGGCACAGATGAAAAAAGGCATCGTGCTCGTTACGGGATCAGCGGGCAGCGGTAAGTCCACAACGCTCGCGTGTATCATCAACGAGATCAACCGTACGCGCACGGGGACATATTCTGACGCTCGAGGATCCGGTAGATACATCCATCGCCACGATAAGTGCATTGTGAGCCAACGTGAGATCGGCTGCGACTGCCCGAGCTACGTCGCCGCTTTGCGCAGTGCACTGCGCGAAAGCCCGGACGTGATTTTGCTCGGCGAAATGCGCGACAAAGAGACAATGGAG
>ENA-OQLB01001131-OQLB01001131.1-human-gut-metagenome-genome-assembly--contig:-NODE-1131-length-12335-cov-1.569463_pt1 | contig 12335 bp, 16 predicted proteins | sample MGYA00242656_ERZ504813 | MGnify/ENA primary metagenome ERZ504813 (study PRJEB26092, sample SAMD00036388) | human gut metagenome | host: Homo sapiens | study: EMG produced TPA metagenomics assembly of... | reverse complement strand
AAAAATATTTTGTCCTTGTACTAGCATTTGAGCAAATCCTGATGCTAAGAACTCTTTCTCACTTCCAAAGATCATCTCCCCTAGACCAAGTCCAGAATGAACCAAAAATAATCCATTGGGATCAATAAATACAGAACTGATCATAATTGCAAATCCAGCAATTAATGTCAGTGAAGCAACCAATACAAAAGAATCCCTCAATACATTTAAAAAGCGATTTCCTGATACTTTACAGATCAGTGCAGTAAATTTATCTTTCATTTTTCTCTCCTTTTTTGTTTTAGACATCTCCGGATAATGTCCAAAAGCCCTCCTGTGTAAAAGCGTTTACATTGCAATTATATCACTGTTGAGAAATTTATCAATATTATTTTTTGTTATGAGAATTTCTCTATTGTAATTAATTTGGTTTATCGATATAATTATAAATAAGAAAAAGAGGTATTAATATGGACTTTAAAAAAACAGTTGCCATTCATTATACTGAGTTTACACCTAGTGAACGTAAAATTTGTGCTCGTATCTTAGAAGATCCTCAAATCGTTAATAACTCCATTGTTGTTTTAGGCGACCTTTGTGAAACTTCTAAGTCTGCAATCCTACGTTTCTATCAAAAGCTTGGATACCGTGGATACTCAGAATTCAAATATTCTGTTGAAGAAAGTTTTAAAAATAACGATGAAAAAAAACTCAGCAACGAATCATTACTGAGTCAGATTTCTCAAGAATACAGTAATACGATTTTAGAACTTGGTGCTCTAGATTATGATCATCAACTAAAAGAACTAGCATCATTGATTGACAAATATCCACATGTCTTATCAATTGGGATCAACAATACCTATTTTGCTGCTAGTCAGTTAGAATATTCTTTATACTCTCATAATCGCTTTATTCAAAGTGTACGCGAGGATATTCAGCTTACCTATCTAATTAACTCTATTAATCAAGATTATCTTTGTATTATCTATAGTGTTTCTGGTTCTACTTATACTTATGAAAACTTTATTAAAGAAGCTTCTGCTAAAGGTGCAAAAATAGTTTTAATCACGATTGATGGTAATTCTGAATTATTACCTCTAGTTGATTTAGCATTTGTTTTACCTTCGATTTCCTTACCAATTAGCAGTATCGATTCTATTATTCAATTGATAATCGTATTATGTTATATTATTTTTCTGAAATTATCTCCTATTACTATGGATTAAATACGTAAAATTAAAAATGCTATGATAACATAGCATTTTAATTTATATCAACTTATTCGTAATTTCTTCTTCACTTTGAGGACGTCCAAACAAGAATCCTTGAATATAATCTAATTCCATCGGTTCAACAACATTAAATTCCTCTTCTGTTTCAATTCCTTCCAACAATACCTCAATATCAACATCGTGGCAAATTTGAGCAATAAAACGAATAAAAGTTTTATCAAATTTACTAATCTTAATATCACGTACAAACGTTTGATCAATCTTGACAATATCAGCAGGAACAGTCTTTAAAATTTCCAATGAGGCATACCCCGTTCCAAAATCATCCATTGCAATTTTAAATCCCAATTCGCGAAGCTGCTCAAAAATTGTTCTTAGTAAATCCATGTTCCTAACCATATAGCTCTCTGTTAATTCTAAGACAATATTTTTAGGTGCCAGCTTTTCTTTTTTCAGAACCTTTTTTACATCTTTCACAAAATCACTATTTAACATCTGAAGCGCAGATACATTAATACTAACAGAAAATTCAGGATCATATACGACCCACTTCGAACAAGCCTGAATTGCTTTCTTTATAACCCATAGACCAACTGGGATAATTAGCCCGCTCTCTTCAAGAATGGGAATAAATTCAACTGGTGATACTTTTCCTAATTCTTGACACTGCCATCTTAACAATGCCTCAACTCCTTTGATTTGTTTACTACTCACCTCAACTTGGGGCTGATAATTTAACTCGAAGCCACGATAATCATCACTTACACTTTCACGAATATATTTTAAAATTTCTAATGAACGCATCTTATGCTCAAGGATGTAGTTTGAAAAGAAAGTTAATTTATTTTTTCCATTATCCTTGGCATATTGTAATGAATAATCAGCATATTTATTTAGTTCATTATATGTTAACCCATCTTTAGGATAAATTGCACATCCAGCTGAAATTTGAATCGGACATTTATAACGTTTTAATAGTTGTTCATGCAATAATTGTTTCTGTATCTCATTATATAATTTAGTAATTTCCAATTCGGTACTATTTTCAATCAACAGCCCCATTTGATCGCTATCCAATTTATAAATACTAGTATTACCTGGCAAAACTGCCTGAATCAATTGGCTACTGTTTAATAATAAAATCCCCAAATGAACGGTCATATATTTCGTTAATATTTTTAAAGTCATCAATATCAATAACCATAATTCCAAGATTATCGATTGCTTTATCTTTAGTCTTAAGCTCAAAAGCTTTCGCAAATTCTTGACGATTATATAAATGAGTTAGGGGATCAATTTTATTTTGACGGTCTAACTGTGTCATTATTCCAGCAAATAAATTAGGCTCACCAAATTCATCGCGCATTAACTGTCCACGACATTTTAACCAAATATACTCACCATCACTATTCATCGCTCGAAATTCAACAGAATGATAATCCATCTTATTTTCGCCAATTGCCATATTTGATTTATAAAAACGTTCCCAATCTTGGGATGTACGATTGCCTTCCAAAATGGTAAAGGATGGTCAATAATTTCTCCTGGTAAATTAAAAACTTTTACTTGGGCTGGTGAATATCTAAAAATACCTGTCTTCATATTACATATGTAAATAAAATCATCAGTACTTTGATCAAAGCTTCATAAAGTTGTGTTGGATCATATTGAAAACAAGCTACATCAGTAGATCCTACTGAAACATCTTCCAATTCTGCTAACTGAGTTCGACGATATCGCAACTTTTCCTGATACATTTGTTCATCTGCTCTAGTTATCACATCATTAACAGTCAATTTATTAGTTGGTAAAACTGTATACATTCCAAAAGCATATGAAAATCCGTAAGGCTTATTGTATAAAGCTTGCAGCTTTTGTATATTTTTTTGATTCTCAATTAAAAATTTAGCACTATCCTTAGTATTTTTATGCCCAAAAACTAGAACAAATTCATCTCCACCTAATCTAAAGATAAGATCTTCCTTATCAAGATCCTGCTTTACTGCATAAGCAATTTGTTTTAATAAAAAATCTCCTTCTTGATGACCAAAAGAATCATTTACTCTTTTTAAATTATTTATATCTAATAAAGCAATTGTAAAGCTTTCTTTAGCTTTTTTCTTTTTCACCATAAACTCGAGCAGTTTTTCTTTTCCAGCACGACGATTTAATAATCCACATAAGTCATCAATACTAGCCTGGTGACTTAGGATTTCAGAATCAGTAATATCGATTGACTGTTGCATGTGAACAATTTTACCATTTTCCCATTTAATTAAACTATCATAGTTTTCAAAAATACGATTAGTAAGATCACTATTTTCACGCCAGCTAATCGACTGATATAAATTATTAATTTGTTTTAATTTGATAAGTGGACAAAATGGACATGGTCCGCTTTGATTCTTTTGAAGTGTTTTCCAACATATTTTACCTTCTGGATCTTTCAAATTATAAGTTTCTTTCATCTTATTATTCATAAAAATTATTTCATTTGTTTGAATATCTGTAAGATATAAATTAATTTGCATATTATCTACCAGCTGCTTAAAATCATCAAACCCATTGTTAACACTCCTTTACTCCAAATTTCAACTATCTTTATTATACCATACTAACAATTACTAAAGGTAAAACTATTTTTAAATTATAAAAACATTAGTTATCATTAAATATAAACTTTATCCCCAAAAACTTTGAAGATATTTGCTTTGGACTTAGATAAGAAAATGACGAGTATCACAAATAATGCTATACTTTAAGTACTATTAATAATTTAGAAAGGATAATTTTTATGAAAGAAGATCTAATAATTGAATGGTTTCAATCATGGTTTGATTCCCATTGGAATAATTTTGAAGTGATTTTTGAATCCGATGCTTATTATAGTGAATCTTGGGGTCCTGAATACAAAGGAATCATTGAAATAAAAAAATGGTTCAATGACTGGCACGAACACTTTAAATTAGATAAGTGGGAAATTAAACAATTTATTCACACTAATAAACATTCTATTGTTGAATGGCACTTTAGTTGTATTGACTTAGATGGCGTTCATGAATTTGATGGTATATCTTTGATTGAATGGAGTCCTAATAGTCTTATAAAATCATTAAAAGAATTTGGATCATCACTTCCTAAATATGATCCCTTTGAGCAACTATAATTAACACAGGGAGAGATAATAATGTTTTATAAAATATATCATGATACGATTCCACCGTATCTTTTAGAAATCATGAACACAAATATCTTTACTCGCCTCAAAGATATTGGAATGAATTGTGGAATGGAATATACACAGTTTCAAACATTTAAAAATAGTTTTGGAGTTTCAAGATATGATCATAGTATTGGCGTTTCTTTAATAACTTATCATTTTACTCATGATAAGCATGCTACTGTTGCAGCTCTATTACATGATATAGCCACCCCTGTATTCGCTCATGTTATTGACTTCTTGAATAATGATTATGAAAAACAAGAGTCTACTGAAGCTGAAACAAAAAAGATGATTTTTAATAGTCGTGAATTACAAAAATTTTCTTAAATACGAGATAGATATTAATCTAATCTATGATTATCATAAATATCCAATTGCCGATAATGAAGTCCTAAATTATCAGCTGATCGATTAGAATATACTCTTGCAAACGCATATTATTATAATTTTTATCAGTCGAACAAATTAAGTCAATTTATTACGATTTAATAATTAATGATAAAAAAGATGAAATTATCTTTAAAAGTAAAGATAAAGCAATAATGTTGACAAAAGTAATGTTTCAATGCAGTCGTGTTTACACCTCTGATGAAATCGATATTGTATGGAATATTTAGCTAATCTATTAAAACTGCGTTGACAAAAAAGCTTATCACACAAGATGATTTATATACTAATGAAAGTTCTGTCATTAAAAACATCTGCAAAGACAAAGAATTAAGCGATAAATGGGAAGCTTTTTGTCATTTTCATCAAGTTGATATTAGTCATAATAAAAAAGCAGGTTATTATAAAATAAATGCTAAACATCGCTACTTTAATCCTATGATTGGAAATCAGCGAATCATCAACCAGTCTCCCAAATTTAAAAGTGAACTAAACAGTTTTTTAGGAGATCATTTTGATCGTTATGTTAAAGTTACTTAAAATAAGTTATTCTCAAAAAAAACAACTGCTAAATAAAGCAGTTGTTTTTATTCAATTGGGCGTTGATAAAAACCGCCAAAGAAATTTTCCGTAGGAATAACATTAATTATCGCCTTTTCATCAGATTCATGCATTAATTGAACAATATCTTGAACCTCATAAGCAGATACAACCGTATGAAGTAAACTCATTGGATTTTTACTATAACCACCATAACCATTAACAACTGAAACACCATGACGATAATCTTTAACATATCTTTCAATTATCTGTTCCGGGTGGGTTGTTGTAATCTGCAATGTTACCCGCTTATACCTTTGGTAAAATGATGAGATTGTTTTGGTTGAAATAAACTGGAAGACAATTGAATAGCCTGCATATATCCAGCCAAACATATACCAAAGACATACAAAGAAATCAAGGCATTGAAAATAAAAACATACTCCCAGATGGATTTACCCATTTTATTAGAAACATATAAAGCAATAAAATCGGTACCAGCTGATGAAGTATTCCCTCTTAATGCAATTACTGTCGACATCCCATAAACAAATCCACCAAAAAAAACATTTAAAATAACATCATTAAATAACGGTGGGAATGTACAAATCCTTAATAAAAAGCTTGTTAAAAAAACTTGGCACAAAGAAGAAATAACAAATTTCTTTCCAATACTTTTAAAACATAAGATTGCTACTGGTACATTTAAAACAATCAGTCCTAAAGAAGTAGAAAAATTAAAGCCATATAATGAAGTAATTCGATCAATTAAAATTGCTACACCAGTAAAACCACTAGATAACAGATTAGCTGGTTCTACAAAAACTTTGATAGCGTATGTTTGCAAAAAAGAAGATGCAATTACTGCTACAATCGTTATTAGATATCGAAACCAGAGTTTGTTTTTCATAATCCTAATTTCACTAATTTTTCAACTAATTCCTTACTAACCATGTCAAAATCATCTTTATGCTCTGCCGGTCCATAGCAATAGTTTACAAATTCTCCACTTGTAGTTGGATCATTTTGCCAATCTTTACATGAAGAATGAATTTGAGCGATTCCTGTATATTCCATGATTGCTTGTCCGTTTGTACTGTTAATTCCACTTCCAGCTAATATTTCTATTTTATAGCCATACTTTGTTTGTAATTTTTTGATTAAATCTTTTACCATCAGCGGCTTTAGCTCGTAGTCCGCTCGTAAGCAAGCGATCAATGCCTAAATTAATTAATATCTCAATACTGGCATATGGGTCTTTTACACAATCATAAGCACGGTGGAAAACCGCTTCTTTTTGATAAGACTTATTAGTGAAACCATTTCCTTGGTTCTTTCAATATCAATTTCATGATTTTTTAATAAAAATCCAAAGGCTATACCATCGGCTCCATTTTCTAATAGATCCTTAGCTTCTATCATCATCTGTTTAAATTCAATATCTGTATAACAAAATCCCGCTCCACGTGGTCGAACCATGCAGATTACCTTTAAGTTTGTAGTATTTTTTGTCAATTTTAATGAACCAATGCTAGGTGTTAGACCACCTAAATGTAAGGCACTATTCAACTCAATTCTTTTTGCTCCACCATAATATGCATTTAGAGCATCTTCATAACTTCCACAACATATTTCAATCACTCTGCATCCCTACTTTCATTTTGCTAGATTATATAACTTAAGGCGTAAATCTTAAGCATTTGTAATAATATCTTCAATTGTCATCCATTCATTAGGTTGGTGACCAATTCCTTTTTGACCAGGAAATGATGGTCCAAAAGGAACAATATTAGGCATCAACTTAGCATATGTCCCACCGGTTGTAGTAACTGGTGTTCCATCATCTCCAGTTACCTTTTCATAAGTATGGACTAATGTCTTTACTAATTTACATTTTAGCGGGAATTTTACAGGATCATAATTTCCCACTAAATTAACTTCAAAATTGCTAACTACCATCTTTATATTATTGACTATTGTTTCCACTGTGACACTCGCTGGATAACTAACACTAAATTGAATACTTGGATCTCCGTCTAATTCTAATTGATAATTTCGAACTTCTAATAATCCAAATTCTTGATCTTGAAAATCAATATTAAACCTTTCACCATTATTTTTAGCATTTAAAATATAATTATTGACCAAATCAAAGAATTCTTTTAATCTATCCTTTTTCCCGCATATTTTAATTATAGCCCGTCCACGCTCACCATAAACAACAGGATATTTACAATCTGGTGTAAATCCCATTAACGGCGGTCTTTCTTTACTTAAATAATATTTTAAATCTTCAAAACCAGATTCTTCATCACAACCAAAGATAATTCTAATCTCATGAGCTAATTCAAGTTTTAATTCTTTAAGTGCATAAAGAGCAAATAGACATGATAAGATTGGTCCTTTATTATCTAAAATTCCCCGACTATAAATCACCCCATCTTCTACATACCCACTAAACGGAGGCTGTTTCCAGCCTGTCCCAACTGGAACAACATCTAAATGACCAATAGCACAAATATAATCTTTACTTTCACCATAACTTGCATATCCGATATAATTATCAATATTTGTTGTTACAAATCCCAACGAAGCAGCTAAATCCAAAGTAGCATCTAAAGCTGCTTTGACCCCTGAGCCAAATGGAGCATTTTCTAAAGGAGCTGTTTCAACACTATCGATTTTTACAATTTCAATAATACTTTTAATCATTTGTTCAGCAATATCATCAACTTTTTTTAAAATTATATCTTCCATCTTATTTTTCTTCTAAAGGGGCTGTTCTTGTAGCCATATAATTATCTAACCATTCTTGACTAGCTACCGTATGTATACATTTTCCATCTTTATTTTCTGTCAAATAAACAATTGGTTCTTGGTCAGCAGTAGCAACAGCAAATGAAAATCCTTCAATATTTGTAGCAACACCCCATTCTCCTTTATTATTCATTGCTACCAAAGACATATCACCTGCTTGACCACGGCGTCTTTTAATTCTAAATCAAACATATTAACCGCTTTTTCACAAGCAGCCTGAGGATGCATTCCATCTTTCATTAAACGAACAATTTCATAAGCTACGCACCCTTTCATAACATCCTCTCCTAAGCCAGTAGCACTTGCACCACCGACTTTACTATCAACATAGAAGCCCGATCCAGAAATCGGTGAATCTCCGACCCGACCAGCTTTTTTCATAAATAAGCCACTTGTAGAAGTAGCCGAAGTCATTTTACCATGAGTATCTAAACATACCATTCCAACCGTATCATGTCCTGAATAGGGTTTAATTTCCAATGCTTGAACTTCTTTTACACGATTACGATAGTGAATTTTAGCACGATCAGTCAACATATTCTTTCTTTCAAAACCTTCTTTATGAGCAAATTTTTCAGCGCCTTCACCAACTAACAAATTGTTCACTTTTTCTTTTGATAATCGTCTTGCAATACTTACTGGATTTGCATAATCTTTGATTGCCGCTACCGCACCAATATCTAATGTATCACCATCCATAAAAGCCGCATCTAATTCAACTTCCATTTCTTCGTTTGGCAACCCGCCATATCCAACTGACTTATAGTACGGAAAGTCCTCTACCTCTCTAACCGCTATTTCGATTGCGTCACCAGCGTCACCACCTTCTGCTAAAACTTGACTTGCTTTACTGATTCCTTCTACGGCCATTCGCCATGTTGCAATAATACCCCCACATCTAAGAGTTCCTCCTTTATTTTTTGATAAAAGGATGCGTTATCCGCATCCTTTTTAGTTTAGAAACAATACTTTGAAGTAATCGGATTTAGATCTTCATGATCAACTAATGCTTTCGCTAATTTGCACATTCCATCTAATGATTCATTTAAGCCAATCCCACCTTTTTTTGGTGTTTCAATAATATGAATTTTATCTTTAAATTCATTAATCGTTTCTTCATTTTCTTTTGACATTGCTGCAAATGCAGGAATATCTGTTGTCTGATTAATATCATAGGCAATATTAGCTGCCATCTTGCCATAACCTAAATAGTTAAATGCTGGTCCACACATTACTACATCAGGTTTTAACTTATTAATCATCGCGCATAGTTTACGACTAACTTCTTCAGGATTTGCTTCATAATACCCATCACCACAATATAAACATGCCATCACGCGTCCGTCAACTGTTTTTAAATATTGTTCCATCATAATTGCTGGTCCAACCGGTTCTTTTTTAGCTCCTAAAGGAATCATATGGTCATCTTTGATTCCTGCACCAGATTGAATTTGATCATAAATCATAATTACTTTCATAAAATTGCCTCCTATAAATCATCAAATGATAAGTCATCTAATGAAAATCGTCTTCTTCTGCTTCATGAACTGCATTAGCTTCGTCGTTAATATATTGCTTATCCATAATTTTAATAAACGGCATGTAAATAAAGATTCCTAATACTAGTAAGACTGCTTGCAAAATAGCACCAACCCAGTTAGTTGCTAAAAATCCAGAAATAATTACTGGGGTTGTCCATGGAATATTAATCCCTGAGCAAATCGGTACTAACCCCGCAGACATCGCAAGATAAGAAATAATAATATTGATTGTTGGCACCAAAATAAACGGAATAATCATTGTTGGATTTAACACGATTGGTAACCCAAATACGATTGGTTCATTGATTCCAAAAATCCCTGGTACTAATGATAATTTTCCTAATTCTGTAATTCGTTTAGATTTACAGAATAATAACATTGCAATAATCAATGATAATGTTGAACCACAACCCCCGAAAGTTGCAAATAAATCTTGGAATTGTTGACAAATAATATGTCCTTCACCAACACCCGTTTTAAAGAATTCAATATTTTCTACTGACAATGTTTGTAAGATTGGATTAAATACAGCACCAACTACTGAACCCCCATTTACTCCGAAGAACCAGAATAAATGCAAGAAGATATAAGCAATAATCATCGCTCCTAAAGTATCTCCTAAATTAAGTAATGGTGTTTGTAAGAATTCAAATATAATTTGAAACACATTTGTTCCTAAAAAACCAAATAATAAGTTAATTGCAAAGAAGAAAGTCATTACAACAGTTGCTGGAATTAAAGCCGCAAACGATTGTACGACAGTAGGCGGTACTCCTGCCGGCATTTTAATTACCCAGCCTTTTTTCTCAACCCATGAATAAATATGCACAGCTACAAATGCACAGATAATTCCAACAAAAATACCTTTTGCCCCAACCATCCAGTTGGGATACCTGTTAAAGATACTGGTATTTCTTTACCTGCCATTTCTACAGTTCCTTCTACCGTATAAGGCATGATCAAGAACCATCCCATGATAGCTACCGCTGCTCCAAATATTTTATCAGTCTTCATCTGACGAGCAAATGAATAAGCAATCCCTACTACAGCAAAGACTGCCATAATAGTAAAGGTTGCTCCTGATGGCTTTTCAATAAAAGCAGCTAATGTCTCCCCTGTATTTGAATTAATGACTACTGAACTTAACCATTCTGTCCATGCAGGAATTGGAAAATTTGCAATCAGTAAGAAAATTGAACCGGCAATCAATAATGGTGTTGATACTAAGAACCCATCACGAATCGATACTAAATATTTATTACGGCCAATAGCTTCAGCTAAAGGCATTAATATTTTTTCAAGTTGTTTAATCATTCTTTTACCCTCCTTTTTATTTATTTGCTTTTATTAGTCTAATCGCTGATTTAAGAACTTTTTCACCATTCATCATGCCATAATCACCTTGATCGATTACAGCTATAGGAATTCCTTGGCTACCAAATTGTTCTACCGTTTCCTCATACATGTATTTCACTTGTGGTCCTAATAAAATACAGTCTGGACGATCCTCTGAGATAATCTCCTCTAATTTATTGTGGGGAAAGGCAGCAACTTTAATAGGTAAATTATGTTGATTAGCAACATCCTGCATATTACTTGCCAACATACTTGTTGACATTCCCGCACTACAAAATAGATAAACTTTTTTCATTTCTTTGTCCTCCCTTTGTTATTGTTAATATTTTTCTAATGCTTTGACCCGTTCATTTAAACGAATAATTTCTAAAGCCATGACCTTAATTGTTTCAGCTGACATTAATTGATCTTCGGCATGCATTAACAGAATACTTGGTACAACATGATTTCCACTAGCTTCTTGTTGAATCAATTCACTATGGGCTAAGTGTCCACCGTTAAAAGATTCTTCACCTTCCTTGATTTTTGCTCTAGCTACATCAAATTCACCATTAGCAGCAACCTTCATTGCTTCGATAAAACTTGATTTAGCCATTCCTACAGCTGATATAATTTTAAAACTCACTAACTCTAAACCATCCATTTTTTATCCTCCAATACCCTTACAATCAACATTATAAGTAATTAATTTTTTTATTGTTGCTAGTCATCTTTCCTAGACTTAGGAAATTATTTACATAGCACTACTTTAGTATTTCCTAAATAATCATGCAAAGTACGATGTTCTCCTTTAAATAAATAAAGTAAAATACTGATTCACTAATTATAATCCTGCATACATCAAAGGTGTAACAAAATTTGTTTGGTAATAATCGTAACCAGTTCATGCCAGATTGCAACTTGCAGTATATAAAACACCCTCAATTACAATAACTCCCAATAATTGTCTTAATAGCATATTTTTTATTGTTACTTGCTCATTATTCACTTTAACAATTTTGATTTTACAAATTTTCTTGCCGAGCGTTTGCCCCGGATAAATATAAGCTGGAACAATTACAAAGTAAAAAATTGCAAATAAAACAGCTAAAATTCCTGCAATGATCCCATATGGCTGTTTAAATTCAACAATGTTTTGATTTAACATTGTATTCGTTAACTTTTGTGAAATAATCGCAATCGGAATCGCAGTACATAAAGCCCCGACATACCAGTCAATTAAATAGCTTATAAATCGTTTTACTAATGGAGCATCAT
>ENA-OQLB01001130-OQLB01001130.1-human-gut-metagenome-genome-assembly--contig:-NODE-1130-length-12335-cov-1.796527_pt1 | contig 12335 bp, 16 predicted proteins | sample MGYA00242656_ERZ504813 | MGnify/ENA primary metagenome ERZ504813 (study PRJEB26092, sample SAMD00036388) | human gut metagenome | host: Homo sapiens | study: EMG produced TPA metagenomics assembly of... | reverse complement strand
GACAAGGGCAAACTAGCCGAAAAAGCTCAAAAAGGGAGAAACGATGAAACTGAAAGGCCAAACTGGAAGAGGCTACCCTGTAATGCGGAGGATGCAGACAAGAAGAATTACTAAGCTTCAAAGGAGAACAATGAACTGAAAGCTGCAATCCAGGCACAGGCTACAATGGGAGCAGTTGCACCGACTTCTGAGGATTCCGAAAAGAAACCGGCGGCCAAAGGCTCAAAGAAAACTGAGTAGGAGGTAGCTTATGTATTTAGCAACGAAAGACGGGAGTTCCTGCCGGATTCCCGAAAGAAAGGCAGCATATTACAAAAGCATGGGCTATTCGCTTGAAAGCCTGGAGCCGGAAGTCAGAACGGGCACATCTTCTCCGAAAGAAAAGAAGACCGGCAAAAAAGATTCAGCTACGCAGGAGGGCGTAAACCCGGCGAATAGCTGATTTTTCTTTGCAGCCTACCATTTTATCAGAAAGGGGTGTTTCAATGGTCCAGGGGGACGTAAGAAGACCGTATGTGGATTTTGCATACTACAAGAATGATTACGGTGGCACGCAGATAAAAACGGAGAATGATTTCAAGAGAGCCGAGAGTATTTCGGAAGCATTCGTGAACCAGGTTACGTTTGGCCGGATTGCAAGACTGAGTTCGGTTATAGACTCAATCAAGGATGCAATCTGCCGTGTAGCTGATACGGTGGCAGTACAGAACGAAAAGAGAGAAGCTGTTGTGAAGTCAGAATCCAACGATGGATATTCCATCAGCTATGCGGATGCCATGAATGATACGGCGTTTCATAACGAGATGTACAGGGCTGTGAGGTCATACCTGGCGAACACCGGACTGCTGAACAGAGGGTGGGTGAAAGAGTATGACGATAAACAGTGATGTGACGATCTTCAATATCAGAATCGGAGCCGACCGGAGAGAAAAGTTCTATGCAACAAGAATTATGGGCGTTTCGTGGTACGGAACAAAGGAAGAGACTGTATCGGACACAGACCGTAAGGATAAGGCGAAATGCGTAATCCGAATCCCGGCTACAGCGACAGTAGAAGCCGGAAAGCAGTATATAAGCGAAGAAAAATACAAGAAACTGTCAGACGAAGATGTAGAAAAGTACTGGACCATACAGAAGAATGCTTATATCATGCGAGGAACATATGAAGGTGAGATACCAGATAATCCGTTGAAAAGTATAGAGAATCTGGTTACGATTACGGATTTTGCTGATAACACGATCAGAGGAACCAACAGGACAAAGCACTGGAGAATAGGGGGTGCGTGATGGCACTGAAAAAGATCACAACTCCGAAAGGTCAATCATTAATTCTGGAAATGGGAAAGCAGAGATGACCTGGAATCCGGATTTTGCGGAAAAAAGGAATGCTCAGTTCAGCAGAAAGCAGATGTTTGTGGATTCGGAGGTGCTGAGAAGGTGTAGTCCGAGAGTTCCGTTCCAGACTGGTATGTTGGAGGAATCCGGCAAACTGGGAACGGATGTAGGCAGTGGAGAGGTAGATTACATTGCCCCGTATGCTGCCATGCAGTATTACCAAACCGCAGACACCAGACGTATGATGCGAACCGAGGAGCACATTGGTTGAACGAATGAAGGTGGCTGAAAAAGAAGACATTCTGCGAGGCGCAGATAAGATTTAGGAGGTTACATGGCAGTAAATAGTGTACTGGAGGGTATAACAGAGTATTTTCTGAAATGCCCTCTTTTGAAAGACGGTGTATTCCGGGTAGATGCCCTTGGGCCAGACCCGGTAGAGTACACCATAGAGACCGGGATATTCGACCCGGTAATCCAAAGATATGTAGATGGCAGTTCGGAACGGCAGTATCAGTTCCAGTTCGGTTCCAGGGAGTTTTACAGCATGGACCGGGTACAGAACATCGAGAACAGCACGTTTTATGAAGAATTTGCGAACTGGGTAGAGGAGAGCAGCATGGCAGGCAACCTCCCGGAACTTCCGGAAGGAATGTGTGCAGAGGAGATAGAGGTTCTTTCCCCTGGATATATCTTTGACGGAGCTATGAAAAACGCAAGGTATCAGATTTCCTTGCGATTATTGTATTTTAAGGAGGCAAGTAAAAATGGCAGGTAATGTAAGTGGCGCAAGAGAAGTGGTACAGAGACACCAGTTTGCGGATTATCTAAATATCGGAACATCCGAAAAGGCGAACTGGGTACTGATGGGCGTTGGTTTCACAACACTGGATGAACCTTCGGAGCAGAGAGCGAATCTGAGAAGTACGTGTGCGAGCCGTCTTCCTCTTCCTCTGTTGTATCCTACACATCGGTATTTCCGTTTGAAGCAAGACTCATCAAGAGCCAGGATGCGGTCAACGCACTGTACCATGTAGGAAGAAACCATTTAACCGGCAGCGATGCAGAATTTGAGTATTGCAGAGTAGAGTTATGGGACCAGAAGCAGAACACTTCTACACCGGTTGCAAATACATTTGCAGCCAGAAAGTTCCTGGTATCCGCCGAAGTGAGCGGAGTATCCGGAGAAAAGAAACAGAGCATGAGTGGAAATCTCAATGCAGTAGGCGATCCGCTTGACGGATTTTTCAATACAGAGACAAAAACGTTTGAAGAAGCTGCGGCTTAGAAATTGGAGGTAAAGTAATATGAGCATGTTAAAGATTTGTGGACAGGAATTAGAATTAGATCTGTTCGATGCAGACACGATGGAAGTTTATGAGAAATCTATGGACAAGGTTGTGAAAAGAGCCAATGAATCAAAGAAACACACAGAGCTGTCAAATGCTGACGGTATCCGTGAGCTGTGCGGAATCGTGAAAGACTTCTTCGATGAAGTATTTGGAGACGGTACAGCAGAAAAACTGTTCAAAGGCAAGAACAACCTGGCAATCTGCATGGATGCTTTCGGAACTGTTTCTGCTGAGGCTGGAAAGATGAAAGGCCAAGTCAATACGATTACGAACAAGTACAACATGAACCGGGCACAGAGACGCCAGGAAGGCAAGAAGAATAAGCACGGAAAGAACGGAGTTACAGTAACGCCAATCGGTAATGCGAGCGGTCGTGATAATTCATGAACCACAACATGCTTGTAGACTATCTTCCAGAAACAGTAGAGATTGATGGTGCGGAGTATGCGATAGAATCAAATTTCCGCACCTATATTTTGTTTGAGATGATGATGCAGGACCCGGAACTCTCAGACGATGAGAAAGCACGACAGGGGCTTGAGCTGGTATATCCGGAGATTCCGGAAAACCTGGAAGCTGCTGTTGATGAGCTGTTATGGTTCTATGCCTGCGGTAAGCGGTGGAGAGAGAAGAGAGCTGGTACGGTCGACGGAGCAGAAGAGGTGCAGAGGATCTATTCCTTCGAGCATGATGATGATTACATCTACTCAGCATTTCTGACGCAGTACCATATCGACCTACAGGACATTGAGTATCTGCACTGGTGGAAGTTCAAGGCTCTGATGAGACACTGTCTTCTGACCTGGAGTTTAGCAAGATCATGGGGTATCGTAGCATAGACATTGATGCGTCCATGACAAAGGAGCAGAGGGATTTCTACCGCAGGAAGAAAGAGCTGTACGCTTTACCGTTGCCTGCTGATGAGGAAGAAAAGGTAGATGCAATAGCAGAAGCCTTATGAATGGCGGTGACCTTACGGGACTGCTTTAGGAGGTGGCTTGCTATTGAAGATGTAAAGAAGAAAATGATCCGGGTAGAGTGCCCGGAATGTAGATATAAAATGCCGCTGTTTTTTGATGAGACAGCAGAATGTTCGGGCGTGATGGTCTCCTGCAAAGGCAGGAACTGTCATGCCCGTTTTGAATTAATTATCAAAAACGGAAAACAGATCAAGTAGTGCCATTATGAGCCGATGATTGAGCCGAAGAATTGAGGTGAAAACATGGGCTATGATGGTACGCTGAAATTTGACACCAGCATAGATAGTTCCGGTTTCCAGGCCGGATTAAGCAAATTATCTGAACTTGCAAGTGGAGCCATCAAGGCTACCACAGCGATTCTCGGAGGTACTGCAACAGCAGTAGCCGGTATTGGTACGGCTGCGATCAAGGTTGGTTCTGACTTTGAAGCAGGAATGAGTAAGGTACAGTCCATTTCCGGTGCGTCTGCGACAGAGATCCAACAGCTTGCGGAAAAAGCGAAGGAAATGGGTGCCAAGACGAAGTTCTCAGCGACAGAGAGTGCCGAGGCGTTCCAGTACATGGCAATGGCCGGCTGGAAGACCGGAGATATGTTGAACAGTATCGAAGGTATCATGAACCTGGCGGCGGCATCCGGAGAAGACCTGGCATCTACTTCCGATATCGTGACCGATGCCATGACCGCCTTTGGTCTGGCGGCTGACGGCACATCAACTATCATTAAAGATGGATACACGAAAGAAGTATCAAATGCCACCCATTTTGCGGATGTACTGGCGAAAGCGCGTCCAATTCCAACACGAATGTCGGAATGATGGGCGAGACGTTCAAATACGTTGCTCCGGTTGCTGGTGCTCTTGGATTCTCTGTCGAGGATTGTGCCACAGCAATCGGTCTGATGGCAAACTCCGGAATCAAAGCAAGCCAGGCTGGTACCTCTCTGAGATCGATATTCACACGAATGGCGAAGCCGACCAAAGAAGTGCAGGCGGCGATGGACCAGTTGGGAGTCTCTCTGACGAACAGTGACGGTTCCATGAAATCGCTGAAAGAGATTATGAAAGACCTGCGTTCTGGATTTGCCGGTCTGACAGAAGCACAGAAAGCCCAGGTAGCTGCGGCTCTTGGCGGACAAGAGGCGATGTCTGGTCTTCTGGCCATCGTGAATGCGTCCGATGAAGACTACCAGAAGTTAGAGGATTCCATTTATGATGCGGATGGTGCTGCGAAAGAAATGGCAGACACCATGAATGACAACCTACAGGGAGCGATCACACTTTGTAAGAGTGCGCTGGAGTCTGTAGGTATTGCCTGTACGAAGAAGTACAGGAACCAATGAAAGAGACTGTCAAAGTCATAACCGGCATGGTTGAGGATATGAACAACGCTATGGCTGAGAAAGGCTTTGATGGTCTGATTGAGGCGTTCGGCAACTCACTTGCTGAACTGGCTAAGATGGCGATGGATGCTGCACCGAAATTGATCGGAATAGCAGAGGATCTGATAGCGACGTTCGTAAATGCATCATGGACCACCAGGAGGAATTTGCCGAAGCAGGGGCGACTCTTGTTGCTGAGCTTGTAAAAGCAATCATGAATGTAGCCGGGGACATGTGGTCTGCCGGTATTTATTTGTTTACAGAGTTCCTACAGGCGCTTTCCGATCATTCAGAAGAAATCGGCCAGTCGTTCGGGGAAATGCTCGGTAAAATCGGAGAGGCGGTACAGGAAAATCTGCCGCTTATCATCCAGGCTGCGAAAGATTTTGTGGCCGGATTCTGTGAGGGGCTTTCGGAAGAGTTTCCTGGCGTATCTTCGCTGATCGAAGGATTCTGAACGGATTCATAGATACAGCGAGCACGATCATCCAGGGAATCGTTGATGTTGTCTCTGACCTGTTCGGTGTGATTGATGGAGCAGATCCTGGAACCTTGAGGCTGTCGGATATGCCATTGGCGTTATAGCTGGCTCTATCGCAGCCTTAAACGTTGCTAAAAGTGTCATTGAACCACTCAGCACACTATTCTCCGTTCTGAAGACATTCAAGGGCGGGGTATCCGGAATCATCGGAGTTGTAGGAAAAATAGTAGAAGCTTTGCCCTTTGGAGCGGTGGAGCCGGAACACTGATGGAAGTTCTGGAACTTGAGTTCCCGAAAGTAGCCGGTATCTTCGGCACGATAGGCGGAGCAATCCAGAAAGTGATCGGATTCTTTGCAGAGTTCGGTTCTTCCATAGCCGGAATTGGTTCTATCATTGCAGGAGCGATCCTGGCAGTGACCAATTTCGTTGATATGTTCGTAAATGGCTTTGATGCCATAAAAGAAGTTCTGATGGTAGTCGGCATTGCGCTGGCGGCTGTCGGGGCTGTTATCCTTGGAGCACCTGCTCTGGTAGCTGCGGCGGTGGCTGCAATCGTGGCGGCGGTCGCTACTGCGGTCGTTCTCATCAAGGAACACTGGGACCAGATCGTTGATTTCTTCAAGGGAATCCCGGATAAGCTGAGTGAAATCGGTTCGGCTATCGCAGACTGGTTTTCCGGAATCCTGGACAGCATAGGAGAGTTCATAGACTCTGCGGTTGAGTGGTTTTCCGAACTGCCAGGTAAAATCATAGATGCGATCAGTTCCCTGGCGGATAGTTTCGTTGAATGGGGAGCTTCGATGCTGGAAACAGCGTCAGAGGTCGTATCGCAGATTATTGATTCGATTGTACAGTTCTTTACGGACTTGCCATACAAGATCGGTTATGCGATTGGCTTTGTGATCGGTACTCTGATTGAGTGGGGAGCAAATGTGATCAGCTGGATTGCAACGAACGTTCCTCAGATGATTGAGAATATCGTCACGTTTTTCTCTGAACTGCCGGGTAAGATTTGGAACTGGCTCGTAAACACATATAATAAGCTGGTTGAATGGGGCGGTCAGATGCTCCAGAAAGCCGGAGAGGTAGCAAGTAACTGCATAGACAGCATTGTGACGTTCTTCTCTGAGTTGCCTGGTAAGGTTTGGAATTGGCTAACTGATACGTTCAACAGATTTACGACGTGGGGTTCTAATATCCTGCAGAAAGCAAGAGAAGTTGGAGCCAACACGATAGATACGATCATCAATTTCTTTTCGCAGTTGCCGGGAAGAATATGGACCTGGTTGAGTAACACCATCCAGAAAGTGATCCAGTGGGGATCCGACATGGTGGCGAGAGGAAGACAAGCGGCATCCGATCTGTGCAGTGCTGTTATAAATGGAGTGGCTAATTTACCATCGCAGATGGCAAGTGTAGGCTACAACATCGTGATGGGCGTATGGAACGGAATCTGTAATGCGGCCGGTTGGTTCAGACGCCAGGTGCAGAGTTTCTTCTCTGGCATCGTAGACGGTGTTAAGGGAGCCTTAGGTATTCATTCCCCGTCCAAAGTCTTTGCAGATGAGATTGGTAAATGGATTCCACCTGGCATCGGTGTAGGTATTGAAGCTGAGATGCCGGACCTGTACCAGCAGATGGATGATGAAATGGCAAACCTCGGAAAACGGATGCAGACGGCGGTTAATGTGGAAACAGGAAAGATTGCTGTTGATAAGAGGGTCAGCACAACATACAAAGTTGAGAAAGAGAAGCAGGGTGTCTTCGAGAGTGGGGACACAACGGTAGAGATTACCGGAGAGACACACGTTCATGTAGATTTGGACGGCAGGGAAGTTGGAGATACAACAACACCGATTGTCGATGAAAACATGGCGAGATTGATACACACAAGAAGAGAGGAGGTTAATCATGTCGGGAGTAGGCATTACGTTTGACGAAACGCATTCGTTCCGGGACTGGGGCTTAAGACTCAAGAAGATTGTTATCGGCATACCGAAAGCAAAGACAGAGTATGTGAGCGTCCCCGGCATGAACGGGGACCTGGACCTCTCAGAAGCCCAGAACGGCGGTGTAAAATATGAGATGCGGACCTTGAAATTCACATTCGGGGCAAGAAACTGTAGTTATGAAAGATGGAGCGGTCTATTAAGCCAGATCGCTTCTGACTTGCAGGGAATCTCAAAGAGAATCATCCTGGATACCGACAAGGGCTATTATTATACCGGCAGGTGTGAGATTGAGACAGAGAAGAATAATGACGTAACAGCGGAGATTGTTATAAGCTGCAAATGCGAGCCGTATAAAATCAGCGTGGATTCATCGGATGAGCTTGGAAGTGGGATACGTTCAGTTTCATCAATGGCGTTATCCGGAACACCTCAGACATCACGATCAGCTCCGGCTCTGGATGGCAGAAGGTTACACTGGACGGTTGGGTGCATAACGAAACACTCAGAATTGTTTCCAATGCAGAAATGAAGGTAAGGTATCGCAATTCGACCTATACGATATATACCGGCGAGAATATCATGTATGACATTGTTCTGTACAAGGGAGTGAATGACCTTTACTTCCAGGGGACGGGCAAGGTTACGCTGATTCACAGAGGAGGGATGTTGTAGATGTATACGATTAAAGCCTATGTGGACGGCAAGGAGTACACGATTCACGATGCCAGGGTAAAAGCACTGACCGTTGGTGGAAATCCGTATTTTGAGGTTGGGGACAACATCAATGGCTCGGCAACCTTCAAGGTGTTTCCAACACACCCGTACTATGACAAGGTTAAGAAGCTGACAACAGACATTGTGATTTACCGGGACGATGAGCCGGAGTTTTACGGGCGAGTTCTCTATGACGATGAAGATTTTTCTGGAACAAAGAAAGTCTTCGTCGAAGGAGAGCTTGCCTTTTTGTGTGACAGCATCCAGAGACCAAAGGTTTATCACAACATCTCGGTCAAGGCGTATGTGCAGGATTTGATCGACATTCACAATGCACAGGTAGAGGAGAGAAAGCAGTTCGTTGTCGGCAGGGTAACGGTAAAGGATTCTAATGATTCACTGTACCGGTATTCCAATTACGAGGACACCAGAACGGCGTTTAAAGAGAAACTGACGAGCAGACTCGGAGGGCATCTGGTTATCCGGCACGTAGACGGACTTAGAATCCTGGATTACCTGTCAGATGAAGACTATTACACCAGGAACACACAGGGCATCCGGTTTGGGAAGAACCTGTTGGATTTCTCAAAGAACATGGATGCTTCGGACCTGGCAACGTGTATTATCCCATTGGGAGCGAAGCTGGATGAAGATGAGCAGGACCCGGCACTGGAGGCAATCTCTGAACAGAGAAGAACCATTGCGAGCGTCAACGGTGGCGTGGATTATGTCACAGACGATAATGCAGTGAAGGAATACGGCAAGATTTACAAGACCGTAACCTGGGACGATGTGACGGTTCCGGAAAACTTGAAGAAAAAGGCTGAGGAATATTTGAAGTCGGTACAGTTTGAGAAAATGGTACTGGAGCTAAAAGCGATAGACTTGAATCTGACGGATGAATCCTTCCAGAGATTTGAGGTCGGTAACATGATTCAGTGCGTTTCTACACCGAACGGTTTAGACCGGGAGTTTCCACTGACGAAGAAGAAGGTGTATATTACCAGCTTCAAGAACAACGCTGTTACGTTGGGCGATGAAACGAGTGCTAAGTCCTACACATCGTCAAATCGCCAGAATACGGCTCAAATTGAAGAGACGATAAAATCCTTGCCGAGTAAGTCAGAGATTTTGCAGGAGGCTCTCAGAAGCGCACAAGACCTCATAAACAAACAGGTAGCAAGCGGATATGCTGTGCATACACCGAATGAGTTTATTGTTGCCGATGATAAAGAGTATAAGGGCAAAGCTAAGAACCTGTGGAGATGGGGACTTGGCGGTCTGGCTCATTATAGCCAGGGATATGACGGACCAATAGACGGAGTGGCGTTGACTATGGACGGAAAGATCAATGGTGAAATGCTTCTTGTAAATTCCGTCAAGACAGAATCTTTGGATGCCGGATACCGGACATCAGTTGAAACGAAGATAACAGAGAGCGAAACAGCGGCGAAAAATCATGCCGATAATAAAGTCAGAGTTGCCAGAGAGGAGATAGAGAATTCTATTTCAAACCTGGAGAATAAGATTTCACTGTCAGTACGAAGTGTTAAGGAAAGAGTTACCAGAAAGAATTATATAACCGGTGGAGAACAGGAAACATTGGATCTGGCCAGATTCTCAATATCCGGAGCGACCAGCATTTGCAAGGCGGAGAAGTCGGAGTTTCTGAACATGAACGCCTTTAAGCTGACATTTTCTGGAACCGGAGCAGTAACGTTGACACAGAGCCTGGGAACTCTGGAGGCTGGCAATTATAAGATCGCTGTTGAAGCGGCGTACCCGGAAGGATCAAAGTACCGACCGTCTTATATCCAGTATGGATTTGCCGAAAATAAGTCCACAGCTTATCTCAGTGGATATACCGCAGATGAATACCATGCATACAGCAAAGAGGTCAAGATCACGAAAGCTGCAAAGTCTGTAGCTGTGACGGTATACGGATATTCCGGAAGCGTATTGTATGTAACGGATATCCGGTGTTTGAGGGATATGCAGGAGCTGTTGGATGATATCGATGCAAGGCTGGATGTCGAAGTTGGAAAAGTATCTGCAACCGTGTCAGAAGTATATGAAAACTCATTGCACAACTATTGCAACAATGGGAGCTTCTCAGATAGCACCGATAAGTTTACTGGATGGAGCAGAAGCAGTGCTGCGCAAGTAACGCAGACTACCCTTTCCGGAAAAAGCTGTGTGAAGATAGAGAATAATACTTCGACCTATAGCCTCTCATGGTACCAGAGACCGTGGGCGAAAAAAGGGAAAGTGACTGTAAGGTTCAAAGCTGCTTGTGATACGGAAGATTCCGGAAATGCACGGATACGAGTCACGATTGACGGAAAAGCATTTTTAACGGCTGCCGGAGAGCTTGGAAGTGGATGGAAACAGTTTGAATTTACAGCCGAAGCTACGCCATCGTATTTTTACACATACTTTTATAACTATGTGGCGGATACGACTGTATATATCACGGATGTTGAAATCCTTGGTTATATATCCGCATACTCAGAAAGTCAGTTGAGCGTGTTAAAAGATTCCATCGAGGCAGAGGTCAAGAGAGCAACAAAAGGCGAGGAAGATCTGAAGGCATCTATCAAAGTCAATGCCGATAATATTACCAGCAAGGTAAGCAAGGGAGATTTTGGTTCATATGTTACTCAGTATTATGACAGAGTAATTACGGCATTCAACAACAGCAGTAAGTATGTGCAGATCAGTGCAGGAGAGATAGCCATTTATGATTATGGCGTGTCTTCGTCAAAGAAACGAGCGGTATTCGATGAAAGCGGAAACCATTTCTATCGGGATGGTTATTATGTCGGATGTATTGGCACAAACCAGTGGGCTCAGAACAATTCTCATAAGGGCTGGTGTTCGACTTGGAACCACAGGGAAAGTACATGGCGTTCGCTCAGAAAGCCAGCGCATCGGCCAGCTCATACACGACAATGTTATGTTTCAGCCGTGCGAACTCTATCTACGATGAGTATGGCGTGAATATGGGTTGCAATCTGATTGGAAACTGGTACACGCTGAAGAACTTCAAGATAGGTTCGATTTCTGCTGGAGGATATACCGCATTTAGCGGAGCAATACCGATTGTATGTGAGATCACGAACAACGGTAACAGTTGGACGTATTCACATCTCAGAGTTTACAACGGAATCATAGTAGGTTACTGGAACTAAGAAGGAGGCAAGAAGATGGAAATTATTTTTCCGAGAGGAGACGCACCGGAAAAGGTAGCGAAAAACAGTGTAGCTGTAGGAACCATTAAAAGAGAGCAGGAGGTAAAGGAAGATGGAAGAGAAGAAAAAGCCGGGCAGACCGCTTAGTGTTATTTATGCTGATGCGAAACAGGCAATCACAAGGCAGGTTGGAAACACGATGGCAGCTTACGGGTTGCCTATTTTTATGGCAGAGGGGATTCTGAGCGGAGTGCTTGCTGAAATCAGATCAAATGCTGCAAACGAACTTGCGGACGATACAGCCAGATATGAAGAGGAATTGAAAGAATATTATGAAACCGAGGCGAAAGAGAAACAGGAGACTTTCGAGAAAGAAAAAGAAGAGCTGATTACGCTTTTTGAAAATCCGGAAGAAGTCCCGGGTGCATCGGAAGAGAATGTTGCCGGAGAGGAGTCTGTTATCGAGGAGGTGGAGTAATGGCAGATATTTCCCAGGAAATAGATCAGCTTAGAAATGCGGTCTATGGAGAAGAGGTGCGAGGAGCTTTTATCTCCTGTATGCAGAAGATTCACGAGGAAAATGAAAGCTACAACAGTATCAAAGAATCAGTCAATCAGTCGGCGGCTACCATGCAGAAGCAGGTAGAATCTATCAACACGAAGTCTGAGGAAGTCAAAGCTGCATTGCAGAATCTGACTACAGCAATCGCCAATGGTAAAGCTCAGCAGGATGCAAATGAAAAGCTACCGCAGCCGGAAAGACACAGCAGACCGCTACGGAAAAGGCTACGTCTGACAGTAAGACACAGCAGACTGCAACCGAGAAAGCTACAGAGGCTAGCAAAACACAGCAGACAGCTTACAGAAGTCGTTGATTCTGCAAAACAGATTGACTCAGCGATCCAGCAGTCTGTAACGGCAGCGAACCAGGCGGCGCAGGATGCAAAGCAG
>ENA-OQLB01001129-OQLB01001129.1-human-gut-metagenome-genome-assembly--contig:-NODE-1129-length-12342-cov-2.617929_pt1 | contig 12342 bp, 14 predicted proteins | sample MGYA00242656_ERZ504813 | MGnify/ENA primary metagenome ERZ504813 (study PRJEB26092, sample SAMD00036388) | human gut metagenome | host: Homo sapiens | study: EMG produced TPA metagenomics assembly of... | reverse complement strand
AACACATGATCGGCGATCGCACGGGTGAACGCGTACTGCGTGTCCGTATCGATGTTCATCTTGACGACGCGTACCGCACCGCCTCGGCGATCTCTTCCGGGCGAGAGCCCGAACCGCCGTGGAACACCAGAGCGAACGGCTTGCCGTTCGGAAAATCGACGGCCCCGGCGGCGGATGCGATACGCCCGTCCACCACGGCCTGAGCCGCCTCGCGCTGGATGTCGCCCAACAGTTCCGGGCGCAACTTGACCACGCCGGGCTTGTAGCTGCCGTGAACGTTGCCGAACGTGAACGCGGCCATGTACCGGCCGCGCTCTCCCAGCCGAGACGCTGGGCGACCTTCACGCCATCGGCCGGCGTGGAATACAGTTTTTCGTTGATTTCGGCGCTATGACCGTCCTCTTCGCCGCCGACCGCGCCGATTTCGATTTCCAGGATCGTGCGCGCGGCGACGGACTTGTCGAGCAGCTGTTCGGCGATGGCGAGGTTTTCGTCCAGCGGAACCGTCGAACCGTCCCACATGTGGGACTGGAACATCGGCTCGCGGCCGTGCGCCACCTCATCGGCCTCCATGTCCAGCAGGGGACGCACCCAACCGTCCAGATACTGCTTGGCGCAATGGTCTGTGTGCAACGCGACGGTGATATGCGGGTAGCGCTTCGCCACCTCATGCGCGAACGCCGCGAACGCCAACGACCCGGTCACGCGGTCGTTCACGCCCTGACCGGAAAAATACGCGGCGCCGCCCACTGAAACCTGGATGATGCCATCCGACTCGGCATCGGCAAAACCCTGCAGCGCAGCGTTCAGCGTTTGGGAGCTCGTCACATTGATCGCCGGGTAGGCATATCCGCCGCGGCGCGCGGCGTCCAGCATTTCAGCGTATCGTTCGGCAGTTGCAATCGTCATACCTGCATTATCCCGCGACCATGCAACATTTGGCACCACCGCTACTCCGGCCGAGCCGCCGGGCGGAATCCATCGCTCCGCACGCCACGGCCCGTTCCTCACCTTTCCCCCATCTTCACCTCCGTAAAATAAAGACGTGACAAAAGAACCGCAGTACATTGAAGAGCTGTCGTTTGGGGACAGTGTGAGCCGGGCGGGGAAGACGCGCGGGAACGAATACGGCGAGTACGGAGCCGGCCCCGATAACGGTCGGCGCGGCAGGGGACGGCATCGGCTGATTGCATTCGTCGCCATTCTGGTGATATTGGCGTTGGCCGGTGGCAGTGTCGGTGGCTGGTGGATGTGGGACCGGCATTGGCGGCAGATACCGATCACGGTAAACGGCACTTCCATGAAAGTCAGCGTCGACATGACGTTGGGACGACTGCTGCGCGACAATGGCGACTTCGACGCGCATCCGGGCAATCTGGTCGACGTGGCCGGCGACATGATCGAGAAGCATGCCGGCAAACCGATCGTCGTCAGCATCAACGGCGCTGCCGTGCGCCGGGATGCAATCGACAGCACGACGATCCCGCAGGATGGCATGGTGATGGTGACGTCAGGCGAGGATGTGACCGAAGACCATACCGTGAGCAAGGAGACCGTGCCGCACGGCGAAAGCATCGACATCGCAGGCGGCTCGATACAGATACTCAAGCAGGCCGGGAAAGACGGCGTGCACGAATACTGGGTCGGGAAACGTTCCGGCAAGCATGTGGACAAAGGCGTCACCGTCGAGCCGCAGGACACGATCGTCGTGCCGTTGAATCCGCGTCCGGAGGGGAAGAAGGTCATCGCGCTGACGTTCGACGACGGACCGAGCAAATACAGCGGCCCGATCCTGGACATCCTCAAGGAGAAGGGCGTCAAGGCCACGTTCTTCGACGTGGGCGAGGAGTGCCTGTCGTTCCCGGACGCCGAGAAACGCATGCTGGAGGAGGGACATCAGGTGGCGAGCCATTCCAACACGCATCCGGACATGCCGACACTCAGCCGCGACGCGTTGCGCGCTGAAATCATCGCTGGGCTTTCAAACATGAAGAAGGCGTCCGGGCATGTAACGAAAGTGCTAAGGGCGCCATACGGGGCGTTCGGCAAGAAGCAGTGGCAGGAGACGTCCGACCTGATCGACATGAACGTGCTGTGGGATATCGATACGCTCGATTGGAAGCGTCCCGGAGCCAAGGCGATTCATGATGCCGTGATGACGGGCGCGCATAACGGGGCGATCGTGCTGATGCACGACGGCGGCGGCGACCGTTCGCAGGACGTCGAGGCGCTTCCCGGCATCATCGACGATCTCAAGAAGCAGGGGTACGAGTTCGTCACCATCGAGCAGCTGATTAAGATGGCCGGCGACGCGGGAGATACGGGGGACGCGGGTAACTGAGCCCCCTGCTGGAGCTGGCACGTGTAGCTATCTGATAGGTGGAAGATCCCCCTCAGTCTCACTCAGTCTCGCTGACGCGAGCCAGCTCCCGCCAGCGGGAGCGGAAAGTGGTGGAGCGGATGACGGGAGTCGAACCCTACCTAGACAATGACGCAAAAGCGCTAAATATCAATGTTTTCCACTCCTCGGAGCTTTATCCATAAGACCATATGACAACACGGTGACAACAATTTTGTAGAGGAACGTTTTTCTTCCCTCACCGAGCACCATGTACAGAGGCTTTAGCCTTTCTCCATAAACCGGTTGACTTTGGGTGCCACCGTCAGCAAGTAGACCGGATGCGCGACGGCGATGAGAAGTATCCACCAAGTAAGCCAATGCATCGGACTGTTGGGAATCATAGCGAGGCGATCGGCCAAAGCGAGGCTGGCAAGGATAAGCAACGTCCAGAGGACGCCATGCACCCCGAATGTCCGCTCTCGCCACCAGTCCATGACCGCCATTTTGGTGAGCAACGTATAGCCGACAGCTATGAGCAGTGGTACTGCGCACACGGCGACGAGAATGAGCAGCATGAGGAGGAAGGCGAGCGGCCCATTCCACCATCCCCGGGGAATGATTTCGCCAAGCCACGCATCAACGTTGCCAAGCCATTGACCAATCGCGGCAAGCTGTTGTTTGCGCGCGTGAAGCCACTCGGGCAGTGTGGCCGCGAGGATATGCCATCGGCCTGCCATGACGATGACAGGCATGGGGACGGCGAACGAACACACGCCTACGCACAGAGCGAATAGGATGCGCTTGGCTTTCTCACACCGCCTGTCGTTGTCCTCCCCAAGCCGCTGACGCTCTCGTTCAACCTCCTGACTGACCTGTTCCGCGATGCTCTTGTACAGCTGCTCCCGCTCGCTATCAACCGCGTTCGGTCGGACTGGAGCTTGGCTTCGCGGGATTCGAGTGCAGCCTGGCGATTAAGGATATGGTTACAACGCTCTTCCTTTTCGGCGCAGACGCGTTCTCTCTTCTTGATTTCTCCGAGTAGTTTCGTTGTCTCGTTGAGTTCGGAGAGCTGCTTCCTGAGCGTCCGATTCGTTGACAAGAGCTGCTGATTCGTTGATTGAAGCTCTTGATTCCGTGATGAGAGCGTCGAATTCTTGCTCCGAAGCTCGCTGATTTGACGGTTGAGTTCTCGCTTCTCCTCCTCTAACCGGGCCACGTCGGTATCCGTTGTCGAGGTCATGTTCGTTGGTTCCTGCGGCTGCATCTGGTCGAACATTCGGGAGAACATGTCGCCCAACGGGTCGGTTCCCATATTGTCGTTCCGGCTCGCTGATTGATCCATCATTTCGCTCCTTGCTGGTGGTGTCCGGCAGTCTGATGCCAGAGTTCCGGGCGAGTAAACTAATTGCGTCGAGTTCGTGCCGGCATTCGAGCACCACTTGTTCACGGCGTTCAACTTCCGCACGTGTTTCGACCACGAGGTCGAGGTCGTTATTACTGATCGCATCATTCAACGCGATGACGGCGGCGCGTAGTTCGCCGCGAGCCCAGTCGACCCTAACGTTCAGGTTTTGCATTCCCTCGGCAAGACTGTTGCCGCCTTCGCGTTGGATTTGGCATGCCGCGTTCAATCCGTCTGCCATCGTCTTCAGCTCGTCGAGTTTCCTTGCCTGAACCTGGTAGTAGCGGCACTGCGCCGGGCTCGACGCATGGCGGAGGGTCGTCGTATTGGCACTTCTCACGAGTGGTTCGAGTCGCTGTTCTGGACGCCCGAACGTTTCAGCCAGCATGGCCGTAGTGAAGCGCGCAGCTACCTATTCGACCGATCCATGACCATGCCAGTAAATGTTTCTGGTATAAGCAGATGCCATGTGCTGCCGTCGCGGCGCAGCATGCTGACGGGTAGGTTGACCTTCCGCTGGCGCTTGGTCCCGGGCAGCCACACGCTCACCGACCGGTCGTTCTCAGCAGCGACAAGCTTGTTGTTGAACGTCAGATGCAGCATGTTCCCGCCATTCGCAAGCCTCGCACCGATGGCATCGAGCGTGTACGCCGGACCAAGTCGCGAGCCACGGAATTTGCGTCCCGTCGTCCGGTCCGTGAACGTCGCGCCCCCGCCACGCATCGCCAAACCTATGCCATGCAAATCAAGCAGCCGGGAAAATTCGCCGATGCTGGACGCTTTGGCCGCGTCGAGGTCGATCAGGATGCGCATCCGTTCCTTGATTCCCCTGCCCTTTGCCGCCGCGTACAGCTCCCCCATGTCTACGCCGCGACCCGTGGATTCGATGACCGGGACGTCATATCCAGAGATCGGTTCCGTATTCTGTCCGGGCGTTCGGCGCATCGTGCCACGCATATCCACACGGTCCGCGGCGGCCTCAACATCTGGGTTCTTCAGCACGTTCAGGCCCTCGCGACGGCACAGTTCGTCGCTGATAGCACGCCATTGGTCGATGCTCCTGCGGGTAAGGCGCATCTTCCTTCCAGACCTTCGGTTCGCCGCGCAAATGACGATGTGGTTGTGCAGATGGTGCCGGTCCATGTGTGTGGAGACCACGTACTCGTAATCCCCGCCCGTGATCGCCTCGGCCAGCATGACGCCCAACTCGTGCACCTGTTCCGCCGTCACATTCTCATCGGGACTGAACGAATGCTTCAAATGCAATGCGAGCACGCCGTTCGCGCGCAACCCGTTCGCGCAGCGTTTTAAGTCGTGGATCATCGGCTCCGCAAGCATGTTCGCGTCGTGCCGCTCGTGGCTGTAGCTGGCGTACACAAGTCTGCCGCCGCCGTTCTTAATAGGGTTGATGACGTAGCGGATTGTTCCGGCGAGATTCGTCTTGACCTTGCTGCCGAGCTTGACCACAGCCATCAGTACAGCCCCTGCGCTGCGTCAATCTCCGCCTTTTCACGCTCCATCAACTCCATCTTTCTGTCGATAGAGGCAAGCAAATTCAGCAGTTCGCGCACCTGCTGCGGGGCGACAGATCCGGCCAGGTTCGCGGTACGGGCGATTTGATTCACGTTCACGCCGATGCGATGCAGCTCGGCCTTGAAAGCCTCGGGATCGCTTGCCAGCGTCACCGAAACGTTCATCGATGCGCCCCGCATGAGCGTCTGCCGGGCGAAATCACCCCACCGTCGATACATCGGCAGGTTCCTTGACCATCGCTCGTGAACTTGCCTGGCCTGTTCCCATTCCTCCGGTGCGAACATGATTTTCTTGCAGATGCTTCGCCTGCGATTGTCACGCCAGCCCATCGGGGAACGCCTCCATACGAGAGCCGGAACGACTCGTTCCACCAGCCGCGAAAACGGTCCGGACTTCGCCGACCAAGGGGCACGGGTCTCCCGGCAAGCCGCCCCACACCAGTGGGGCGAGCAAGTGTGGCCACACATGCGTCGCTTGCTAACCACCATTCCGAGCATATAAACATCAAGACTTTCCCTCTACGCTTCACGACGAACATGTCAGGCTCCTTTCAACTGCCGCCGAGGAAAGGCAACCACGCTCCAAGCCAGGTTGCGTGCGTGTCATGGAACAATCCGAACTCGACGCACCAGTATCATCTCAACGCTATAAAGCAGCAGAGCTTCCTAGTTTGGACATTAACCCCGCTGCGACCGAATTGGGTTAGACGTAAGAGTAAGAGAAAAGCGTCACAAAATTTTCTGCGCTGCTTCACATCCGGTCGGCTGTTGAAATATTTCAGCCGCAGTAGCCAACAATTCGCCCCCCATTATCAGCCTTTACTCATTCACGTCTGCTTTCTATGTGTCAGTCGAACAAGTCCCACAAACGCCATATGCACTGTGTGATTTCTCCGCGCCCGACATTGCGCGCCGGCATGTCACGCGTCCTTCACCGTACGCAATCTAAACTGGAACTGAACTCGACTCTAGTGTTCACAGCTCAAGGATGTGCTTAGTTAGGAGCGGACGATGGCGTTCGATGTCAAGAAGGAATACAAGGACCTGTACCAGCCGGCGGCCACGCCGTCAATCATCGAAGTGCCGCGAATGCGGTTCGTCGCGGTCGAAGGCTCCGGCGACCCCAACGAGGAGGACGGCGACTACCAGACGGCGTTGCAACTGCTGTACGGCGTCTCGTTCACCATCAAGATGAGTCGGAAGTCCAAGGATCCGGCCGAGCACATCGAGGCTACTACGACTACGTGGTGCCGCCGCTGGAGGGCCTGTGGCACATGGACACGAATGATAACGAAACCGGCGCCATCGATTATTCGCGCAAGACGGATTTCCAGTGGACCTCGATGATCCGCCTGCCCGAATTCGTCACCGACGAGGCCTTCGACGCCTGCGTCTCACGGTTCGCCGCCAAACACCCCGAAATGGATGTGAGCCGCGTGTTCCTGCTGGACTGGACCGAGGGCTTGGCCGGACAGGTCATGCACAAAGCTCCTACGATAACGAGCCCGCGACCATCGCCACACTCGACCAACACATCGCCGAATCAGGGCACCGTCTCGATTTCGATTCCGCGAACCGGCGACTCCATCACGAGATCTATCTGGGTGATCCGCGCAAGAGCAAGCCCGAGAACCTTCACACCGTCATCCGCCACCCCATCGTGTGACGAAACGGACATAGAACCCATGACGCGATCAACCATCAAAGCCATCCTCCAGCACGACGTTCAAACGGTCTGGAGCATCGTGACCAATGTCGATGACTACGGGTGGCGCTCGGACCTGAGCAAAACCGAGATCGTGAACGACAGCCGGTTCGTGGAGTATACCAACGATGGTTATGCCACCACATTCACCGTCACTTGTTGCGAACCATGCGAACGCTGGGAATTTGACATGGAAAACGGCAATATGACGGGCCATTGGATCGGAACCTTCAGTCCAATGGGCGACGCGACGGCAGTTGAGTTCACGGAGCAGGTGACCGCAAAGAAACTGGTGCTGAGGCCATTCGTCAAAGCCTATCTGAAACGACAGCAAACACGATACATCAAGGATTTGGAAAGAGCACTGGAGCGACGATGACAACAACGGAACAAGTACCGGATGCTGTGCCGACTCCCACAGATATCACAATCACGGCGATGGAACCAGAGGAGTATCCATTGCTCGCCGAGTTCCTGTACCAGGCAATCCATGTGCTGCCGGGAACCCCGACACCAGACAGGAGCGTTGTCGAGCTGCCGGAACTTCGACGATATATCGAGGGATTCGGACGGTTCGGCGACGCCTGCATGGTTGCCAAGGTTGAAACTTCGGATAGGCCGTTGATAGTGGGCGCCGCATGGGCCCGAATCTTTCCGCGCAGCGCCACCGGCTACGGCACCATCGACACGGCAACGCCGGAAGTCTCCATATCCTTGTTTCCCGACTGGCGAGACCAAGGCATAGGCCGCCGCCTGATGACGGCACTGCTGAACCGACTGCGGATTGATAGTCGCACCGCAGCCAGTCTCTCGGTCCAGCGCACCAACGCCAACGCCCTCCACCTTTATGAGTCGCTTGGCTTTACCACCATCAGCGAACACGACGGAGAACTGGTCATGTGCAAAAGTCTTGCGGTGTAACGCATTACCCAAAAGCGCTCAGAGCCTTAGGACGCTAAACCTTTCTCAGTAAGACGACGCCGGCCAATCTCAAATGGCCGACAGGGATTGCATAATGGCTGAGCACCATTGCTGCAATGCCGCGTAGTCCTCTTCTCGGGCTTCGCTAGGGTCGATGCTGTGCGCGAGCAGCATGTGCTCTGATGGGTCGTCCAGAACGGCAAGCAGTTCGCGCTTGGTCGGAACGAACACACCAGCGCGAACGGCGTGGACGATCTGCAAGGAGAAGAAGAACCCCTTGAGCATGGCGCGCAAAGCGTCCAGACGGGCATCCGCAGGCAGCTCCCGCGTCGTCAGATACGTGTGGTTGGTCATGTGATAGAGGTTCGCCACACTTACCTCGCACCAAGCCGGACATCGGCCTGCCCATAGACGGGAAGCAAAGCATGCAGGTCGCCATGCCAGACCTGGGTGCCGTGCTCGAACTGCGCGAGCTCATAGGCGGGCCACGCGGCCAGTTCGTCACGTCCGCAGGTGAAACCGACGGCCTTTCCGCCTTCCGGCACCGCGCGCATCGCCTCGTGGAAGCGGTCAAGATCGGTCAGCTCCACATGGTCGAGCACCACCAGCAAATCGATGTCGCTGTCCGGCCGGGCCTCGCCACGCAGATAGCTACCCTGCAATCCCACGCACAGCAAACGTTCGCCGAATGTCTCCCGCAATGCTGCCACTGCCAGCGGCCTCCACTCATCCAAATCAATCATCATCATTCTCCATACGCATTAGAGTTCAAAAACACCCAGCCTAGCAAACCCGTAGTGCAGCAGAGCCACAGTGAAAACAAGTCCAGCCTAGGAAAACAACAGCCGCATCATTAGGCCCCGCCGAACTCTCTGACACCATCAGCCGGCTAGATTGGAGTCATTCATAGTCTTCTCGACCCCTTCGATCATCCAAGTGACCTACCGACCTACCAACCTACCCATTGGAATCACTGGGATTCGGCCGCCTACCAATCCAGCCTATCGACCTACCTAGGGAGGTTGATAGTTCAATAGGTAGGTCGCGAAAACCCTTACGGCAGTAGTAAGTAGGTCGGTAGTTGGTAGGTCGACTAGATAAGCGAATATCGATCCCCGCCTCGCCTGCCTTTGCCGCATTTAATCACTCCTGAAGCTGTCAGGTTTTCCAATGCCTCATCCATGAATAGTTTTTGCCGTTTCGATAGAGACCGTGATATCTCTGCCCTAGAGACAGACTCTTGGGCCGAGCTTTCCAGCAGCTCGACGATGCGTTTTTCGGTGGCACGGAGGGCGCGAATATCGACCTGCTCACGAATCAACTCGTCCTCCTCTTTGCAATCGGCGCGACGATTGAGATTCTCGCTCTTGTATTCCCGCAGGTTCTCCTCGTAACACTTGCGCGAGCACTGCATCATCATGTCTGCAAGATCCCAATCTTCCTGCGTGATTGCAGACGACTGCGGGTCTTCGAGCAGGCGGAACGCCGCCGCCAGCTTTGTTTGCAGATACATACCGTGCGCCCTGCGCGGATTCCCTCCTCGCTCCCTGTTGACACGTATTTTATCTGCGATGATCTCGCGTTCCACAGCGGACGGCAATCTCATGGCTCGCATTCTCAGATGGCTGGTTTCTGGCGTGGATTCGTTAGCTCTGGCATAGCTTCCGCACTCGTAGAGCCGGTTCATTTGCTCAATGGGATAATCTTCAGGCAATAGCTTTGTGTCATAGGGAAACTTCCTCAATGAGGAAAGCATGACCGCTTCCTCGTCGATGGCACGGACATTGAGCCTGTCACTGTATGCGGAGACGTAGAGGAATCGCTGTTGGAAGCCCACGCCGACACCGGCCTCGAACATTCCCATCATCGACGGCTGCGCGGAGATCACCACTACCGCCCTGTACCCATGTTCAGGAATGGTCACGGACAGCTCTCTGTTCTTGGTGTAGTCGCCAATCTGCTGCCCCGAGAACAGCGATAGCACCTCCGGCTGGAGATTGTTTTCCCTTGCACTCGACAGCGCCCTGAAATTAGACGCTTCGGAATACCTGAGCATGCGCGAGGGGACTTGCACTCCAATCTGAACCTGCCATCCTCCTGCACACGCTGTCCGAACAAAGCGCTGATAGCCTGCCCGCTCGCCACGCTGGTCACCGGAGCGTCACGTATGTCCGGCACCAGCGCCTTCGCCGCGCCGAAGGCCGCATCCTTGCCCGGCCCCGGATTGCCGAGAATCACCACGCCGAAATTTAACGAACCGTAATCCGAACCGATGGTCGGAGGCAGCACCACATGAGGAGGTGTCGCCGCGATGATGCGACAGAGCGTCACGGCAAGCACCGCATCTGGAGACACAAGCCTGCTGACCGCGTAATCCTTGATCTCCCGTAGCTCGTCCTTGAATTCCAGAACCCATCGTCGGGGAATGTCACATTGTCATCGGCCTCCGGATTGTATGGGATCCCTCCGGCGGTCGTCTACGCGAGCAGTCCGCGAAAAACCACGGCTGGTACGCAAGAGCACTGCGCGATTCCGGCGTCCCGACGCTGACCTGCCATGATCTTCGCCACACAGCAGCCTCCATCGCCATCAGCTCCGGAGCCAACGTCAAGGCCGTCCAGCGCATGCTCGGGCACAAGAACGCAGCCATGACGCTGGACACCTATGCAGACCTATTCGACACCGATCTCGACGACGTAGCCACGTCCATCAGCAACAGAATCGCAGCAGCAGAGACCTTGAACGCGGAAGATGACTTTTGAGCTGAATAACGTCCTCCGAATTCCCTTTAGGACGCCGCCATTCCACCTAAACAAAGTCCATCGCGCCGAGGACCCGCAAACATGCTCTGTCATCTGTCATCCAATCGCTCCAATCGGCACGCATTGCCCATATCATGGAACCATATGCGAAACACGGAAAAACAAGTGGTTTTGAAAAGAAGGTAACGATGACGGACACATCCATATCCATGAAATCAATCGAGGATCTTCAACATAATCCCGAGGACAGCAACAAGCCATACAGGTTCTTCGTCCCGTCATATCAACGCGGCTATCGATGGGGCAAAGAGGAGGTCTCCGCGCTCATGGACGACCTGAGCGTGTTCTTCGACACCCAAACCATCCATCACGACTACTGCCTTCAGCCAATCGTCGTGAAACCGAGGGAAGACGGGTCATACGAGGTTATCGACGGACAACAGCGGCTAACGACGCTGCTGCTCCTGATGCAATATTCCGATCCTTTCAAAAGCGGCGGCAATTATTCCATTGCCTATGCGACCAGGCCAGATTCACGGGAATTCCTGCATTCCCTGAACGCGGATTCCCCAGCAACACCGGAACATGCGGAAGACAACCCGGATTTCCACCACATGGCCCTCGCCCTTGAGACCATGAGGAATTGGGCCAGAGAACATGGGAAAGACCGCCCAGACATGTTCAATTTTCTGAGCGTTTTCCGCAGGCGCACGAAGGTCATCTGGTACGAGATAACGTCCGGCAAGGACGAATCCATAGATCTTTTCCGCAAAATCAACGTGGGCAAGATCCCCCTGACCAACGCGGAGCTGGTCAAGGGTCTGCTGCTATCCGACGATGCTTCGACGCCAACGAGAAACGCGCCGTAGCCAACGAATGGGACCGCATGGAGCATCGGCTGCAGGACGACGCACTATGGTGCTTCCTGACCAATGACATCGAAGGCGAATACCAAACACGGATCGACCTCATTCTGGACATATGGCTCAAAGCCCAGGACGACGCCCCAGCCATCGATCACACGCACAACCGTTACGCTGTGTTCAACCATGTGTACGGCGGCGGGCATGACAATGGATGTCAAACGCTTCTGCGTGACATGTGGCGTTCATGCAAGGAGATCTTCGCCAACCTTGAATACTGGTTCGAGAACCGCGAGCTTTACCACCTCATCGGCTATCTTGTCGCAAGACGCAAAACAGACAAGAAAACCGACGTGCTGGACCTGTACGCGCAACTGTCCAATTGCGACAAGTCTGAACTACGCGGACGGCTCCGCACACTCATTGGCAAGGACATTGACCTTGAGCAGATACCCGACCTCACGTACAACGACAGCGACAAAACCAGGAATGCGCTGCTTCTGTTCAACCTGCTGACGCTCAACGCGTCAACGGGAGCCCTCATGAGATTCCCATTCGACCGCTATAAGAGGGAACGATGGGATCTGGAACACGTTCATGCGACGGCGGGTGGACCGCCCACGGACAAGGAGGTGAACGGCAACGGTTCCCGAATCACATCGCCCTCAGAGAGCCGAAGGATGTTCTTCGAAGGTGTGCTGGGCCTGCTTTCCAACGCCACGAGGGGAGAGGAAAGGCGGGGACGGCGCCAACGAGGTCGATGCCATCCGAGAATTCCTCGACCGCAAGGATTTCAGCGAAAAGACATGCGACGAT
>ENA-OQLB01001126-OQLB01001126.1-human-gut-metagenome-genome-assembly--contig:-NODE-1126-length-12355-cov-4.724975_pt1 | contig 12355 bp, 15 predicted proteins | sample MGYA00242656_ERZ504813 | MGnify/ENA primary metagenome ERZ504813 (study PRJEB26092, sample SAMD00036388) | human gut metagenome | host: Homo sapiens | study: EMG produced TPA metagenomics assembly of... | reverse complement strand
CAATTTTTGTAGTGCTAGACAGATGTTTATTTATATTCCAAAACATCTCGCTAAATCGGTGTTGTAGAAGTCCTTTTACCTTCTGTTAATAAATACAAAAATCATCAACCAATAACGTTTAACATACACACTGTGTAGTGTTTTGAATAGCCTTCAGGTCTATGTGACAGAAATAAAAGAACAACCAATATTTAAAAGAATCCGGTGGCAAACATGAGCACTTTTTTGAGTGCGTTTTTTTACAAATTCGCAGTGCCTGTGGTTGGATGTTTGACCATTGCTGCGGGCATTTTGGCTCGCAGCGAGGGAGTTTTCAAAGGAACAGGCACGAATCAGCGATTTGTAAAAAACGCTCTCAAAAATGCGGAGTTGCCACCGGATTCTTTTAAATATTGGTTGTTCTTTTATTTCTGTCACATTCATGAAAGACTAAAAATATACTTGCTATTTCCCCACACGGGTGTTATAGTTAACATCTGGATGGTATTCTTGAAAGAAATCATACCGGCAAATCAATTAACTTAGAACATCACCCGCAGGAAAGCAGGTGATACATGTATGAAAGTAGGATTTATCGGAGCGGGGAAAGTAGGCTGCTCTCTTTATGATTACTTTGTACACAACAATATACCCATCACAGGGTGTTACACCCGTACACAAGCAAAGGTAAGTGGAACGGAAAAACAGACTCAGAAGATATTTACAACCTCAATTGATAAAATATTAACAAAGAGTGATGTTCTATTTTTAACAGTACCAGACGATGCAATAGCCGCAGTCTGGGAACTAGTCAAAACTTATCCGATACAAGGAAAGTTTATTTGTCATTGCAGCGGATCATTAGGATCAGCTGTTCTTTCTGGAATTGAAGAAACCGGAGCGTACGGTTACTCTATTCATCCAATGTTTCCATTTAAGAGTAAAAAAACTGCATACGAAGATTTATCACAGGCTCTATTCAGTGTGGAAGGAAATGAAGAACACATAGAAGAGATCATGGATCTGTTATCTGTGTGTCCAAATCACATCGTGAGATTAAAAAGCGAAGATAAACCAAAATATCATGCAGCAGCTGTGTTTGCATCGAATCTTGCGGTCGGACTGATCAATCAGGCCAAAAGACTGCTTATGGAGTGTGGATTTGATGAAGATGCAGCACTGAAGGCATTGAAACCGCTGACAGTTACGAACATGAACAATATATTTGATGTTGGAACATGTGATGCACTGACAGGCCCAGTGGAACGCCATGATATCAAAACAGTGCAGAAACATCTGAATGCCTTGGATCAGGAGACAAAGGAAACTTATAGTGCCCTGACAAAAGAGATCATAAAACTTGCGCAGATGCGACATCCTGATATTTCTTATGCAGACATGAAACATGTATTGGAGGAAGAAAAATGAAAACAACAGTAAGCACAGTACAGAAGATGAAGGATAATGGAGAAAAGATCACAATGCTGACAGCATATGATTATTCCACTGCAAAATTATTTGACGAAGCTGGAATTGACACGATGTTGGTTGGAGATTCTCTTGGAATGGTCATGCTTGGATATGATTCAACGATTCCTGTAACTGTTGATGATATGATCCATCATGGAGCAGCCGTTGTAAGAGGGGCAAAAAACGCTATGATCGTTGTCGATATGCCATTTTTATCTTATCACACATCTATATATGATGCGGTAGCAAATGCTGGACGAATCATGAAAGAAACAGGTTGTACAGCAGTAAAATTAGAAGGTGGAAAAAATGTATGTCCACAGATCGAAGCAATCGTGAATGCACAGATTCCAGTATGTGCCCACATTGGACTGACACCACAGTCATCTAATATGTTTGGTGGATTCAGAGTGCAGGGAAAAAGCGAGGAGGCAGCAAAAGAACTGATCGAAGCTGCACAGGCAGTTGAGAAAGCGGGAGCATTTATGTTAGTTCTGGAAGGAATTCCAGAGAAATTAGCAGCGATTATCACAAAGAAAGTACATATTCCAACGATCGGAATCGGAGCAAGTCCAGAATGTGATGGACAAGTACTGGTATACCAGGATATGTTAGCAATGTATGGAAACTTTGTGCCTAAATTTGTAAGACAGTTTGCACAAGTTGGAGAAGTGATGCAGGGAGCAGTCAAAGATTATATCAATGCAGTCAAAGAAGGAACTTTCCCTGGACCAGAAAATACATATGCGATCAGTGATGATGTCATTGAAAAATTATATTAAGATCAAAAACAGACAATAAAAAGGACATAATTTATATAAATAGATTCCCACGTATAATGGAAGAAGGAGTTTTAGTAATGAAAATCGTAGGAACAGTCAAAGAAGTCAGAGAACAGGTAAAAGAGTGGAAGAAACAAGGACTAAGCGTAGGTTTCGTGCCAACGATGGGATATCTTCATGAAGGACACAAAAGTCTGATGGATGCAGCAAGAAAAGGTAACGATAAAGTCGTTGTAAGTATTTTCGTAAATCCAATGCAGTTTGGACCAACAGAGGACCTTGCAACATATCCAAGAGATTTAGACCATGATGCAGCATTATGTGAAAGTGCAGGAGTAGACCTGATCTTCCATCCAGAAGCAGAAGAAATGTATGAAAAAGATTTCTGTTCTTTTGTGGACATGACAGGACTTACAGAAGGACTTTGTGGAAAAACTCGTCCAATTCATTTCAGAGGCGTATGTACGGTCGTAAATAAATTATTTAATATCGTAACACCAGACCACGCATATTTTGGACAGAAAGACGGACAGCAGTTAGCAGTGATCAAACGTATGGTACGTGACTTAAATATGGATATCGAGATCGTTGGATGTCCGATCGTTCGTGAAGAAGACGGACTTGCAAAGAGTTCAAGAAATACATATCTTTCTCATGAAGAAAGAAAAGCAGCACTGATCCTTCTAAGACGGTAGCATTAGGAAAAGAACTTGCCAAGACAGAAAAAGATGCAAACAAAGTCGTAGAAGCAATGAAGAAAAACATTGAGACAGAACCACTTGCCAAGATTGATTATGTAGAAGCAGTTGATGCTTTATCTATGGCACCAGTTGAGAAACTGGAAGGAACATGTATGTTAGCTATGGCAGTTTACATTGGAAAGACAAGACTCATTGACAATACACTGATTAACGAATAGACTTAAGGAGAAAGAAAAATGAACATCAGCATGTTAAAAGGAAAAATTCATAGAGCAACAGTAAAACAGGCAGAATTAGATTATATAGGAAGTATCACAGTCGATCCTGTATTATTAGAAGCAGCAGGAATCTTAGAATATGAACACGTACATATCGTAGATGTGAACAACGGAAGCCGTTTCGAGACATATACAATTCCAGGAGAGCCAGGAAGTGGGATGATCTGCTTAAACGGACCTGCAGCACGTTGCGTGGCAACAGGAGATAAGATCATCATTATCGCATATGCAGATATGACACCAGAAGAAGCAAAAACATTTGAACCAAAAGTTGTATTTGTAGATGATGAGAATCAGATTTCACGTTGCACAAACTATGAAAGACATGGACGTTTAGAAGATATGTAGGAGAAAGATCATGTTAAAAGGAAAAACGATAGTATTGGGTGTGACAGGAAGTATTGCAGCTTATAAGATGGCAAATGTAGCGAGTATGTTAGTGAAACGTGGATGCGAAGTTCACGTATCATGACGAAGAATGCAACAAATTTCATCAACCCGATCGCATTTGAAAGTTTGACCAATACAAAATGTCTTGTAGAAACATTTGACCGTAATTTTCAGTTTCATGTAGCACATGTATCATTGACAGACAAAGCAGATGCGATGCTGATCGCACCAGCTTCAGCGAATATCATTGGTAAGATCGCAAATGGAATCGCAGATGATATGTTATCAACAACCGTAATGGCATGTAACAAACCAGTGATCATCTCACCAGCGATGAATACAAAGATGTATAATAATCCGATCTTGCAGGATAATCTTGATAAACTAAGAAGATTTGGATATGAGATCGTAGAGCCTGCGAATGGACATCTGGCATGTGGAACAAGTGGTGCAGGAAAGATGCCTTCAGAAGAAGTGCTGGTTGCACATCTTGAGAGAGTGATTGCCAAAGAAAAAGACTTAAAAGGCAAGAAAGTCCTTGTGACAGCAGGGCCAACGATCGAAGCAATCGATCCAGTACGTTATATTTCCAATCATTCCTCAGGGAAGATGGGATATGCGATCGCTAAGATGGCGATGCTTCGTGGAGCGGATGTTACGTTAGTCACAGGAAAGACAGCGATCGAACCCCCGATGTTTGTAGATGTTGTTCCGATCGTGAGTGCACAGGATATGTACGATGCGGTGATAAGCAGAAGCGATGAACAAGATATCATTATCAAATCTGCAGCTGTTGCAGATTATACACCAGCGAATGTCAGCGATCAGAAAGTCAAGAAAAAAGACGGAGATATGGCGATTGAACTGGTAAGGACAAAAGATATTTTAAAGACACTTGGAGAGAATAAAAAAGAAGGTCAGTTCTTATGTGGTTTTCCATGGAAACACAGAACATGTTAGAAAACTCTAGAGCTAAACTAGAGAAGAAAAAGATCGACATGATCGCAGCCAATAACTTAAAGGAACAGGGAGCTGGATTCAACACAGATACAAACGTGATCACACTGATCACAAAGGATGAAGAAAAGCAGCTTCCAAAGATGACAAAAGAAGAAGTTGCAGATGCACTTCTTGATTTTATCGTTTCTAAAAATTAAATAAAATAATCGATCAAATTCTGGTTTCTTCGTATGACTATGGTATAATAATAGATATTAATACCAAAGGAGAGTTAATGGGATGAAAGCAGTAAATAAAGTTCGGTTGATCTATTTACCAGCGATCGTGCTACCAATCTTTGTGATGATAGTATCGATCGCTGGTTTGAGTATAGGGTATTCAAGAATCAACAAGGCAGACCTCTCAGCAGGTCCTTTGAACGATTTGTGAATCCATTAAAGACGATGAATACCGAGACACAGGAAATTTTCTTTGAATTAGAAGATCACGTAAAGAAAGATCCACAAATCTTTGACAATGAACAGTATTTAAATGATCTCAATGAACGTTTAAAAGCGAAGGATTCCTATCTGATCGTCCGTAAAAATGGTCAGATCCAATATATAGGGAAGAAAAAAGTATCTGATAAATTAATTCATAAACTTCCATCCTATGGGAATAAAGACAGTGATGCAGACCGTGGTTTTTTTGTCAGCAGACCAGGAAACTATCTTGTAAAACAGCAGGACTTTAAATACAATGATGGCGGACAAGGATCTGTTTTTATCATGACAGATCTTGGAACAGTACTTCCACATTACCGCAATATTATTATTCAGGTATCCTGCGCTGTGATAGGGGTACTGATCTTAACAAGTACCTTTTTATCATGGTTTATGTATCGTGAATTCGTTGGCCCGATCCGTGAATTAAAAGCAGGTGCAGAACGTATCAAGGAAGGAAATCTTGACAATGATGTAGTGATCAACAGTGGTGGAGAAGAGATCAGGGAATTGTGCAATGCATTTAATGAGATGAGGCAGAATTGAAAGATTCGATCGATGCAAGAATTGTTTATGAGAAGCAAAACAGAGATTTGATCAGTAACATTTCCCATGACCTGAAGACGCCGATCACAGCAATCAAAGGATATGTAGAAGGGATCATGGATGGTGTAGCCGATACACCTGAGAAGATGGATCGTTACATTAAGACGGTCTATAACAAGGCAAATGATATGAATGTATTGATCAATGAATTATCATTATACTCTAAGATCGATTCGAATATCATTCCGTATAATTTTGAGAAGATCAACATCAATTCGTATTTTAAAGACTGTGTCGATGAGATCGGAGCAGACCTTGAGCAAAGAGGCATGATGTTCTCTTATCGCAATTACTGTGCAGCCAATGTCATGGTAACAGCAGATCCGGAACAGCTTAAGAGAGTGATAAACAATATTATCAATAATGCATGCAAATACAATAACAAAGCAAAAGGAAAAGTAGGAATTACGTTAACAGAATATGACCGAAAGGTACAGGTAGCGATCAAGGACAATGGAATCGGAATTTCCAAAGAAGATCTTCCACATATTTTTAGAAGAACCTATCGTGCAGATATGTCGAGAAATTCAGCAGGTGGAAGTGGTCTTGGATTATCTATTTGTAAGAAGATCATCGAAGAACATGGCGGTGAGATCTGGGCAGAGAGTAAGCTGCGTGCTGGAACGACAATATTCTTTACACTAAATAAAGTAATCGATCAGTCAAAGGAGAAATAACATGAGCAAAGTATTAATCGTAGAAGACGAACTTTCAATTGCAGAATTAGAGAAAGATTATCTGGAATTAAGTTCTTTTGAAGTAGAAATCGAAACAGATGGACAACAGGGACTTGAGAAGGCTCTAAAAAATGAATTTTGATATGATCATTTTAGATATCATGTTACCTGGAGTTGATGGATTTGAGATCTGTAAGCAGATTCGAGAAGCAAAAGAAATTCCGATCCTTATGGTATCTGCAAGAAAAGAAGATATCGATAAGATCCGAGGGTTAGGACTTGGTGCAGATGATTATATCACAAAGCCATTTAGTCCAAGTGAACTTGTAGCAAGAGTGAAGGCACATCTGAATCGTTATCAGCGCCTTGTAAATAATCAGATGGAAGTCAATGATATCATTGAAATCCGTGGATTGAAGATTGATAAGACTGCAAGACGTGTATACTTAAATGGAGAGGAAAAAGTCTTTACAACGAAAGAATTTGATCTTTTAACATTCCTTGCAGGACATCCAAACAGAGTCTTTACCAAGGAAGAATTATTTAATAAGATCTGGGATATGGAATCTTTAGGAGATATCGCAACCGTTACGGTTCATATCAAGAAGATCAGGGAGAAGATCGAAGTTAACACAGCAAAACCTCAATATATCGAGACAATATGGGGTGTTGGATATCGTTTCAAGATGTAGGAGATTTTTATGAGAAAGAATAAAAAGATAAATATCATATATAAAGATGACCAGATCGTTGTCTGTGAGAAGCCAAAAGGAATCCCCGTTTCCAGTGACAAGACGGGCGACATGGATCTTTTGCATCAGCTTAAAAATCAACTGTTTTTTGAGGAAAATACAGATGGGGAGCCACAGCTTTATTTAGTTCACCGCTTAGACCGTCCAGTTGGCGGGGTAATGGTATTTGCAAGAACCAAGAAGGCAGCTGCATCTCTGACAGAACAGATCAAAGATCATACTTTTGAGAAAGACTATCAGGCAGTATTGACCGGATGGCTGCCTGACGACGAAGGGACATTCAGGGATTATTTATTAAAAGATCCGAAGAATAATGTATCCAAAATTGTCAAAGAAGGAACGCCAGGAGCCAAAGAGGCGATCCTTGACTATGAAGTTATTGATATGATGGAAGATTCCAAGATGAAATACACGTATTGTCTGATCCATTTAGAGACAGGCCGTCACCATCAGATCCGTGTTCAGACATCAAGCAGAGGATTTGGAATCTGGGGAGATACAAAGTATAATCCGATCTATCAAAAGACAAAGAAGAAATACAAAGAGATCGGTCTATTTGCAGCACGGATCGCATTTGAACATCCAACAACAGGTGAGAGAATGGTATTTAAAGCAGATCCAAGTGGAGAAGCATTTGACTTATTAGAGATGACAGAATAAACAGGAGATGATAAGAAAAGATGAGATTTAGACCATGCATTGACATTCACAATGGCAAGATCAAACAGATTGTAGGAGGAAGTCTTCTTGATCAGGGAGATTTTGCAACAGAGAATTTTGTATCCGAAAAAGATGGTACATTTTATGGAAAATTATATAAAGAGAATCATTTGAATGGTGGACATATCATCATGCTGAATGCCAGAGATTCGAAGTACTACGAAGAAGATAAGGTACAGGCATTAAAGGCGTTGAAAGCATTTGAAGGGGGTCTTCAGATCGGTGGAGGGATCACAGATGAGAATGCGAAAGAATTCATTGAATCTGGCGCATCACATGTGATCGTAACATCTTTTGTATTTGCAGGTGGAAAGGTTCATTATGACAGACTGGATGCTCTAAAAGAACAGGTAGGAAGAGAACATCTGGTACTTGACCTTAGTTGTCGAAAGAGAGATGACAAATACTATATCACAACAGACCGCTGGCAGAAGTTTACGGAAGAAGAATTAACCATAGAACTTCTGCACAAACTGGAATCATGGTGTGATGAATATCTGATTCATGGAGTTGATGTAGAAGGAAAAGCACAGGGGATCGATCAGGAACTCGTGCAATTATTAGCTCGATATAATGGCAATAAAGTCACATATGCAGGTGGAGTTAAGAATTTTGACGATCTGGAATTGCTGAAAAACTATGGAAATGATAAGATTGATGTGACGATCGGAAGTGCCTTAGACTTATTTGGTGGAGATATGGAATTTTCGAAAGTCTTAGAATATTGCGATGCAACGATAACAAATCTGAATTAAGTAATACTTTCACATGGAGTGGAAAGAGTATGGAAGGGAGGCTTGAATATATGAAACTATTATATGAAGCCAGCAATTTTACGATACAAGCAAGATGGGTCATTCCATTTGCTATTTTAGGAATTATAGGAGTATTACTGCTCTTATGTTCACGGAAACCATTTTTTAAGTTGTTAGCTGCAGTGTGTCTTGCAATCTGTGCGATCGCAGCACTTAGATTCTGTTTTGGATATGTGCAGGTGATCCAAGCATATAAGCAAGGAAATTACAAGAGTGTTGAAGGATATGTAGAGAATTTTATACCAGCATCCAGTGGTGGAGAAGATCAGGAAGATATGGAAGAAGAAAGCTTTGATATCAAGGGTGTTCATTTTTCCTATGGTGATAAATTTATTAAGAAGTTTGGTTACCACAGACCATCGACACAGTGGATATATCAAGAAAGACGGTCAGTATCTCAAGATCGGTTATATTTCAACGGAAAAAGGATATGTCATCGTTAAGATCAGGAAAGAAAATAAAAGAATATTTTACAACAAAAAATACCGGAAACTTTCAAATGATAAGTTTCCGGTATTTTGCATTTTAGATTCTTATACAATAATAAGAAATTAATTCTTACGCATAAATTCAGCACTTTTCTTAGTAAGTTTTGCACGCAGACCACGTTTTTCAGGTTCAGGTGGTGCAACATTACGAAGATTCTTGATGGATGTGATATAAATACCACTGACAACAGCTTTGATCTCAGCCTTTACAGGAACGTCATCGAAGATTGCCTCATCACACAATAATGGAGTGATCTTTGGTCCAACCTTTGCTTTAACAACTGGTACCTTAGACATCTTAGCACGTTTCGGAATGTTATCAGTTACCATCTTAGGAAATCCAGCTTCCATGATCTTCATTCGCTTCTTATCTATGACAAGCATATTCACTGTCTGTGCCATCTGATCTAACTGCGCACGCTGATCTTCCTGTTTTGCCTGCATCTTTCTACCAACAAAATACAGAACACCAAGAATGATCGCAGCAATTACCGCAATAATAAGGATAACTGTCCATACACTCATATTATCTTCTCCTCCTAATATATACATTTGAATATCTTAACTATTATAGCATTTTTTCCTTAACTTGTCTTATGTTTTTTTCGCATTTCGATAATTTCTTCACGAATTGTAGCACCGAGATGCTTTTTCTCAGCTCTTTCAAGCTGATCAGGATAGATTGGCTGTCCAAAAGTAATATGAACAGTCGTTGGTTTTACCTGAAAACGTCTGTTATTCTCTAAGATATCAGCAGTACCTGAAATTGCCATCGGAATTACAGGAACACCAGCTTTCAGAGCAGGACGTAAACTTCCTTCTTTGAACTCATGAGGATCTTCATCCTGACTTCTGGTACCTTCTGGGAAGATCGCAATGGAAAAACCATCTTTCAAAAGTTTTGTACCTTCATTCATAGTAGCAAGTCCAGCTTTGATATTCTTACGATCTAAAAACAGGCAGTTGATAAAACGCATCCAGTGGGATAGACAAGGAATCTTTTCCATTTCTTTCTTGGCAAAAAATCCCATTCCACGTTCAGTAGCAACGTAGCTGCATAAAATATCATAATAACTGCTATGATTTCCAACATATAAAACAGCACCATCTTCTGGTATGTTTTCCTGGCCATCAACAATTAATTTTGTACCAGCATAGCAAGACAGATCTTAAAAGATCGTAAGATCATGCGTTGTGCTATGGATGAACGTTTATGAGCTTTTCCAGTTTTGTTCCAATGATCAAACAATGGATAAAGCGGTGCGGTTAATGTCAGGAAAAGAACAGATAAATAATATCTGCAAAAAAACGAATCATGATCGTTCTCCCTTCTATAAATGATTTTATTTTTTGTGATTTGCATCAAGCAATTCATTCTTTAATTTGTAAAGAGGCATGGAAAGATCGACATAGACTTCCTGTGGATTCACAAGACGTCTGCTCTCATCCCATAACGTGTTCAATTCATCCTTACAATAGGAACGGATGTCCATAACAGAAGGACTCTTGTAAACACATTGACCTTTGATAAAGATTGGAACTAAAAGTTCACGCATTGTATAAGTACCACCAGCAAGTGTAGACTTCTTCCAAGTAGCCTGAGGATCAAAGATTGTCAGATCGTCAGATTCATCATAGTGTTCCCCGACAAGACAGATCAGATCACCACGGATCTTTCCATCTTCCTTTCCGTAGATACGATAAATCGTTTTATTTCCAGGATTTGTGATCTTTGCAGGATTCTCAGAAATCTTGATCTTAGCAGTAAATTCATCAGCACCTTTTGGTTTAGAGGCAGCAAGTTTATAGACACCTCCAAATGCAGGACAATCTGCAGAAGTGATCAGTTTTGTACCAACACCCCATGAAGTGATCGGTGCACCCTGAGATTTTAAGCTTGTGATCAGATTCTCATCAAGGTCTCCAGAAGCAGCGATCACTGCATCAGGAAAACCTGCTTCATCAAGCATGATACGGGCTTTCTTTGTAAGATAAGCAAGATCCCCACTGTCTAAACGGATTCCATAGTGCTTTGGCATATGACCTTCTGCTCTTAATTCTTCAAATACACGGATCGCATTTGGAACACCAGAACGAAGAGTGTCATAAGTGTCAACAAGTAAAGTGCAGGAATCTGGATAAAGATCTGCATAAGCACGGAAAGCATGATATTCGTCATCAAAACTCATGATCCAGCTGTGTGCATGAGTTCCAAGGATCGGAATATCAAAACATTTACCAGCAAGTACATTCGAAGTACCATCACAACCACCGATCACGGCAGCACGGGCACCATAAGTACCAGCGTCAGGTCCCTGAGCACGTCGAAGTCCGAATTCCATAACACCACTTCCACCAGCAGCATAAACTACACGAGAAGCCTTCGTAGCGATCAGACTTTGATGATTGATGATATTAAGGAGCGCAGTTTCTACAAGCTGTGCCTCCATGATAGGTGCTTTCACTTTCAGAAGCGGTTCTCTTGGGAATACAACAGTTCCTTCCGCGATCGCATAAATATCTCCTGTAAAATGATATCCAGCAAGATATTCCAGAAAATCTTCATCAAAAATCCCTTGATTACGAAGATAATCAATATCATCATATGAAAAAGATAAGTTTTTGATATAATCAATGACCTGATCGAGTCCGCAAGTGATCGCATAGCCACTTCCAGAAGGATTATCACGGTAAAAAACATCAAAAACTACAGTTTCATCATTCCCTGTTTTAAAATATCCTTGCATCATGGTTAATTCATAAAGATCTGTGAGCAAGGTAAGATGATTTATATCCATTGAATACTCCTTTTCAACATAAAAATAGAAGGGTCAGGATAAGCTGCCCTATAACAACTTCAGTATAACATAATCTGACAAAAACGAACAGTATTCTTATAAAAGTTGTGAAGTGACGATTTCCTTTAATTTCTCCATTGTTTCATCCTCGTCAGATCCAGAAACGATCAAACTTACTTTATCATTGCAGGAGATACAAGCAGACATTAGACGGATCGCATTGGATACATCGATTTCTCCTCCATCATATTCTAGTGTAACACAAGAAGCACTTTTACATGCGATACTTGCAAGAGCAGCTACAGGCTGTGCGTGAAGTCCACGGTCAGATGTAATTGTAAAATCATATCTTTTCATAAAATATAAGAGTCCTTTCATATTTTTTTCTATTGTAACATAAAATAGTAAGACGGACAAAAGGAGGATTGGAATGAGGTACAAAATGACATATATATTA
>ENA-OQLB01001125-OQLB01001125.1-human-gut-metagenome-genome-assembly--contig:-NODE-1125-length-12359-cov-2.589192_pt1 | contig 12359 bp, 13 predicted proteins | sample MGYA00242656_ERZ504813 | MGnify/ENA primary metagenome ERZ504813 (study PRJEB26092, sample SAMD00036388) | human gut metagenome | host: Homo sapiens | study: EMG produced TPA metagenomics assembly of... | reverse complement strand
CTATGCTGCTACTTCGCCCATGACTATCGCAACCGTCCATTCTGTTCACCTGCCTTTTTTCTTTGAATTTTATTATTTATTTTCTAACTATTTTGTGCGGCATATAACTGCCCGCAACATATTATAAACGCTCAGAATATGAATTTCCAAGCTTTTCCCCGATACTTTTCCTTAATCTAACATAATGTTTCCGGAGATTTTGCTTTTCCGGAATTGTACATAAATATAAACATCTCAGTTCCCGGTTTTTGCAAATTGCTTCCTATGTTATACTGAATTGTTGTTTTTATAAATTAGAGGAATAAAAAAGAGAGAGAGGGTAAAATCAACACATGAACTCATTAAAACCAATGTTACTGACTTCACTGAAATCTTACGACCGTTCCCAGTTTGTAAAAGATGTGACCGCAGGAATCATTGTCGCAATCATTGCACTTCCGCTGTCCATAGCACTTGCACTTGCATCTGGTGTCGGACCGGAAGCCGGAATCTTCACTGCGATTGTTGCAGGATTTGTCATCTCTGCACTTGGCGGAAGCAGTGTCCAGATTGCCGGACCTACTGCTGCATTTGCAACTATCGTTGCAGGTATCATTGCAAAAGACGGGTTAGACGGACTTGTGATTTCAACCATCCTTGCAGGTATCTTTCTGATCCTGATGGGATTCTGCCATTTTGGAAGCCTGATCAAATTCATTCCATATACGATCACAACGGGCTTCACTTCAGGAATTGCAGTTACGATCGTGATCGGGCAATTGAAAGATTTCTTCGGCATAACTTATCCCGACGGCGTAAAACCAATCGAAACGACCGAAAAATTCAAAGCATTTGCAGAAAATATCTCTACGATAAACACAGATGCCTTAATCGTCGGAATCGTAAGTCTCGCGATCCTGATCATCTCACCGATGCTCTTAAAGAGAATTCCGGGATCGCTGATCGCCGTTATTGTCGGAAGCCTGATGGTACAATTCCTGCCGCTTAAGGTCTCCACGATTGGGAATCTTTACACGATCAGCAATTCCCTTCCTTCATTCCATCTGCCGGAGGTTAATGTACAGATTGTCCAGAATGCGATTCCAAATGCATTTACCATTGCTGTACTTGCTGCCATCGAATCACTTCTTTCCTGCGTTGTTGCAGACGGAATGATCAACGGGAAGCACCGTTCCGACATGGAACTGGTTGCACAGGGTGCAGGTAATATTGCTTCTGCTTTATTTGGAGGAATCCCTGCCACAGGTGCAATTGCAAGAACTGCTGCCAATATCAAAAACGGCGGACGTACACCCGTTGCCGGAATAGTCCACTCCGTCACACTGGTCATCGTACTTGTTGTCCTGATGCCATTTGCCGGAATGATCCCGATGCCGACTATTGCAGCGATCCTGTTCATCGTTGCCTATAATATGTGCCAGTGGCGTACATTCACCCATCTGGTGCGCACCGCTCCGAAGAGCGACATCATTGTATTGTTCACCACATTCCTTCTGACCATCCTGTTTGATCTGGTGGTTGCGATTGAGATCGGTATGGTACTTGCATGTCTCCTCTTCATCAAACGTATGAGCGAAGAAACTCATGTAGACAGCTGGGTCTATGTAGATGATGACACCCCGGATGTTGATGAACAACTGAAGGAACTGCCATTGCAGATCCGTGTCTACGAAATCACCGGACCATTATTCTTCGGCGCTGCAGATGCAATCGAACACATTGTTGTCAAAGACTTTACACGCTGTCTGGTTCTTCGTATGCGAAGCGTTCCTGCAATTGACAGTACTGCTATGAACGCATTATTCAATCTTACAAAGGTATGTGAAAATAAAGGAATTACACTGGTATTCTCGCATGTAAATAAACAGCCTCTGAATGTTATGAAAAAATCCGGATTCGTAGATTTGGTTGGACGTGAGAATTTCTGTCCAAATATATCAGCCGCGCTTAAACATGCGGAAGAGTTAATTCAGTAGTAGTTAGAGAGTCAGAATCTCCGTTAAAGGAACGAAGCGAACGTGTTTGAGGCGAACGCCGAGTTTGAGCGTAGTTCCTTTGCTTTTAGGAGATTCTGGCTCTCTTAGTTTTTCTTAGAGCATGGAACCTGAACCAGAACCACTTTATACTGTTTTCTTCAAGGATCGAGAGGCCAACTACGTTAATAAATTAAATCCCAATTAAATCCAATTACAATCCCCGCCGGTAATCGCCAGCTCAGAAGCGCATCCATCTTCGCAACTTCTTCTGTGCCTTCGATCTTCTGCAGAAGTTCTGCCGTATCCAGCACATCTTCCAGAGATTCATCCGGTCCGATCTCGTAATCGATCTCCTGCTCGCAGTCCGGACACGGGATCCGTTTCATCGTCTGCAGGGACAGAAAACGATTCCCGCATTTCTTACATTCGTAATATCCGCATTCCTTTGTTCCGTCCGGTACATAATACATAGCTGTCACCTCCTCTACTCCCAGCAATCCATTTTCTCTTTCATTCCGATATCCGTACTCTTAAATACCGGATTCATACCCTTTTTCAGCTGTTTTTCATAATCACCGAGTGCTTTCAGTGCCGTATTGGATAAGAGGATGATCACCGGAATATTAATCATCGCCATCACTCCCATTAACACATCTGCGATATTCCATAGCATAGACATCTCCATTCCGGCTCCCATGAATACAACAAGCGCACATACCACACGGAATGCCATCATGAAATGCCGTCCGGGCTGACTTTTATGAATATATGTCAGCAGATTATCGCAGTAAAAGCAATTACCGAGCAGTGTTGTAAATGCAAATAATACCATAGACACCGTAATAAATACAGGACCAAACGTTCCGAGTGATTCCTGCAATGCAGCCTGTACCCATGGTGCTCCTTGCAATGCTTCCGACGGGGCTACCCCGGATGACATACACATCATAGCGGTTGCCGTACATAATAATAAGGTATCAATGAACACCGATAACATCTGAACCAGTCCCTGCTTGACCGGGTGCGTGACATTTGCCGATGCAGCCGCATTTGGTGCAGAACCAATCCCCGCTTCATTTGAATATAATCCCCGGCGGATTCCCTGCATCATGGCAGATCCGGCAAATGCACCAAAGATTGCCTGAAAGTCAAATGCTTCCCTGAAAATCGTTGCAAACACATCTGGAATATATCTGATATTGATCACAACCACGATCAAAGCCACCACAATATATGCCACACCCATAACCGGTACCAGCATCGAAGTTACTTTTATAATACGTGAACCGCCGCCCAGCAGACACCATCCTGTCAGAACTGCCAGAATCCCTCCGATGATCCACGGTGTCACATCTGCATGATAAAAAGAAAATCCTGCAAATGTAGACTGCAGGTTATAAGATGCCAGCATATTAAATCCAAATGCATATGTCGCGATCATGGCAATACAGAATGCAATTGCCAGCGGTCTGCACCGAAGTGCAGCCTCTATGTAATACGCCGGTCCTCCGTAACATGTTCCGTCCTCACCCTTTTTCTTATAAATCTGCGCCAATGTACTCTCCACGAACGCAGATGCGCTTCCAATAATTGCGATCACCCACATCCAGAATACGGCTCCAAATCCCCCGATACAGATTGCAGACGATACTCCTACGATATTTCCTGTTCCAACTCTCGATGCAGTGGAGACCATCAGTGCCTGAAAAGAAGAGACTGCATCTTCATCATCCGGTTTCTCCATTACCGCTTTGCAGGCGCTGCGAAACAGCCGCACCTGCGGAAATTTCGTCCGGATCGTAAAATACACACCAGTTCCGATTAACATAATGACCAGCAATTTACTGTACATGAATGAACTAATGCTGTCAATGACCATACTTAACATACTTGTATTTCTCCTTCTTGTTTTATTTTCCATATAAATATACAGTAAATCCGTGCGTTTGGAAAGAATAATTTATATACATTAACACTGGCACTTGTTTCCTCTTTGTTTGATTTTATGGTACAATTACAAGGAGACAGCCTTTGTCGGCTGTTAATATCTGTTTAAAAACGGAAAAAAGGAGAATCACATGCAATTATTAAAATCACTCATTATATTAATCGTCGGATTTATCCTGTTGATCAAAGGTGCCGACTTCTTTGTAGAAGGCAGTTCTGCCGTAGCAAAGCGGCTCCGGATCCCTTCCATGATCATCGGCATGACCATCGTAGCCATGGGTACCAGCCTTCCGGAATGTGCAGTCAGTGTAACTGCTTCCCTGACCGGCAATAATTCCCTTGCCATCAGCAATGCGGTTGGCTCTAATATTTTTAATCTGCTGGTAGTATGCGGTGTCTGTACTTTATTTGTTCCGCTTGCCGTTCAGAAAAGTACTTTACAGAAAGAATTCCCATTATCTATCTTCTGTGCAGGACTTTTACTGTTGCTTGGATATCTGGGTATGACACTCGGACGAATCGATGGAATTCTCTTTCTTATAATATTTACCGGATATCTGCTCTGGATGATCCGCTCAGTCAAAAGAGCTCGCCGTAAATCAACACCTGATGCTATTTCTTCTATACAAGAAGAAAGAATCTCTCTTTCCGAAGAAGAGATTGAACAGGTTACCTCACATATCAATCTCCTTCCGGCATGGAAATGTCTCATTTTCATTCTTGGAGGTATGATCGCGATCAAGTACGGCGGCGATTTTGTCGTCGACGGAGCTTCTGCGATCGCAGTCCGCCTTGGACTCAGCCAGACATTGATCGGACTTACCATTATTGCCATGGGTACAAGCCTTCCGGAACTTGTCACTTCCATTGTTGCCGCCAGAAAAGATGAAGTCGATATGGCGCTCGGAAATGTCATTGGTTCCAATATCTTTAACATTCTTCTTGTACTCGGTGTTGCTGCAGCAATCAGTCCGGTGGCTTTCGCTGGGATAACATGATCGACATTGCTGTCTGATCGTGATCAGTGTGATAACTCTGATCTTTGCATGGACTTCAAAAGAACTCAACCGCAAGGAGGAATCATCATGCTTATCTTATATGCTGCTATATGGTATATATCTGTATCCGGTAAAGCAGTGATTTCATTATGAAGGATGAACTTATTATGAAAATTGTATTTTTAGACGCAAAAACAATCGGTGATGATATTGACCTTTCCGGATTCGACGCACTTGGGGAGGTCACCAGATACGACTTTACCACACCGGAAGAAGCACCTGAACGGGTCAAGGACGCAGACGTTCTGATTATCAATAAAGTTCCTGTTAACGAACAGACAATCCATACCGCAGCGCATCTGAAGCTTGTCTGTGTTACTGCTACCGGAACCAATAATCTGGATAAAGACTATCTGGCTTCCCGCGGCATTGCCTGGCGCAATGTTGCCAGATATTCCACCGAAACAGTAACCCAGCATACATTTGCCATGCTCTTCTATCTTCTTGAAAAGCTGCGTTATTATGACGATTATGTAAAAAATGGAAATTATATCAATGACACCTGTTTTACTCATTTTTCCGAACATTTTTCAGAACTTAACGGCAAGACATGGGGCATCATCGGGCTTGGTGCTATCGGACGCCGTGTTGCCCAGATTGCAGAGGCGTTTGGCGCTCATGTATCTATTATTCTGCTTCCGGACAACCTACCCAGAACGGATACACTCAGGTTGATTTTGATACACTGCTTACTACTTCAGATATCATCTCTGTCCATGCTCCCCTGAATGAATATACTGAAAATCTTCTAGATAAAGATGCATTTGCAAAGATGAAAAAATCCTGCATCTTTTTGAATCTCGGACGTGGACCGATCGTTGTAGAGCAGGACTTATATGATGCTTTGATAACGGATGAGATTGCTGCCGCCGGTCTGGATGTCTTATGCCAGGAGCCGATGAGTGAACAGAATCCACTTTTTCAGATCAAAGACAGTCGCAAATTGTTAATTACACCACATATCGCATGGGCCGGCATTGAGGCGCGCATACGGCTGATGGACATTATTCTGAATCAGATCAAAGACTTTTTTTGAACTGTAATCACAGCGTACTTCCAGGAGGACTGAAAGTTCTCGGTACGCTTCTTACGGAAGCCTCGCAGAATTCTGTTGTATGCCGTCTCGGTGGCGATGAGTTCCTGCTCTTCATTCCTGAGATTCAATATGCTTCTATCTCCGCGGGATATATCTGAGTACAAAGGGCGAACCTTTTGAGGATTGCTACTCCAAAGCCGATAAAGCACTCTATCATGTAAAACAAAACGGAAAACAAGGATTCTTCTTCTATCAGCAGATGGAACTGGATTTTTCCGAAAATGAGGTGACCGGCAAAGATCTGGAGTTAATTGCCCATGCTCTGAGTGAAAGCGGCCGTTACAATGGTGACCTGAACCTTGATTATCGGGAATTATGTATGGAACAGCCATTCATGAAAAAATCCGCAAGGTAGACATCTGTACCCGCTACAGTTCCATGCAGTATCTGCTCATTCTGTATGAACCAGATGAGACACAGATTTCAAAAGTAATGGATCGTATCTTTCAATATTATGATACGTTATATGATAAGAAGGATTTCAAACCGAGCTACGAATATCGTCCAATCCAGCATTCAAATAATTGAATCCTTTCTGCATTCATGTTAATATATATTTTTGGGTCTGATAACAGACAGAATGAAATTGTATGAACAGGCGCTCTGGTTTACCGGCGTCACTGTGGAGGAAAGAGATTTATGAGTAAAAATCAATCATCTGCTCCCATAGCAGAGAACAAGATGGGAACCATGCCCGTCGGAAAATTAGTATTTAACATGTCCCTGCCAATGATGATTTCCATGTTGGTACAGGCACTTTATAACATCGTTGACAGTATCTTCGTAGCAAAATTATCGGAAAATGCGCTGACTGCCGTTTCATTGGCTTTTCCGCTTCAGACACTTCTGATCGCGGTAGCTACCGGTACCGGCGTCGGCATGAACGCACTCCTTTCCAAGTCCCTGGGAGAGCGCAACTTTAAAAAAGCGAATAAGATTGCTGATAATGCAGCATTTATCTATGCCATCAGTTACATTATATTTTTAATCCTTGGCTTTACGATTGTAAAACCGTTCTATGCAAGCCAGATTGGAAATGCAGATGTCGAGATCATGAATCTTGGAATTGATTACCTGAGTACAGTTATGATCTTTTCTTTTGGTTTGTTTACACAGATTTTCTTTGAACGATTACTGACTTCTACCGGAAGAACAATCTTCAGTATGACTTCTCAGTTATGCGGTGCCATCAACCAATATCATCCTTGACCCGATTATGATCTTCGGACTTCTCGGATTCCCGAAGATGGGGGTAACCGGAGCTGCCGTTGCCACCGTCATCGGACAGTGCGTAGCCGGCATCGTAGCCGGAACCTGCAATCACAAATATAACCATGAAGTATCCTTAAGCTTTAATGGATTCCGTCCGGACATAAGCCTGATCGGACACATTTATGCCGTTGGTATTCCGTCTATTATTATGCAGTCTATCGGATCGATCATGACCTATTCGATGAACCGCATCCTGATCGAATTCTCTTCTACCGCAACTGCCGTATTCGGTGTATACTTTAAGCTTCAAAGCTTCTTCTTCATGCCGGTATTCGGACTGAATAATGGTATCACACCGATCATTGCCTACAACTACGGTGCACAGCAGAGAAAACGTATGATCGGACGATCCGGATCAGTCTGACAACTGCATTCTGCCTTACTTTTGTCGGATTCCTCTGTTTTGAAAGTATTCCACAGGTATTACTTGGAATGTTCAACGCATCTGCTGACATGCTGAAGATTGGTGTTCCGGCACTTCGTATCATCGGTATACACTACCTGATCGCATGGTTCTGTATCATTGCCGGTACCGTATTCCAGGCACTCGGTAAAGCAGTATTCAGCATGATCGTATCTATCATGCGTCAGCTGGTTGTACTGATCCCTGCTGCTTATATCCTGTCTAAGATCGGCGGACTGCACGTTGTATGGTGGTCTTTCCCGATTGCGGAAGTAATATCATTTATTGTGTCTATGACATTTTTGATCAGAATTTATAAAACGATTATCAGTAAGATTCCGGAAGGGAAATTGTAAACTCTATATCGCTGACATGCAAAAGAGGCTGAAAAAATTCTTTTTAGAAAGAACTTTTCAGCCTCTTGCTTTATTCACATTTCATTACGGTTTTTTTAAGATGTCCTCTGCAATCTACTTTTTATTTTTATAATTCACAATATAAATTCCCACACATACCAGAATCAGTGCGATCAGACTTCTCGCATTAAATGCCTGGCTTACTTCTCCAAGAACCAGTGCCGATAACACCACACTGCAAAGCGGATTGACAAATCCAAAGATTGCTACTTTTGACACTTCATTATGTGCCAGCAGAACTGACCAGAGTGTATATGCTACAGCCGATACCATCGCCAGGTACAGGATCAATACCGCTCCTGCAACAGACATGTGATCCAGATGTCCACCCATGAGGATTCCTACTACAAACAGCAAGACGCCACCCATGAAGAATTGACATCCGCTTAATATAACCGGTGATACTTTTTGGGAGAAAATATTGATCAGTACGGTGGATGCTCCATAGGACAACTGTGCGATCAGCACAAAGCCTTCTCCTGTCAGTCTGAAGCCCATATCCATAGAGCCGCCTGCCATGTTGATGATCACGACTCCTGCAAATCCGAGAACACAACCGGCAAGTTTTCTGCCTGTCATCTTTTCATTTCTTACTATCAGACATGCCATTAAAATTGCGATAAAATTTCCAAGACCAGTGATAATTCCGCCTTTTACACCGGAGGTATGTGCCACTCCGATGTAGAAGAAAAAGTACTGGACAAAGGTCTGCGCAAAACAGACAGGAATCGCATAGCGGAATACTTTTCCATCCGGAAGAACCATATGTTTTTCACGGATAGATGCAAATACTAACACCAGAATTCCAGCCAATGCAAACCGGATACCGGCGAAGACAATCTGACTTGCAGTGTCCGCTGAATCGACTGCCAGGATCCGGTAGCCTGTCTTGATCACGGGAATTGCGCTGCCCCATAAGATGCAGCAGACACACGCCAGTGCTGCAACCACCCAGGTTCTTGTTAATATATTTTGTTTTTCTGAGGTTTTCATTTTATTTTTCAATCTCAATCTTCTCTTTCAGTACGACACATCCGGCCATATCACCGATTACATTCACACAGGTTGCTCCCATGTCACATAATGTATTGATGCTGATATACACACCCATGACTCCGGCCGGAAGACCTGCCATTGTTGCCAGTGCCGCAAACGATGCGATTGCTCCTCCCGGGATTCCCGGTGTTCCAACTGACAGAAGAACATTCGCCAGAAGGATGATGATCATCATCGGAATACTGACATGTACGCCACATGCATTTGCAAAAAACATGATCATAAACGACATCAGGATTGATACTGCGTCCATGTTAACAGTTGCTCCAAGCGGAATTGTGATACTGGATATCTGATTCGGTACGCCCAGCTCATCTTCCACACAACTTTTGCTGAGAGGAATCGTTGCTGAACTTGAGCATGTACCAAATGCATTCAGTGCTGCCGGCATAATCGCTTTGAAGAACTTCACCGGACTTGTCTTTCCGAGAATGCTTACTGCACCGCCATATACAACAAATGCAAATCCAAAGAACGCAACATATAAGATAATCAGCTGTGTAGCCAGTGATACGATCGTCTTTGTTCCATTTGCCTCTACGACAGGGACGATCGTACAGAATACTCCGATCGGTGTGAAATACATAACCGTACTGATAATCTTCAGGCATGCTTCGTTGCACGAATCAATTACCTTTAATAATGGCTCTCCTTTTTCTCCGATCGCGATCAATGTGAAGCCCATGATCAGTGCAAATACCAGCACCTGCAGCATATTACCCTCTGCAAATGCAGACACCGGATTGGACGGAATCAGTCCTTTCACTGTATCTAATATACTGTCCATCTTTGTTGCCTGAATATCAGATGTAGCCATCTTAAAGCTGACACCTTTCCAAGACGGATCAGTCTCGGAATGGATCAGTCCGACAAAACTTGCCAGCGCTGTGGTGCACAGGAAGAACAGCATTGCCGCTCCTGTGATCTTACCTGTCGTCCTGGCACTTCCGATGCTTGCAATACCCATTACTATCGAACAGAATACCAGCGGGAAGATCATCATGTTCAATGCACTCATATAGATGCTTCCCAGTACACTCGTTGCAGTCAGAACCACTTTAAACCGTCCCGCCAAAAACAGTCCGGTCAGGATTCCGAGGATCAATCCGCCGAAAATCGCACCGGTGATGTTTTTTCTGTACCACTCATAAAAACTCTTCATTCGTATGTACTCTCCTTACTCTTTTAACTATAATATAACGTCTATATTTTACTATAGACATATAGATAATAGTTTATATCAAAAGGAGTGGGACGTCAATGTCCCACTTCCTTGGTTTCACCGTTTTTACAGTTTCCCCGTTGTTTGTCATATGCTAAAATAGAATTATTATCAATACAGAAACGAGGTGCTTTTATGCAGCACGAAGTATTTATCAGTTATCACCGAAACTCATCTGCTGAACTTGTGGAACATATTGTAGCGGCACTGGAAAGTCACGGAATCAAATGCTGGTATGCCCCACGGGATGTAGATTCAAGCTATGCCGGAGATATTGTTAAAGCAATCAATACATGCAAAGTCTTCCTTCTGGTTATGAATGAGCAATCTTCTCATTCTGCCCATGTACTCAATGAAATTGACTGTGCTTTTAACCGGTTCCATCAACATGAATCCATCCGCCTATTACCTTTCCGAACCGATAACAGGGAAATATCGGATGATATCCGGTATTACCTTGGACGGATTCATTTTCTAGATGGTACCGAACCGCCAGAAGAAGACCGTATCAATGCCCTTGTATCCAGAATTTCTTATTGGATTCAAAACAGTGAATGGAACAACAATGCCCAACCGGTCGTTCAGGTTCAGAGCATACACAGTACCACCCTTGTACACAACACAAATTTTGTTGGCCGGGCATCTGAACTTAACGAAATATACCGTTTACTTCATAGCGACAACAATAAATTATTTTTATGCGGAACCGGTGGCATTGGAAAAAGTGAACTTGCCAGACAATATGGACTGAAATTTCAGAACGAATACCGAACCATTCTCTGGTTCACTTACAACAGTACGCTGGAAGATATGATCATCACAGATCAGTTTCTTCTCATCCATGGTCTGGAAAATGAGAAACAAGACCTTACAACTCCTCAGGTACGGGAAACTTATTATTATAAAAAGCTGAATTATTTAAAAGAACACTGTGATAAACATACACTTCTTATCATCGACAATTTTGATGCCGAAGATGAACGCACACAGGAACTTCTGGAGGGACCATATTCTGTAATTTTCACCACCCGCATCAGTCGTGAAAAAGATGGATATCAGGAACTTTCCATTCATCCAATGGACAATCCTGAAGATCTTATTGCTTTGTTTCAGAAATTTTATAAACGCCCTCTACAGTCTGGCGATGATATGATTCTCTTGCAGATTTTTGATAAGATTGCCCGTCACACCTACGGCATCGAACTTCTGGCCAGACAAATGCAAGCCTCCAGAATGTCCCCTGCCAGTATGCTGGACTTTTTCAATGGAAAAGAAACTCCTGCTCCAGACGTTCTCACATAGTAATGGAACATATCCTGAATGTAATGACAGATCTGTTCCACTTGGGCAGCCTTACAGAAGAAAAACTCTCCATCTTGAAAAATATGGCACTTCTTCCGGTAGAAGGTATTGAAACAGAGACTTTTTTTGACTTAACAGAACTAGATGATTTTATGTTGATAGATGAACTGATTGATTCCAGTTTTATCCAGTATAATTACATTACCGATGTAATATCCCTGCATCCGCTCATCGTCAATACCATTCAGAAAAATGATTCTGATTTCAGACTATAGCTTCCAGACTATTTTTATTATTTTATTAGTCATCTAACAGTACATCATTAACCACATCGTATGCATCTTCCAATGCATCCAACGCTTCCGTCAGAGTGTCTGCTTTATCCACTTCACCGTCTTCTTCATATTCATCCAGTATATTTACCAGAAAATCTTTTACTTGTTGGATGGATGTTATCAGGTCTTTTAACTGTTCTTCTTTTGTTGATGTGGTATTTATATTTACTATTTTTCTCACGATATACCTCCTGTGTTCTTGTCTATTTATTCTCTTGCTGATACATTTTCTTCCAGTGTTCTAATTCTTCTTGCATTTTTTTCATTTGTAATTTA
>ENA-OQLB01001124-OQLB01001124.1-human-gut-metagenome-genome-assembly--contig:-NODE-1124-length-12364-cov-2.013729_pt1 | contig 12364 bp, 17 predicted proteins | sample MGYA00242656_ERZ504813 | MGnify/ENA primary metagenome ERZ504813 (study PRJEB26092, sample SAMD00036388) | human gut metagenome | host: Homo sapiens | study: EMG produced TPA metagenomics assembly of... | reverse complement strand
GGTATACAAAGGAAATCCTCTTCTGGCGGCTATGTTTTGCGGAGCCATGATGGGGATCGGTCTGGCGCTGGTGCATATGGGACAGTCCAACACCGGGGGCATTTCTCTTCTGGGACTGATCATGCAGAAATGCAATCCGCAGTTTCAGGTAGGCGCCTGGATTTCGGGATTGAATATTGCGGTTGTACTTGCCTCTGCAATGGTATATCGTAATATTGAAAGCTTATTATATGCGGTTGTGACGGTGTATATTTCGGGAATGTTCATGGATCATATGCTGGAGAATGCAGATGCAAAAAATCTGATGATCGTGATTGCCGAATCTACCGATAAGGTACGTCAGGTATTTCTGGACAGGAAGATCGGCGTGACCGTATTAAAAGGAGAAGGCGGTTATTCCAGTGAGGTACAGCGTGTGGTGATGTGCGTGTCAGAAAAGAAAGGAATGCGAGCTTTTGCAGAAGCGGATCCACAAAGTGGATGACAAAGCACTGGTGATTATTACAGAAGCGGAAAAAGTAGCAGGAAAAGGATTCAAACATTTGACATAGAAGGAGGATGACGAACGTGATTGTATTAGCAGAACAAAAAAAGGCATCCGTACGGGTGGCATTTATCGGAAAAAAAGAGGCAGAAAATCTGACATACGTGTCAGCAGATTATCAGGCAGTATCCAGAGTGGGCGGTCTGGATGAGAATCTGACGGTTTATATCGGACAGGGGAAGGAACCGGCTTACGATCCGTAACATTCAGGAACTGTCCGCAGGAGCAGCCGGCGCGGTGAAAGGAATGGGGATCAAGGCGTATGAGATGGACATCCGTCCGTTTCTTGAAGCAGCAGGTGTGCGGGCAGTCAGTGCTGTGATCGAAGGAATTTATACCGGAGCTTATGAAATCTGTCTTCCGGGAGAGGAACCGAAAGAAATTCCGGATGTGACACTGACTGGAATCAATGAAAATCTGTACCCGGCAGCGCAGGGGGAATTAAAACAGGGGATTTCTCTGGCAGAGGCACAGAGCTGGGCAAGAAATATGGTGAATGCACCGGGAAATCTGTTTCATCCGATGGACTTTGCAAGAGAGATCATGGAGCATATGAAAGAAACATCTGTAGAATGTGAATTGATCGTATACAGTAAATTAAATGCAATGGGTATGGAAGCGCTGACCAGTGTGGGAAAGAGCAGTGAGAATCCTCCGTGTATGCTGGTAATGCGCTATCGTGGGGACGAAGAGGCTCCGGTAACCGGACTGGTTGGAAAGGGAGTGACCTGTGATACCGGCGGGTACTGTCTGAAACCGGCAGGATCCATGATGGGGATCAAAGGCGATATGGCAGGCGGTGCGGCAGTTGCGGCGGCAATTTATGCACTTGCGGCAAATCAGGTCAAGGTCAATGTAACCGGCGTAATCCCAATGTGTGAAAACAGGATCAGCGTCTGCGCTGGTTCCGGGAGACGTGATCGGTTCCTATGGCGGAAAGAAGATTGAAATCTGTAATACGGATGCGGAAGGTCGTCTGATCCTTGCCGATGCTATGGCATATATGGTGAAGGATGAGCATGCAGACCGGGTGATCGATATTGCGACACTGACTGGTGCAGTTGTGGGAATGCTTGGATTTTCCACAGCAGGATTGTTATCAGATGACGATGCGTTCTGCGGAGCATTTTTAAAGGCAGCACAGACAAGCGGAGAACGCTACTGGAGACTTCCGATTTTTGAAGAACAGAAACAGATGATCGAAAGTAAGATTGCGGATATCAAAAATATGGGACGGGATTACTGCGGAACGATCACGGCAGGTCTGTTCATTCAGGCATTTGCCAGGGACGTCCGTGGATCCATCTGGATATCGCGGGAACCGCATGGACAGACAATCCGTTGTACCAGGGACAGCCGCAGGGAGCGACTGCTGCGGGAACATCCAGCTTGTATTATCTGTTGGCAGGAGGAGAAGAGACATGTTTTTAAAAGAGACAGAAGAAAATATCCGGAGGCAGTTTGCTGTTTTCACGGAAAAATTTGAGAGGGCAGGAAAAGAGATTGAGGCCAGAATTCATGCAGAGCCGGCAGATATTGCACTGCTTTTAAAATATTTATACGCCAATATGCCGTTTAGTGATGTGGACAGATTATTCCTACGAGATGGTTTCGAGAGTTTGCAGCACATGGTGCACAGTTAAGAAAAGAACAGATCTGGAAAGGAGAAACCCGGATTCCGGACGAAATTTTTTTGGACAATGTGGTATTCCACCGTGTCAATACCGAAGGAATTACTTCCTGCAGACCTTTATTTTACGCACAGTTACAGGAGAGAGTTGCAGGAAAACAGATGGAAGCAGCGATTTTGGGAACGAACTACTGGTGTGCCGAAGAAGCGACCTATCAGGCAACGGATGACCGTACCATCTCTGCAGAGGCCGTGTATCGAAACGGGATCGGACGCTGCGGAGAAGAGTCGGTATTACGGTAAATGCGCTGCGCAGTATCGGAATCCCGGCAAGGCAGGTATATGCGCACCGCTGGGCACATTGCGATGACAATCATGCCTGGGTCGAAGTATGGTGTGAAGGAACGTGGCATTTTCTGGGAGCCTGTGAGCCGGAAGAGATTCTGGATCTGGGATGGTTCGTCAATGCATCTTCCCGCTCCATGATGATCAATTCCAGAATTTTCGGTTCACAACAGGCAGACGGAGATGTGATTGAACATCCGGATGTGACCTCAGGGGTGAACCAGCTTTCCAGATATGCAAAAACAGTTGATCTGGAGCTGTTTGTGACAGAAGAAGACGGAACTCCTGTGGCAGATGCGGAAGTTAGCTTTGAACTGTTGAATTATGCAGAGCTGGTTGCAATCTCCCGAAAGAAAACAGATGCAAACGGGAAGGTCGTGCTCAGGACTGGAAAAGGAAGCCTGTTTGTTTCCGTGTGGAAGGAAGATAGACATGTGACTGCCATTTTGGATACGCGTGAAATTTCTGCGCAGACACTGGTTCTTGCAGGAAAAAAAGCAGAAAAATCAGCAGAGGAGTGGGTGGCGTTCGATATGATCGCACCTTCGGATGCTCCTGTTAACACGAAAAGACCGACAGAAGAGCAGAAGCAGACAGGTGCGCAAAAATTCCGTCAGGCGACAGAAAAGCGGCTTGCGAAAGTAAACAGTTTCTTTGGAGAAGAAGCAGGGAACGCACTGGAAAACAGTAAGGGAAATCATCAGGAAATTCAAAAATTTCTCGATGCAGAAACACCAAATGCACTTTGGAAAAAGGCGCTTCTGGATCAGTTGAGCCTGAAAGATTTCAGAGACTGTAAGGCGCAGGAACTTTTGGAGCATCTTGAGGAGGCATGTGTATGGGGACATACGTTTCCTTCGGAGATTTTTGCAAATATGTTTTAAATCCAAGGATTTCAAGGGAACAGCAGAGTGCGTACAGAAGAAAAATTCAGGCATTTTTTACAGAAGAGCAGAAAACACAGTTTCAGAAGAATCCAAGAGAGATCTGGAATTGGATCAGCAAAAACATTCAGGAAGAACCGGCATATGAATATGAAGAGCTTTTAACAACCCCGGCGGGAACGCTTCGCTATCAGAGGGCAAGTCTGGAATCGAAGAAGGTGTTGTTTGTGGCGATCTGCCGTACACTGGGCGTTCCGGCAAGATTAAATCCACTGGATGGAGAAATGCAGTATTATGGGGAAAACGCATTTTTGAATGTGGAAAACTCGGAAAAAACAGAAGAAGTATGTGAAAAAACAGCACAGATCCATTTGGAATCCGGGGACGATACGAGATGGGTCTATATGCAGAACTGGACGATTGCGAAAAAATCAGAGACAGGTTATCTCTGGCAGACCCTGCAGCTTGGGGAAGGATATCAGGGAGAGGCAAAACTGGAAGTGGAAGCGGGGACATACCGTGTGATCACAACAAACCGTCTGCCGAACGGGAACCAGTTTGCTGCCTGCACAGAATTTGACATCGAAAATGGCCAGACAAAAGAAATCCAGCTGACTCTTCGAAAAGCGGAGCTGAAGGATATGCTGGAAGAGATTCCGCTGGAAGAATTTGCGGTAGAAGATGAGCAGGGAACAAAATTTTGGGAAGTCAAAAAGTCAAAAGAGGGAACCTCGTTGTTTATCTGGCATGAGGTTGGAAAGGAACCAACGGAACATATTTTAAACGAACTCCGTGAAAGAAGTCAGGAATTTGCAGCGCTTGGAAGCCGGGTAAATCTGATTTTGAAACATAAAGAAGATCAGGCAGATCCGACATTTGCAAAAACAAAGGCAGAGCTGCCGAAAGCAGCGGTGTACTATGATGAAGGAACGGAAAATATCAATGTACTGGCGCGCAGAATGTATGGGGATCCGGATAAGCTGCCGTTGATTCTTGTTGTAAAAGAAGGAATGCAGGGTGTGTATTCGGCAAGCGGATATAATGTTGGAACCGGGGATATGCTGCTTCGGGTTCTGAATAGCGGGATATAGACAGCTAATATATTAATGATCGAACAGTTAGTTGAAAAAATTTCAAACGATACATGAAAAACTTATTTTTGAAAAACAGTCTTATCGCAAGGTAGGGCTGTTTTTTCAGTATCATACACTTTCCAGGATTCTTTCATTAACCGCTGTCTTAAGTTGTTGAATTTGACAATCCATGATAAACTAAATTCTTAGTAAGAACAATCTGCAGGAGGAAAAAGCAGTTCTATGAAAATACATTACAGAGTATCTGGAGAGGGGATAGAGATCGTTCGGTGTTTCGGGACAGACAGTCAGGTTGTCATTCCGGAGCAGATTGAGGGGAAACCGGTAATAAAGGCAGCGCCCTATGCGTTCTGCAAGAAAAGACAAGGAAGAGATTGATGTACAGACATATGATACGGATCAGATCGGACAAAGGTCGGCAGAGGAAAAACTGCTTGCAGGCGATGCGGTGGAGGAAGTCGTTTTTCCCAATACCATGCGGGAGATCGGGCGTTATATTTTTTATGGATGCAGAAACTTAAAAAAGCTGGAATTCTCGGACAATCTGATGCAGATCGGAAGTGGAGCGTTTACAGTGTGCGGAAATTTACAGAAACTGATTGTTCACTTGCAATTTGGAAGTAAAAGCTGTGTAAAAGAGATTCTGGGAGAGCTTTGGCAGAGAATGGATGTGACTTTCGTTTACGAAAACGGAGCATTTGGCGGTCAGAAAGCGGAGTTGGTATTTCCGGGGCATTATGAAGAAGCAGTGGAGAATACGCCAGCCCGGATTTTGTATACCCAGCATCATGGTTCGGGAAACAATTACCGGCAGTGTTTTCTGGCAAAGGAGTTGGATTACGAGAAATATGATGAATTGTTTTCTATGGCAGTGGTGATGGAAAAGCTGCCTGTACTCATTGATCTGTGTTTCGGGAGGCTTTTGTTTCCCATCCGGCTTTCGACAAGGGGAGAAACAGCTTATCAGGGATATATCAGGTCTCATTTGGAAGAAATCGTTCCATATCTGATCAAGAATGAACAGACAGAAAGGATACGCCTGATTTCCGGAGAAAAACTGTGGACACCAGAGGGGCTGGACATGGCAATCGAGTGCGCTTCCGACAAGCAGAAGTCGGAGATTTTAAGTCTGCTTATGAATGAACGGCAGCAGATGCAGCCGGTCAGAAAGAAAAAATTTGTGTTGTAAATTTACAGTATAATAGAAGGGATATATGCGTATGGAAGAAGAAAACAGTAGAGAAGCAGCCGAAAAGCTTCAACAGATCGGCAGCAGTATTTTAGGTGCTGCAAGGGATGAGCTGTATCTGGGAATGCGTTTTCTGGATGTGGCGCTGAGCAGTTTTGTATATCAGATGGATTCGTCTGTCAGTCCCTTTGGAACGGATGGAGCAGTGATATATTTTCACCCGCAGCAGATTGGGGGCTTGTACCGGCAGAATCGGATTCTTGTGAACCGGGGATATCTGCACATGGTGTTTCACTGTATTTTCCGGCATTTTATCAAACAGGGCATGGACGGGCGCTATTGGAATTTGAGCTGTGATATTGCAGCAGAGCATATGATAGATGGGATTTATCACAGAAGTGTCCGATTTTCCAGGAGTCTTCTCAGACGGGAGACCTACCGGAAGCTGGAAGCAGAGAAAAAAGTTCTGAATGCCGAGCGTATCTATCGGATTCTGACTGCCTGGGAGTTAGAAGAGAAAGAATTGTTGAAGCTGGAGCAGGAGTTTTATCAGGATGACCACAGATACTGGGAGAATCAAAAACCGGATCAGAAGCCAAGCCCGCAGATGAACCAGAAATGGCAGGAGATCAATGAAGAGATGGAGACCGATCTGGAGACATTTTCAAAAGAGGCATCCAGGCAGACCGGAGATTTTCTGGATCAGGTAAAAATCGAAAACAGGAAACGACAGGATTACCGGGAATTTTTACGGAAATTTGCGGTGTTTCGGGAGGAAATCGGTGTGGATCCGGATACGTTCGATTATACGTTTTACAGTTATGGACTTCAAATGTACGGAAATATGCCGCTGATCGAACCGCAGGAAACAAAAGAAGTCAAAAAAGTTGCAGAATTTGTGATTGTGATCGACACATCCATGTCCTGTTCCCAAAATCTGGTACGAAAATTTCTGGAAGAGACATATGGCATTTTGTGTGAAGAGGACAGCTTTTTAAAAAGACCAACATTCATATCCTGCAGTGTGATGAGACTGTGCAGTCCGACCAAAAGATCACAAGCAAAGAAGAATTGAAAGAATATATGGAGCATCTAAGTTGTACGGGAGAGGGCGGGACGGATTTTCGTCCGGCATTTGCATATGTGGATCAGATGGTTGGAAAATCATGAATTTGAAGAATTGAAGGGACTGCTCTATTTTACAGACGGTTACGGAATCTATCCGGGGAAAATGCCGGCATACAAGACGGCATTTGTATTTATGCAGGAGGATTACCGGGATGTGGACGTGCCGGCCTGGGCATTGAAACTTATTATAGAAGAATCAGAAATGGGAGGAGATACATGGATATAAAGCGAGCAAAACAGGAAATTAAAGATTCTATTGAGGCATATTTTGGCCAAAGATGAATTTGGAGATTATCGGATTCCGGCGATCCGCCAGAGACCGATCTTTCTGGTGGGACCTCCGGGAATCGGAAAAACACAGATTATGGAACAGATTGCGAAAGAATGCCGTATCGGCTGGTAGCATACACGATCACACATCATACAAGACAGAGTGCGGTAGGGCTGCCGTTTATTCAGGAAAAAGAGTACGGTGGGAAAACGGTATCTGTAACAGAGTACACGATGAGTGAGATTATCGCATCTGTGTATGACAAGATTGAGAAGACCGGAATTCGGGAAGGAATCTTGTTTCTGGATGAGATCAACTGCGTGTCAGAGACGCTGGCGCCGACGATGCTGCAGTTTCTCCAGGGCAAAACATTTGGAAATCAGAAGGTGCCGGAAGGCTGGATTATCGTAACAGCGGGAAATCCACCGGAGTACAACAAATCCGTGCGTGAATTTGACGTGGTGACACTGGATCGTATCAAACGGATCGATGTGGAGGAAAATTTCGAAGTATGGAAAGAATATGCATATCGTCAGGGAATCCACCCGGCAGTGATCTCTTATCTTGAAATCCGCAGAAAGAATTTTTATCGGATTGAGAATACAGTAGATGGAAAAGTATTTGCGACAGCAAGAGGCTGGGAAGATTTATCCCAACTGATACAGGTGTATGAGATGTTGGAAAAGACAGTGGACAGGGATGTGGTCTATCAGTATATCCACACAAGATGATCGCAAAAGATTTTGCAAACTATCTGGCGCTTTATTATAAGTACAAACAGGATTATGCAGTGGAAGATCTGTTAAAAGGAGAATGGAATCCGTCCATAATTCAGAAGATCAAGAATGCGCCGCTGGATGAGCATCTGAGCATCGCAGGACTTTTGAGCGGCCGTCTTGGCGAGGCGTTTGCAGCCTGTTATCGGGCAGATGCAATGGTCACGAAAATTTATGAATACATGCTTTTATATCGGGAGCATCAGAAAGAGTGGTCTTTGGAAACGGTGATCGGACAGATCACACAGGATCTGGAAGCAGGAAAAAAAGCGGAGCAGCTGACCCGCACAGAAGAGAAAACCATGCAGAAGGCAGAAGCGTTTTTTGAAACTGCCAGAATCCGTGTGAATGAGTCATCCGGTTCCAAAGAAGCGGTTTATGACGAAGTTAAATCACAGTTTGAAGCGGAGGCAGAGAGGCTGGAGGAACAGACAGAAGAGGCAGCCGGTATGCTGCAGCATGTGTTTGCGTTTCTGGAAGCTGCATTTGGAGAGAGCCAGGAGATGGTGGCATTTATTACAGAATTAAATGCGAATTACTACAGTGTGTGGTTTATCAAAGAAAACGGATCCGATGCGTACTATCGGTATAATAAAGGGCTTTTATTTGAAGAACGGCAGCAGAAGATCCTCGGGCAGATGGAGGAAGTGGAAACATTGTTAAATGCCGGGATTAAATCGTAAATTGTCATAAAAATCAGATGAAAAATCGTTGACTTTCTGTTCGACAGTCATTATGCTAATTCTTATGGACATATGAAACAACAGAAAATTACTGGTGGGAACAATAACATCAGAAGAATGGAAAGCAGGAGAACACCATGATAAAAGTAATAGCAAGCGATATGGATGGAACTCTTCTTGGTAATGACCATAAAGTAGCGCCTGAGACATTAAAAGCAATCCATGAGGCATGCGATGCGGGAATCCGTTTTATGATCGCCACAGGACGAAACTTTAAAGGCGCAATGGAAGAATTAAAAGAAACAGATATTGTCTGTGATTATATTGTCGGAAGCGGAGCGGAAGTGCGGGATCAAAAGCAGCAGATCGTCAGTACAGCACCGCTTTCGATGGAGTTGTGTGAGGAGATTTACGAAAATCTGAAAGAATTTCCGGTTTCGATCATTTTCAGTTCCGGAGATTATGACTACCGGATCGGAACGAAAAAAGAAATCGAAGAAAGTTTTTTGAAACAGATCCAGCTGTTTCATATGGATACCGGTCAGGATACGGATGAGAGTGCTGTTTTATCTTCCCCTCTCTATCGGAGAATCGTAGAAAATACGAAGATCATCTCCGAATTTCAAGAACTGGAAGAGTCGCAGGTATCAGTCTACAAAGTATTTTTGTATTCCAACGACCTGGAAATGCTGGCAAGGATCAGCAAAAAACTGGAGAAAAATAAAAAACTGGCAGTGGCTTCCTCTTTTAAGACAAACTTAGAGATTACGGCAGTGGAGGCACAGAAAGGACCGGTCTTAAAACAGTACATCGAATCACTGGGGTATACGATGGATGAGGTGATGGTTCTTGGAGACAGCCTGAATGATTATTCCATGCTGTCTATGGATTTTGGAGCAACAGTGGCGATGGAGAATGCAATGCCGGAAGTGAAGACGGTTTCAAAATATATCACAAAGTCCAATGAAGAGTTTGGAGTTGCATATGCAATCTACGGAGTGCTTGCACAGATCAGAAAGGAGAATGCAGGATGGATGTCAGAAGTATGAGAAACGCTGTCCTTGGGGCAAGGGTTGTGAATGCCTTAAAGAGCAGAAATATGGATGCATATTATGTAGAGACAAAGGAAGAGGCAGTCGCAAAAGCTCTGGAGCTGATGCCGAAGGGAAGTACGATCAGCTGGGGCGGAACGATGAGCGTGGCAGAAGCCGGACTGATGGATGCCATTCGAAACGGAGATTACACGTTATATGACAGAGATCAGACAGAGACGTCAAAAGAGAGAGAAGAAATGATGCATCAAGCATTTTTTGCCGATTTCTTTCTGGGCAGCACCAATGCAGTAAGTGAAGACGGCGTTCTTGTGAATATCGACGGTGTGGCGAACCGGGTGGCAGCCTATGCGTATGGTCCGAAGAATGTTCTTCTGATCGTGGGGATGAACAAGGTTGTCAAGACACAGGAGGATGCACTGCACCGGGCAAGAAATGAGGCAGCGCCGATCAATGCGCAGCGGTTTCAGAAAGAGACGCCGTGTGTTTCGGGCGGAACCTGTTTTGACTGCAAGAAACAGGGATGTATCTGTTCTCAGATCTTAATTACAAGATACAGTCAGATTCCGGGAAGAATCAAAGTGATCCTGGTGAATGAGTCTCTGGGATTTTAAAAAAATAACAACAATGAAACAGGTAGAAGAGGTTGAAATGAAAGAAAAAAAGCAAGCAGAAAAAGTAAAAAGAAAAAAGGCTAGGGATCCATTATCACTGACAGTGCTTCTGATTCGCACTTTGTGTGTTTGTGTTTTCCGCGTATCAGCTGGCAATGATGATGGTTCCGTACTACACTGGCGGTGAGGAGTATGACGAGATCAAAAATCTTGCCATCGTCAGCGACAAGATTGGGGAGGGAGTGGAAGAAGCTCCGAAGTTTCAGGTGGATTTCGACAAATTGATGCAGGAAAATCCGGATACCGTGGCATGGCTGCGCTTTGACCAGCCGTCGATCATCAGCTATCCTGTTGTGAAGAGTGCAGATAATAACGAATATCTGACAAAGACGTTTTCCGCAAATGACAACAAACTGGGAGCAATTTTCATGGATATGCGCAATCAGAATGATTTCAGCGACCGGAATACGTTTATTTACGGACACAATATGAAAGTCGGAGGAGAGATGTTCTCCCAGCTGAATGAATATGCAAGTGAAGATTTTTATAAGGCGCATCCGTATTTCTATATTTACACACCGGACGGAAAGACACGGACTTACGAGGTCTTTTCTGCAAGAGTAGTGAAGGATTCGGCAGAAGTCTATAACCTGAATATTACGACAGATGAAGAGTTTGAAGCATATCTGGCAGAGTGTAAGAGTACGTCCAATTATGTGACGTCTCCGGGAGTGGACAGAAATTCCAAGATCGTCAGTCTTTCTACTTGTACAAATGTCAATGAAGATGAAAGATTTCTTCTGCAGGGAGTTTTGATCAAAGAGGAGTAGGACATGGCAGACAGATTTGATGTGGGAGATGTAATCCGGATGAAGAAGCCTCATCCGTGCGGCAGCTGTGAATGGGAGGTGCTGCGTGTGGGAGCTGATTTCCGGCTGAAATGTCAGGGATGCGGACATCAGATCATGGTGGCGCGTAGGCTGGTAGAAAAGAATACAAAAGAAATTAAGAAAAAGTCTTGAAACGAGCAGATTCTTATGGTAGAATAGGAAACTGTGACGTACTGCTGAATTATCAGCGGACACAATTTTCCTTGTTCCCGGAGGAGCCGGGAGCCAGAGACCATAAGGAGGTGCAGAACATGAACAAGTATGAGTTAGCTGTTGTTGTCAGCGCAAAAATCGAAGACGATGCCAGAGCTGCTGTGATCGAGAAAGTAAAAGAGATGATCACACGTTTCGGTGGTAACGTAACAGACGTTGATGAATGGGGTAAGAGAAGATTCGCTTACGAAATTCAGAAAATGAAAGAAGGATTTTACTACTTCGTACACTTCGAGTCTGACGCGAGTGTTCCAGGTGAGATCGAACAGCGTATCCGCATCATGGACAACGTACTCAGATATTTATGCGTAAGACAGGAAGCATAAGAGAAGAGAGGTATATATGAATAAAGTGGTTTTGGTGGGTCGCTTGACAAGAGACCCGGAAGTTAGATATTCACAGGGTGACAGTGCAACTGCAGTTGCAAGATATACAGTAGCAGTAGACCGCAGATTCAAAAGAGATGGAGAACCGACTGCAGATTTTATTCCGTGTGTTGTGTTCGGACGTTCTGCTGAGTTTGCAGAGAAATATTTCCGTCAGGGTATGAGAATTTCCGTTTCCGGAAGAATCCAGACAGGAAGCTACACAAACAAAGACGGTGTGAGAGTCTACACAACAGAAGTGATTGTAGAGGATCAGGAATTTGCTGAGAGCAGAGCCGAAAGCGAAGCAAACAGAAGTTCATTCCAGTCTTCACCGGCACCTGGCCCGGCACCAAGTATTGATGCAGGGGACGGTTTCATGAACATTCCGGATGGAATCGACGAAGAATTACCGTTTAACTAACTTCAAAAGCCATAGTTATCAAAACAGGAGGTAATGAAGATGGCTTACGAAAAAGGTAGCAGACCAGAAGGCGGCTTCAAAAAGAGAGGCCCTGCACGCAGAAGAAAAAAAGTTTGCGTATTCTGTGGAAAAGAGAATAAACGAAATCGAATTATAAAGATGTAGCAAAACTGAAAAAGTAACGTTTCTGAAGTAGGAAAAATTCTTACCATGAAATTCTGAAGTTAACGAAGGGAAACCATGGATCGTGCAAAAACCTAAA
>ENA-OQLB01001123-OQLB01001123.1-human-gut-metagenome-genome-assembly--contig:-NODE-1123-length-12379-cov-2.056970_pt1 | contig 12379 bp, 15 predicted proteins | sample MGYA00242656_ERZ504813 | MGnify/ENA primary metagenome ERZ504813 (study PRJEB26092, sample SAMD00036388) | human gut metagenome | host: Homo sapiens | study: EMG produced TPA metagenomics assembly of... | reverse complement strand
GCGAATATCCGATTGACATTGGAAATCTGACAATACAAAAAGTTTTTTGGCGCAAACTTAATTATTTTTAGCGTCTCATAAGGTTGAAAAAAGCACTTTGCTGTGATACAATCTTGAAGATTTAGGAAAAAATAAGTGATAGACACAATATAAAGATAAGAAAGGGAGATTGTATGAAAGCATTTCTGATATTAGAAGATGGCCATGTGTTCAAAGGTACGAGCATTGGTTCAACGAGAGACGTTATCAGCGAAATCGTCTTTAATACTTCCATGACCGGTTATCTGGAAGTAATGACCGACCCTTCCTATGCAGGACAGGCAGTATGTATGACTTATCCCCTCATTGGGAATTACGGAATCTGTTATGATGATCAGGAGTCATCAAAGCCATGGGTGGACGGCTTTATTGTCCGCGAATTATCCCGTGTCCCAAGTAATTTCAGAAGCGTGGACACGATTCAGCATTTCTTAACAAAGCATGATATTCCAGGTATTGCCGGAATTGATACCAGAGCCTTGACGAAAATCCTTCGTGAGAAAGGTACCATGAACGGTATGATCACCGTCAATGAAAATTATGATTTAGATACAATTATCCCCCAGTTAAAAGCATATACAACAGGTAAGGTAGTAGAGAAGGTAACATGCCGCGAGAAAGAAATCTTAAAAGGCGATGGCCCGAAAGTAGCACTTCTTGACCTGGGAGCAAAGAGAAACATTGCACGTTCCCTGAATGAAAGAGGATGTGAGGTTACAATTTATCCGGCACTGACACCTGCGGAAGAGATTCTGGAGGCAAACCCGGATGGCATTATGTTAAGTAATGGCCCTGGAGATCCAAAGGAATGTACTTCTATTATAAAAGAAATAAAAAAATTATACGATTCTGAAGTTCCGATCTTTGCAATCTGTCTTGGACATCAGCTGATGGCACTTGCAACAGGTGGAGATACCCATAAGATGAAATACGGACACAGAGGCGGAAACCATCCGGTCAAAGACCTTGCAACAGGACGTGTTTACATTTCTTCCCAGAACCATGGCTATGTAGTAGATGCTGAGGGACTTGAAGAGAAAAACATTGCAAAACCTGCATTTGTTAATGTCAATGACGGCACAAACGAAGGTATGGCATACGAAGGAAAGAACATCTTTACTGTACAGTTCCATCCTGAAGCATGCCCGGGACCGCAGGATTCCAGCTACCTGTTTGACAGATTTATGGATATGATGGGAGGAAATAAATAATGCCAAGAAATAAAGACATTAAAAAAGTACTTGTAATTGGTTCCGGCCCGATTATCATCGGCCAGGCAGCAGAGTTTGACTATGCAGGAACACAGGCATGCCGTTCCCTGAAAGAAGAAGGCATTGAGGTTGTTCTTCTTAACTCCAACCCTGCAACCATCATGACAGATAAAGATATCGCTGACAGAGTTTATATCGAGCCTCTGACAGTAGAAGTAGTAGAACAGCTTATCCTGAAAGAGAAACCGGACAGCGTCCTTCCTACACTGGGCGGCCAGGCAGGATTAAACCTGGCCATGGAGCTGGATGAGAAAGGTTTCCTGAAAGAACACAATATAAGACTGATCGGTACCACAGCTCTGACCATCAAGAAAGCAGAGGACCGTCAGGAATTTAAAGATACCATGGAGAAGATCGGTGAGCCGATCGCAGCATCCAAGGTTGTTACAACAGTAGAAGATGGTCTTGCATTTACAAATACCATCGGCTATCCGGTAGTTCTCCGTCCTGCTTACACACTCGGTGGAAGCGGCGGCGGTATCGCCCATAATGAATATGAACTCCGTGAAATCCTGGAGAATGGTCTCCGTCTTTCTCGTGTAGGTGAAGTTCTGGTAGAGCGCTGCATCGCAGGATGGAAAGAGATTGAATATGAAGTAATGCGTGACAGCGCAGGAAACTGCATCACAGTCTGCAACATGGAGAACATTGACCCGGTTGGTGTTCATACAGGTGACTCTATCGTAGTTGCTCCGTCTCAGACACTGGGAGATAAAGAATATCAGATGCTCCGTACTTCAGCCCTGAACATCATCACAGAGCTTGGAATCACAGGCGGATGCAATGTTCAGTACGCTCTGAAACCGGACAGCTTTGAATACTGTGTAATTGAGGTTAACCCGCGTGTAAGCCGTTCCTCTGCACTTGCAAGTAAGGCAACAGGTTACCCGATCGCAAAGGTTGCAGCAAAGATTGCCCTGGGTTATACACTGGATGAGATTCCGAATGCGATCACAGGAAAGACATATGCAAGTTTCGAGCCAATGCTTGACTACTGTGTAGTTAAGATTCCGAGACTTCCATTTGATAAATTTATCACTGCAAAGAGAACCCTTACTACTCAGATGAAGGCTACAGGTGAGGTTATGAGTATCTGCCATAACTTTGAAGGTGCCTGATGAAAGCAATCCGTTCTCTGGAACAGCACGTAGACAGTCTGATGTCCTATGATTTCACACAGCTTACAGACGAGGAACTTCTTGCAGAGCTGGAAATCGTAGATGACCGCAGAATCTGGAAGATTGCAGAAGCAATCCGTCGTGGTATGCCGCAGTCCATGCTTCATGACATCACACAGATTGATATCTGGTTCATCGATAAGATTGCAATCCTTGTAGGTATGGAAAATGCTCTTAAGACCAGAAAGCTTACAAAAGAGCTTCTCCTTGAAGCAAAACGCATGGAATTCCCGGACTACATCGTTGCACGTCTGACAGGCAAAACGGAAGAAGAGATTAAAGCTCTCCGTGAAGAATATCAGATTAAAGCAGCATATAAGATGGTTGATACCTGTGCCGCAGAATTTGCGGCAGCAACACCATATTACTATTCTGTATACGGTGATGAGGTACAGAGAACGAAGCAATCGCAACACCGGACAAGAAAAAAATCCTTGTACTTGGTTCCGGTCCGATCCGTATCGGTCAGGGTATTGAGTTCGACTTCTGTTCCGTGCACTGTACATGGGCATTTGCAAAAGAAGGCTATGAGACCATCATCATCAACAACAATCCGGAAACAGTTAGTACAGACTTTGATATTGCAGACAAACTGTATTTCGAGCCTCTGACACCGGAAGATGTTGAGAATGTAGTAAATATTGAGAAACCGGACGGAGCAGTTGTACAGTTCGGTGGTCAGACAGCTATCAAATTAACAGAAGCACTGACAAAGATGGGGGTTAAGATCCTCGGAACATCTGCTGAGAACGTAGATGCAGCAGAAGACAGAGAACTTTTCGACGAGATTCTTGAAAAATGCGAGATCCCGAGACCAAAGGGACAGACAGTATTTACTGCTGAGGAAGCTAAGAAAGCGGCAAATGAGCTGGGCTATCCTGTTCTGGTTCGTCCTTCCTATGTACTTGGCGGTCAGGGCATGAGAATCGCTGTAAGCGATGAGGATGTAGAAGAGTATATCGGTGTGATCAATCAGATCGCACAGGAGCACCCGATCCTTGTTGATAAATATCTGATGGGTAAGGAAATCGAAGTCGATGCTGTATGCGATGGCGAGGATATCCTGATCCCTGGTATCATGGAGCACATTCGAGCGTGCCGGAATCCACTCCGGTGACAGTATCTCCGTATACCCGGCAAAGACCATCAGCGAAAAAGCAAAAGAGACAATTGCAGAATACACCAGACGTCTTGCAAGAGCACTGCATGTTATCGGTATGATCAACATCCAGTTCATTGTTCTTGGAGATGATGTATATGTAATCGAGGTTAATCCTCGTTCCAGCCGTACTGTACCGTACATCAGCAAGGTAACAGGAATTCCGATCGTTCCTCTTGCAACGAAGGTAATCCTTGGATACAAGCTGAAAGATATGGCTATGAACCGGGACTTCAGCCGGAAGCAAAACACTATGCAATCAAGATGCCTGTATTCTCATTTGAGAAGATTTGCGGCGCTGATATCAGCCTTGGACCGGAAATGAAGTCAACAGGTGAGTGCCTTGGTATTGCTGAGACATTTAACGAAGCACTTTATAAAGCATTTATCGGAGCTGGTATCCGTCTTCCGAAACACAAAAACATGATCATCACTGTTAAAGACGAAGACAAACAGGATATCATCCCGATTGCAAGAAGATTCGAAGCACTTGGCTACAGAATCTATGCTACACTGGGAACTGCAAAAGTCCTCAAAGAAAACGGAATCAAGGTAATCCGTACAAATAAGCTGGAGCAGCCTGCACCAAACCTTATGGACCTTATCCTTGGTCATAAGATCGACGTTGTCATCGATACTCCGCCACAGGGCGTAGAGCATCAGAAAGATGGTTTCGTCATCAGACGTAACGCCATCGAGACAGGTGTCAATGTCCTTACTTCTCTGGATACAGCAGAAGCACTGGCAACCAGCCTTGAGAATACAGACCTGAATAATTTATCTCTTATTGATATTGCTACGATCGCAAGGCGATAATTTTACAGCAGATAAATGATATAGTATAAAATGAAAAGACAGCAGTTGCATTTTCTTTGTGGAAGATGGCAGCTGCTGTCATATTTTTATCTTATATGAGGATTGCTATAGTACGAAAATTGCAAATTACAGTTGTGCCGGCATCATGGTGTGTAATATAATCATATAAGCAGATAAAAGAAAATAGATGAATGCTGTAAGAAAGGAAAGATTATGGATTTTATTGAACTGTTAAAGGTCATTTTCCTTGGGATTGTGGAGGGAATCACAGAATGGCTCCCGATCAGCAGTACCGGACATATGATCCTGGTGGATGAGTTTCTGAAACTGAATGTGACAGAGGATTTTAAGAATCTGTTTTTCGTAGTGATCCAGCTTGGCGCGATTCTCGCGGTTGTAGTTCTCTACTGGAACAAATTGTGGCCGTTTTATATCAGACCAATTTCAAAGAAGCAGCAGGCAGTGCTTAACAGGCATGGTGCAGTGTCCAGAGGAATTCTTACTTTTGTGGAGAAATTCTGTGATAAAGAGAAATGGGTGCTCTGGTTTAAAATTATAGTAGCCTGTATACCGACGATTGTTATCGCACTTCCGTTTAATGATGTCATTGAAGAGAAATTTAATAACTATGTAGTAGTTGCCATTGCACTGATCGTATATGGTATCCTCTTCATTGTCATTGAGAACTATAACAAGAGAAGAAGACCAACCTGATACAAATCTGGAAATACTGTTCATTAAGATGCATTCATCATCGGTCTGTTCCAGGTACTCTCCGTAGTTCCGGGTACATCCCGTTCAGGTTCCACTATTATCGGAGGTATTCTTGCAGGAACCTCCCGTACAGTAGCAGCAGAATTTACGTTCTTCCTGGGAATCCCGGTCATGTTCGGAGCCAGTCTGCTGAAAATCCTGAAATTCGGTTTCTCTTTCACAGGAACAGAGGTGATGATCCTGATCGTGGGAATGGTAGTAGCATTTGTAGTTTCCATTATCGCGATCAAATTCCTGATGGGATACATAAAGAAACATGACTTCAAGGTATTCGGATGGTACAGAATCGCACTTGGTATTCTGGTGCTTGGATACTTTATCGGAAAAACACTTCTTGGTTAATGCATAAGAAAAGCCTTGCTGTATAAGCGGCATGTACGTCATAAGCGTATATCCCGGACAGCAGGGCTTTTTATCATGTTACAGGATTCCTATATGCAGATCATTTCACCGGTATAAGAGGTGTCATAACCTGTCAGATGATGAATCTCAGTTTTGAAATCTTCAGACTGTACAATTTCCACAAGAGCAGAGAACCCCGGATTTTTCACTGATTTCGCAGGAATTGCCAGATACATCTGCATATCAGTTACAGGGATGAAATCAAGTCCCGGAAAATAACGTGCGATCATTTCTTCTCCCAAAGCAACATTTGCTCTGTGCTCAAAACAGCAGATGCAGATGACATATCAGAGACAGCTTCATTTCTGTATCCGCTGATCTTTTCAGAAGAGATTCCCCGTTCTTTTAACAGACGGTCCAGATAAACCCTGCGGGCACTTCCTTTTTCACGATTCATAAAAACAACTTTCGGATTCGTCAGGTCCTCTACAGAAGAAATTTTTTCAGGATTTCCGGCCTGTACATAGAAGCCGACAGAGTATTTATATAAAGAAAGAAGTATCAGAGGGATTCCAGGAACCAGGTGACGGATATCATCTACATCCAGACTGGTAGCAGCGATATGTGCCTTTTCGAAATACAGGGAATAAAGTCCGTTATAGTCATTCATATGAGACTGCAGGACAGGAAGCCCATCAGGATGAGCGGACATTTTGCCGAGAAGAAGTTCCAGGGCAGCAGAAGTCTGGCCGCCTAAAATGATACCACTGGAATGAAGCAGATAATCCCTCTTCAGCAGAGAACTCTCAGGTTCAAAATTAACAGAAGTGTACGGAATATCCTGCCCGCTTCCGGAATTGCCGGAACTGTTTCTGTTAAGATACTGTGTCAACTGTTCTTCACTGACCCTGAGCTGTTTTCCGATTTTGGAAGATTCCAGCTCACCGCGCTTGATAAGTTCATAGACCGTCGTTCTTTTTGATCTTCAGACGGTCTGCGACCTCCTGAGCTGTGTAAAGTTTATTCATCAATACCTACCATGACATTAGTAGCCTTGATCACTGCATAAGCATCAGAACCTACTTTCAGGTTTAATTCTTCAACTGCTGCACAGGAGATGGTTGCTGTGATAATGTTTCCGCCGCCAATATCAATAGAACGATGGAGTTTACAGCTCCGTTATTGATACTTACTACTTTCCCCTTTAACTGATTGCGTGCACTTAATTTCATGATAATTACCTCACTGTTTATTATTTTTTTCTATAGATTTATCTGATACCCGATCAAAGGCCGGAAAGTTGTTTATGCCGGTAAAAATAAGGCTTTCAATCTGCTATCATTTACATGATAACATATACAAATAAAATTGACAAGAATACAAAAGTTGTACAATAGATACAAAAGGAAACAAAACTGAATAAAACAAAACTAAAACTGAATGAAAGACGGTAAAAATATGAGAAAGAAATTAATTGACAGCAATGATGGCAGGAGTACTGAGCGCAGGAATGCTCAGCACAGGAGTTTTCGCAGCAGATACAGACTTAAAAGGTGAAGTCAACACATTCATCGCAGCAAGCTTAAGCAATGCAATGGAAGAAATTCAGAAAGATTTCAATGAGACATATCCTGATGTTGAAATCCTTTATAATGCAGACAGTTCAGGTACATTACAGACACAGATCGAAGAGGGCGCACGCTGCGATATCTTCTTCTCAGCAGCTGATAAACAGATGAATGCTCTGGTAGACGAAGATCTGGCTAAGAAAGATACTGTAGAAGATATCCTTGAGAATAAAGTCGTTCTGATCAAACCTAAGGATGGAGAAACAAAAGTTACAGGATTTGAGAACATTACAGATGCAGCCAATATTGCACTTGCAGGTGACAGTGTTCCGGTTGGACAGTATGCCAGAGAGATTTTTGACAACCTTGGAATTACAGATGAAGTAAATAAGATGGAGATCAATGAAGGTAAGAACGTATCTGAAGTTCTTGCAGCAGTAAGTGAAGGAAGTAATGAGATCGGTATCGTTTATGCTACAGATGCAGCTTCCGTTGCAGATAAAGTAGACGTTATCGCAGAAGCTCCGGCTGATGCACTGAAGACACCTGTTCTCTATCCGGTAGGTCTTATCGAAGACAAAGAGGCATCTGAGGATGATACAGCAGCCGCAGAAGCATTCCTTGAGTACATCAAATCTGACGACGCTATGAAAGTATTTGAGAAATATGGATTCACAGCATACAAAGCAGACGATGCTGATGCTTCAGAGGAAGATGAGACAGAAGCAACAGAAGAAGCAGATGACACAGAAACAAATGCTGAGACAGAGAAAACAGAGGAAGCTAAATAAGAATGAGTGAATTTCTGGCAGAAATAAACTGGAGTCCTTTATGGATTTCACTGAAAACAGGTTTTACGGCTACTGTGATCGCGTTCTTTCTGGGAATATTCTTTGCGAGACTGGTGATGAAGATGAAGCCTGTTTCCAGAGGCATACTGGATGGTATCCTGACCATGCCTCTGGTACTTCCCCCGACAGTGCCGGTTTCATCCTGCTTCTGCTGTTCAGCCTGAGACGTCCGTTGGGGGCATTTCTGCTGGATAATTTTGACATTAAGATCGTACAGACCTGGAAGGGCTGCGTGATCGCAGCATCTGTAATTGCGTTTCCGTTGATGTACAGAAATGCACGCGCTGCATTTGAACAGGTGGATGTGAATCTGATCGCAGCAGGCAAGACACTTGGTATGAGTGACAGAAGAATCTTCTGGACAGTTGTCATGCCGACAGCAGGACCCGGAATTGCTTCCGGTACGGTGCTTGCATTTGCCAGAGCAATCGGAGAATACGGCGCAACATCTATGCTTGCAGGAAATATTCTTGGCAAGACAAGAACTGTTTCTGTCGCCATTGCTTCTGAAACTGCGGCAGGAAATTATGGCATGGCCGGTTTCTGGGTAGTTGTAATCTTGATCATTTCATTTGTGATCGTTGCGGCAATCAATATTGTTTCCGGTAAGGGAATGAAGATGGGCAGGTGGATGTAATGGCAGTCAGTGTGGATATTGAGAAGAAACTTCATGGCTTCACTCTGAAAGTAAAGCTGGAGAGTGATGGTTCTCCAATGGGAATCCTTGGAGCATCCGGAAGCGGAAAAAGTATGACTCTGCGCTGTATTGCAGGAATCCAGACACCGGACTCAGGAAGAATTGTTGTAAATGATAAAGTTCTTTTCGATTCAGAAAAAAGATCAATCTGAAACCGCAGGAGAGGAAGGTTGGCTATTCTTTTTCAGAACTATGCACTTTTTCCTACCATGACTGTAGAGAAGAATATTGCATGCGGATACAGAGGGATAAGAAACATCTTAAGGCAAAAGTGGCAGATTACATAGAGCGCTATCAGCTTAACGGGCTGGAGAAACGTTATCCGGGACAGCTTTCCGGAGGTCAGCAGCAGCGTGTCGCACTGGCACGAATGATGATCGGAGAACCGGAAGTCATCCTTCTGGATGAACCGTTCTCAGCACTGGATGGATATCTGAAAGATATCATGCAGCGTGATATGCAGAACTTTCTTAATGAGTACACAGGTGATATGATTCTGGTCACTCACAGCCGTGATGAGGCTTACAAGTTCTGCGGACATCTGACAATTCTGGACAGCGGTCAGGCGCTTACTACAGGAGAAACAAAGAAACTCTTTGAGCGCCCCGGTATTCTGCAGGCAGCCAGACTGACAGGATGTAAAAATTTCTCAACTGTACAGAAGATGGGAGAACACAGCATTTATGCAGTGGACTGGGATCTGATGTTGCAGACCAAAGATGTGGTGCCGGATGATGTTACCCATGTGGGAATCCGCGGTCACTGGATGAAAGGTGCATCTGAAGGCGGAGAGAACCACATGGAAGTGGAAGTTATGGAATATATTGAAACGACCTTTGAACATCAGTATTTACTGAAGAACAAGAAAGGCGGAGACTGTCAGCCGGTCTGGTGGATGTGTCCGAAAGGAGATTTCGAAGAAGACCCGCAGGCAAAAGTCCCGAAATATATCTGCTTTCCGACAGAGCATCTGATGTTGCTGAAAGATATAAAATAAGAACTATAAAAGTCAGTGGAGACTCGTAAGCATCGCAGAAGACTTACCTGATTTGGTTAAAAAATGAAAAGTGCTGTATCTTCATTTCCAGGAAAGAAGATACAGCACTTTTTGCAATCTGAATTATGACAGATTACTGTTGAAAAGATAATCAATATAAGACACAGCTTCTGATAAATGAGGGGAGTTGGAAATCACTCCCAGATAAACAGTGCCGTTCATGCCTGCATTTTTTAAATAGACAGATTCGGAAATATCCAGTCCCATGGGATATTCCTTTGTCTCAGCTGAGTAAGTAACAGAAGGGTCCAGATATATATCTACTGAATTATCGTTCAGGATTTTTGTATTTGTCTGAAGAAATGGAGAAACTTCCTTATATAATCCGGGATTTTTTGCTGAAGCAGTTTCTCAAGATCGCAGAGATAACCATTTTGGGAAAAGGCGTCAAATGCTTCTTTGTTCATGAATACAACATCAAGTGATTCACTGTCAATTGCTCCAAGGATCTTCATACGGGAGGCGTAGGTGTATTCGTGGTTAGGATTATTTTCGTTATCTGTAAGATATAAACCTTTGTACAGACGAACCTCATTTCTGGAATCATTAATTTTCTGTGCGTCAAGAAAACCATTTCCAAGCTGTTCGCTCAGTTCTTCATCTGGAACGAAATTTACAAAGGCAGCAGACAGAATCTGATTTTTTTCTGTAAGGTGTCCATACAGAATATATCCTATGATGTATATCACAATACATACAAAAATAATCGGCAGTTTATAATAATCCCAGATATACCTGATTTTTGCTTTTGTGCCTGGCAGACTGGAAATTCTGGTATGAGTGGAAGTCATAAACGAGTCTCCTTTATAAAAATCATGTACGTAAAGGGCTGGAAGTTTCTGAAATACTTTTTTCCTCCAGAAGTTTCATAATGTTGGAAAGAAGACAGGAGCATAAAAATGCACAGAGTCCTTCGCCAAAGATAATTGCCGGTGTGAAGAAACGGATTACAACCACTGTCATTATAAAATAGATAACCATCATCAAAACTGTACAGAGGAGAAAACGCATTCCTGTGATAATGGAGTTTTTAAACATGGCAGGAATGGAGTTTTCAAAGCGCGCCATTAATGGGAAAATGTAGAGAAGAACAATGGCATAGGCAATTACTGCAACAATAAAACAGCTGTTATGATGGTCCAGAAAACATTTTCAAATCGCAGATGGTATAACACATAGCCGTCTATGCCAAGGATGATTCCGATTCCCAGTAAAATAAGCCATACGATTGTGCTCTGTCGGAAATTACTCTTAAAGGAATGAAAGAAGTCTTTGGTGATGTTTCCTTCTTCATTTCGTGCCATTTTCAGAGTGACATAAAAAAGTGCAGTTGTGGAAGCACCGGCGGTAACAACAGGAATACAGCAGATGAACCATAAAATGTTCAGGTAAACGCTGAGTGCTGTTTTGGTTATAAACTGCATAACTGTATTATCCGGATTGAAGAAATTTTTCATAATATAATTACCTCCTGTCAGATTGGGAGCTGGATCAGTCTCCGGTGGAGTCTCGATAAATGAGGCTGGTTTCTGTGTATATGGTGCGATAGTTCAGAGACGGATTTTGATCCGGGATATCAGAAGATGAACAGCGGAAAATCCCATGATCTGGCTGTGAATGTGGATGGTAGTCAGAGGCGGCATAACAATCTTTGATTCCGGAGAATCATCAAAACCACAGATATAAACATCTTCAGGAATGGAATATCCCAGTTTGCGAAGCACATGCATGGTATCAATGGCAACAAAATCGTTGGCACATATGATTACTTCCGGAAGCTTTTCTAATTTCACGAAACACCGGGTAAGATAATCCTGATAATCTTCGGAACCGGGATTTTCTACCCCTTCTTTGTTTTCCAGCATGCAATAATCTTCATTATAATCCAGCCCAAGAAGAAACATGGCGTCACGAAATGCCATATAACGTTCCCAGAAGGACTGGCAGTGAAAACGTTCTCCTACAAAACCAAAACTCTTTTTTCCTCGTCGGATCATTTCCTGTATAAAACTGTAGATACAGGACTGGTTATCCATATAAAGCCGGTCTGCCTTTAAGGGGGCAGCAAGACCTGCGACTGGTGAATCAACAAAGAGAACAGGAATATCCAGATTGCAGACCATCTGACTGTAGGCGTGATCGAAAAGTTCATAACAGATGATTCCTGAAGTTCTGGAAGCGTCGAAGGTGACCGGAAGCTTCTGGCTCTTTAATTCATTTCCCAGAATACGGTGCATGGAAAGGCTGTATCCCATCTGAGAGATTTCTCTCTGGAATTTGTCAAGCATGGTAGAAGAAAAGTGGGAATCTCCCAGAAACTTCGTTGTCAGCAGTGCGATTTCCTTATTATTAGACTGTGAATCAGAAGCATTGTTCTGATTTGTGATATCTTCCAGTGTTGCAGCGTAGGAAAACTGTTTATATCCCATTTCTACTGCTTTTCTGAGAACCTTTTCTTTTGTGGCATCAGCCAGGATGCCGGTATTATTGATTGCTTTTGAAACTGTATTTCTGGATAGGCCGAGGGCATCGGCAATATCCTGTATGGTTACTCGTTCAGGCATAATTACCTCCTGTTTTTTAATAATTTTATGGAGTTATTTCTTATATATATAACTATTGTAATG
>ENA-OQLB01001122-OQLB01001122.1-human-gut-metagenome-genome-assembly--contig:-NODE-1122-length-12382-cov-1.744839_pt1 | contig 12382 bp, 15 predicted proteins | sample MGYA00242656_ERZ504813 | MGnify/ENA primary metagenome ERZ504813 (study PRJEB26092, sample SAMD00036388) | human gut metagenome | host: Homo sapiens | study: EMG produced TPA metagenomics assembly of... | reverse complement strand
ATAACGAGTTTGAAGCGGTCGCGCAGCTGCGCGAGACCTGCTCCGTCATTACCAAAATAGAAGAAGTCAAAAGAGACGCAGAGCTGGAACAAACAGATCGGCACGAAGAAAATCAAAGACAAGGAGCTTGCCATCATTTGCTCGCAGTTCGCCATCATTTTGACTTCCGGTCTGCCCATTGTGCGCTGTGTGGAGATGGTTGCGGCACAGGCGCGCACCAAAGAATTGCAAAAAATGCTGAAAAAGGTCGCGGAGGACGTCTCCGGCGGTTACAGCCTTGCGCAAAGCTTTGAAAACAACGCTACGGGCTTTCCGACCACGTTTATTGAGACCGTACGCGCGGGCGAACAGTCCGGCACACTGGAAGAATGCTTTGAAAAACTACATAAATACTACGAATAAAACCGCTAAAATGAAAGCGAAGATCATCAGCACGCTCACGTATCCGGCAATTGTCATTTGCGTCGCCGTCATCGTGTTCATCATCATTATGGTGGTAGCCGTGCCGGCGTTTACAAGTGTGTTTCTGGAGCTCGATACCGAGCTGCCGGGCATCACAAAGGCGCTTATCGCAACGTCGGATTTTCTCACGAACTACTGGTGGTCGCTTATTTTGATTGTGCTCGCGTTCTTCATCGGCAGGCTTCTGCTGAAAAAGAACGAAAAGGGGCGTGCGTTCCTTGCGGAAAACAAGCTAAAGCGCTCACCGCTCAAAAAAATGCACAGTCTGAACGCCGCTTCGCAGTTTGCAAGCACCATGAGCACCATGCTCACGGCGGGCTTGCCGATTACAAAGGCGTTGGAGGTCACGGCAAATGTGGCAGATAACTACATGTTCGCGGTGTCCATCCGCAAAGTGCGGCAGGGCGTGGAGCAGGGCCGCAGCCTGGTGGACTGCATGAACGAGATTCCGTATTTTCCAAAGCTGCTCACCGAAATGGTGGGCGTGGGCGAACGCTCCGGCAACATGGAAGAAACGCTCACCGTCATCGGTGATTACTTCGATAACGAGGTCTCGGTGTTCACGCAGCGGCTGCTCTCTATGTTAGAGCCGGCCATCACCGTTGTTTTGGCGGTCGTCACCGTCATTTTGCTGCTGGCCGTTTACCTGCCGATGTTTACCATGTATGGCAGCATCGTTTGATTTATTTCGCTGTACCCCGTCGGCGATCCAACCCGAACCGGCGGAATGCATAAATTTCGATGGTGAACCCCGAAAAGCACGTTTTTGGGGCGAGCAAAATTTCAATGAATTGGAGAATGGTTCTTATGATGAACAAAATGCGTAAGATGAAGAATAAGAAGGGCTTTACGCTCATGGAAATGCTGATTGTTGTTGCAATCATCGCGATCCTCATCGCTATTGCTATCCCGACCTTTGCTTTCTTCTCTGAATAAGGCAAGAGTTGCAACCGACGAAGCGAATATCCGTGCAGGTTATGCTTCCGTTATGGCTGATGTTTTGACAAACGAGGGTGAAAACTCCGGTGAAACCGGTCAGCCAGCCAAAGAATATACTCTGAAGGTTGATGGTAGTGTTGATTCTGGTACTGGTGCTGCTGCTGAGTACAAGTGCAAGGGTAATAACACCGATGCTACGGTTAAAGTCGGCGGCGCGACGTTGGCGTTTGGGAGAAGGGCAACAGTGTTAAGTACTCCTATAATTATGCTACTGGCAAAGTTACGATTACTGTCGGCTAATCTCATCTAACTACAAAAACAACTCATTTTAAATGAACCAGATCTATTGAGGGGCTGGGGGTTGCGGCTCCCCTATGATCTGTTCTTTTGATTTTTCACTTTAGGTTTTCATAAAAAAGGGGACGTAGTATGCTTTGGATTTCACCCGCTCTCACGGTTTATATTTGTGTGCTTACGGGGATTCTCGGCGCGTGCATGGGAAGCTTTCTCAACTGCATGGCGTGGCGTATCGTCCACGGCGAATCTGTTTACACGGGCGCTCGCACTGCGACGTCTGCGGCCACGTGCTCGGCGCGGGGGATTTGATTCCCGTTGTGAGCTACATCATTCACAAAGGCCGCTGCAAATACTGCGGCGCAAAGCTCTCTGCGGGACATGTCTTTGCGGAAGTGTTAACGGCGCTTACGTTTTTGCTGCTCGTGCTAAAATATGATATTTCGCTCCAAGCCCTTGAATACATTTTGCTGGCGTGCCTGCTGCTCGCCGCTGCATTCACGGATTTGGAGGGGTATATGATCCCGGACCGTTTCATCGTGACGGGGATCGTCGTGCGTGTTGTTTTCCTGTTTTTGCAGGGGAACATGCTCGAAAACCTCATGGATGCGCTGCTCGGCGGCTTCGCCGTTGGCGGCGGTTTACTGCTCATCGTGCTCTTATACGAAAAAGTGCGCCAAAAGGAAGCCATGGGCGGCGGCGATATTAAACTGCTGTTCCTCACCGGCCTGTTTCTCGGCTGGCAGCGGAACATTCTGTGCCTGCTCATCGCGTGCGTGCTCGGCATCGTCTTCGCGTTTGTCTTCCCGGAAAAACGTACCACAGAAGACGGGGCAGAGGAAGAAGACGGAAAGCTTTTTCCGTGGGGGCCGTCCACCTCGGCGGCGGCGATTCTCACGCTCCTTTGCGGCAGCGAGATCATCGGCGTGTATTTGAGCTTATTTTAACGGAAAGAACAAAAGCTTTACAGCTTGACGGATAGGGATAAAGAAGAAAGCGAGGTGTCTGTACCATGCCCGGACAAATCACGGCATTCGACATTGGTGAGTGCATGGTAAAAGCCGCATGCTTTACAGGCGGCAAACTGAAAAAGGTTATGGCGAAAGAATTGCCGGATAATATGGTCTCCGGCGGCGAAATCGTCTCCATGGAGCCATGGCGGATTTTATCAAGGAAATGGCGAAAGAAAACGGCATCTCCCGTGGTGCGGCGGCGGTCATTCTGCCCGGCACGCTGGTGTTCACCCGCAACGTGACTGTGCCCGCCATGACGGACGGCCAACTGTTGTATAACCTGCCGTTTGAATTTAAAGATTACCTGACGCAGGAAAAGAATAAGTATTATTTCGACTACGCCGTGCAGGATACGGTGAAAGACGAAGAGGGCAATGTGAAAGAATTGCAGCTTTTCGTTTGCGCCACATTAAAAAGTACCGTGGAAGAATACCGCGCCATGCTGCGCCGTGCGGGCTTCAATTTGAAGGTCGCTATGCCGGAGGAATGCGCCTAGCTGCGCTGACGGAGGATTACATGCAGCGCACAAATGCGCCCGCGGGCAGCGATTACTGCTTTGTAGACCTCGGCCACAACGGCATCCGTATGCACATTTTGCAGGACGGCAATTTCACCACGAAGCGCTCCGTCGACCTCGGCCTGCGCGACCTTGAGCAGACGATTTCCGATGTGCGCGGCGTGGATATTCACATGGCACACGCACACATTTTGTCCGATTACAACGACGTGCTTTCCGAAGACGTGAGCGCCGAGCTGTTTAGCCGCATGGCGATCGAAATCATGAAGGCCGTCAACTTCTATAATTACAATAACCGCGAGCGCTCGCTCCGGAGAATTTATCTTTGCGGCGGCGGTGTGGCGGTAGAGCAGATCCGCGCGGCCATCTGCCGTGTGACGGATCTGGACGTACATAACGCCGAGGAGCTGCTTCCTCAGCACGACGCATTGGAAGCGGCGTGGCTTTACATCAAAGCGATCGGCTGCGCGCTGCAAAAGTAAGGAGGCGTTGGAATGAAGCTTGAACTCGGCATGGGGAACGGCGCCAAAAGCCTGTAAATACCCCACCAAAAGAACCGTCAATCTCGCAAAGCGCGAGTCGCACTCCCAAAGCGTCATGACGCTTTCTATCGGCACGGCGATCATTATCGTGCTTGTGGTGCTCGTCGTGAAATTCGGCGTACTTGACCAGCTTGCGCGCCAAAGTGCCGCAGAAAGTGCTTACAACACCGTGCGTGCCCAGTATACCGAAATGCAGAGCGCCGTAGAGAAATACCCCGAGGTCGAAGAGGAGTACCGCACCTATTCCAGAAAATGGATGCAGCAGGAGGATTCCGGCGCGTTCGTTTCTGTGGACAGACAGGAAGTGCTCGACCTCATGGAGAACTGTCTGCAGCCCTACGGCACTATAAAGGCCGTCACCATTTCGGACGAGTGATGATTGTTTCCATGTCCGGCATGAATCTGCAGGAGATTTCCGCTATGTTTGAGATTTTACAGCAGCAGCCCATTGTAAAGGCTGCTGACCTTACAATCGCTTCCACCGAAAAAACGGCAGGCGAAGACCTCGATTTCTCCGTGACGATCACATTACAGTCGGCTGACACGGCGGAAGGGGAGGCCACAGCATGAAAAGAGCCTTTACAACGCGCGAAAAAGTGATGCTGCTCGTCCTCACCGTGCTGCTCATCGTCATCGCATACTTCAAGCTCATCTTGGAGCCCATCAACAATTCCATCGACGAGTATCAGTCCGAAACGGCCGCGGAGCAGGACGAGATTTTGCAGAACACCGAGCTTTTGACGCGCATGAACCAAATGCAGAAGGAGCTTGATGAAATCTATGCTGCGGGCGACCCCACGCCCATCCCGAATTACGACAATTCCGGCAAGCTGCTCGTTGAGTTGAACAGTATTCTTTCGGCTTCCGTCGATTATTGCTGGATTTCGGTCAGGTCTCGGCACTGAACGATGGCTACATCATGTGCCGCCCCATCAACATGGCCTTTACAACGAACACCTACGCCGAAACGCGCGCCATCATTGATGCGCTGCACAACAGCGATTTTACAAACCAAATATCGGACATCAGCGTGCAGTTTGAAAATTCCGGCAGCTCCGGCAATGTGCAGGTAAACCTGTATATTACGTATTTTGAACTTCAAAAATAGCTGGTGCAACACAGGCCGGAAGCTGTTTTTTGCTTGCCGGTTTTCTGTGTCTAAAAAGACTTATACTGTTTTACGATTTCCATATTTTTCTCAGGAGCAAAACGCATGAATTTTTCACGGGATATGAAGAATTTGAAAAACAGAAGAAAGGGGAAAGCCGGCTTTACCATGTCCGAGCTTTTGATTGTTGTGGCCATCGTCATCGTGCTGTTTGCCGTGGCGGTTCTCTCGCTTGTGACGATTCAAAAGAACCTGCGCCAAAAGGAACTCGACAGTAAAGCGGAAATCCTTACGTTGCCGTGCAGAACCGCATGTCCGAACTGCGCGCCGGCGGCTACGAAAGCCTTTATCAGTACGATGAAACAAGGTTAACGGCGTTGCAAAGGTTGGTCTCATTCCGCTGGATGCTCCCGAAGAAGATGCGGAAGACGCCATCACAAAAGACACGCTCTGCTACGTCGTTTCCGCAGACCGCGTGACGTTCGGCATGGCGGCAGCTTCCGTTCTGCCGGAATCTTCCGTAGATGCCGAGCTCTGGAACAACCACTGGGTTATCGAGTACGATCCCGAAAGCGGCAGTGTGTACAGCGCATTTTACAGCGAAGAGGAGATCACAAGCGGTGATGTCTCCACCACGCTGCCACATACTTAAACCGTATGCGTGTGCGTCAGACCCGCCTGCGCAACGGTGCGAAGATCGGCTACTACGGCGGTGCGCGTGTGATCTCCGGCACAACCGACACTCTAAAGCCGGATATCTCCATCGATAACCGTGAGAAGCTGACGGCAACGTTCTACTGCAACAACCCCTATGCCGATGAGCTGACGTTCAATATCAAGGTTTCGGACGGCCAGAACGAATATGTAAAGGTCGTAAAATACAGCGAGCTTCGCCAGCTGAACAGCAAAACTTGGTACTACACGTGGGTTATGGATAGCTTGGAAAGCGAAAAGACGCGCTTCTATAATCAGACCGACCATAAGCTTGCGTGCGGCACAGACATCACCGTCACGCTTTCTGTAGAAAGCCAAAACGCCAATGTGGACGGCAAAAGCTACACCCGCAAAACGAACAGCCTGTTCCGCTATGCCGAGGGCACCCCGGCCGGCACGGCGCTCATCGCCTACGGCCGCCATTTGCAGAATTTGGACGAGGCCTCCCATGTTTCCGATACGATCACCGGCGCCGTGCAGGTCAGCGACCTTTCCTTTGCGGATGATACCGCCGACAACGAAGACTGGTATTCCTTTTACCGCGACGACACCTTTACGCCCATCACAAATAAGAATCTCAAAAGCTATGACGGCTATTCCGAGGTCGATAACGTAAAGCTGTATTCTTCCATTTCAAACCTGCACATCACAAAAACTGCGCAAAACGGAGATGCAGGTCTGTTCAGTACATTTAACGGTGAGATCAAAAACGTGACGCTTACCGGTATGAAGATTGATAATGTAGGCCAGAACGTCGGTGCGCTCATCGGTTCTGTTTCCGATACCGTGAAAATCACAAATACCCGTGTATACCTCAGCTCCAAAAAAGGCGACCTCGCAGATATCGAAACGGTCGATTCCCCGGAAAAAGTGCAGCCGTGGCTCGAGGGTAAAGTCGTCGGCGGACTTATCGGCATGGTGACGAAAACGGGCAGCGTATCCGTTACGGACAGCTCCGCGTCTACGGTCATTCGTGCAGACGGCGGCGCAGCAGGCGGCTCATCGGCGCCGTGTATCATGCGGCAACGATAACCGATTCCTATGCGGATTGCTATTTGACGGCAGACAGAACGGGCGGCCTTATCGCAAAGGCAGAGGGCGGGTCTGAAGTAGCCGCAACGGGAACCTCTATCACCTTAAAGGATTTCTATGCAGCGGGTTACCAAACGGCGACCGTCGATGCTTTCGGCTTAGTAGGCGGCTCCAATGTAATCGCCACAGGCGGTTATTCTGCGTGTGTTTACAATGTTGAAGAAAACGCAAAGGTTCATTCCACGGTCAAAGCAATGGGCAGTGCCTCAAACGTATATTATCTGACAGACGGCGGTCTTTCCGGAGACGGCACAAGCAAGTGGGAAAACGACAGTCAAACCACGCCGAAAACCTATAAAAAACTCAGTGAATCGGGCTTTGCAAAAGAAATCTCCGAGGCGTTCACGTCCTCCTCCGGCGCGGCTACGTTTCCGTATAACTTGATGGATCAGGGCCTTACGTATTACACGTATCCGCGCTTGAAAAGCTGAACCACTACGGTGACTGGCAGGCGGAGTTTGAATCCGGCGCACTGGTTTATTACGAGCGCTACGAAGACAAAACCTACGGCTTCTACGGCGCGAATCTTTCCACGCTCAAAACGAGTAAGTTTGTCGTCGGCGACGGCTATGCGCTGGCGTATATCGAAAAGAAAAATCCGTCCGATAACGTTACCGTGACGTATGCAAACAACCAAAAGGCACAGGTATCGTTTAATAGCGCAATTGAAACGACCGACGACACGACAAATACGAAGTATTATCTCTATCCGCTCTCAAAGAGGTCGTCAACACCAAGTATATCGACACCGCAGAGCCGGATACGTTCTACCAGAAGATCACGATAGGAGACACCGCAAACAGCACGAATACGGAGTATTACTACAATCCGCATTTCGCAAAAACGGTGACGGTCAACGAAAATAAACCGCAGGCGCCGGAAACGGTCTGCATCCGCTCCGCCCGCCAGCTGTATGCGTTGAGCCTTTACTACCCGCAGTATGCGGATGCCGTAAAGGACAGTGTGTTCCGTCAGGAACTCAACATCGATTACAGCAGGTATGATTGGACAAATTATGACGTTGTGCCTGCAAAGATTGACACACAGCGCCGATCGGCACAGGGGATAAGCCGTTTGCGGCTGTGTATAACGGCGGCTGCAATACGATAGAGGGAATTTCCTTTAAAGCAAATTCCCTTTACATCGGCATGTTCGGTTATACGTCGTCCGCTGCCGCGGTGCGCAATGTGTTCCTTGTCGGTAACGGCAGTAACACGGTGGCCTATGTCAATGCGCAGGGCGGTAATTCGGCTTCCGGCAGTGCGTCGCGCGTCAGCATGGGCGTGCTCGTCGGTTATAACCGCGGCACGGTTTCAAACTGCTCGGTTTCCGGCTATACCATGGAGTATTACGGTTACAGCGCCAGCACGGCTTCGCTCGGCGGCTTTGTCGGCAGCAACTACGGCACCATCCGCAACAGCGCTTCGGACTGCCCGTCCATTCGCTTTGCAAATACGAACTCTAACACCTATGCGGGCGGCTTTGCGGGCGTGAACCACGCCTCTATTTCGGATTCCTACGCGCTTGGCAGCATTCAGGTGCGCGGCGCGCGAAACAGCACCGTGTGGGTCGCGGGCTTTGCGGCGAACAACGCCAGCGGCATGATTCGTCGCAGCTACAGCGCTACGGCGCTGACAGCTTCCGGCGATGCGGAGTCCTACGGCTTTGCGCATACCGGCGGTTCGGCATACCAGTGCTATTATCTGGACGGCGGCACGTATTCGTACAGAGGCACGCTTTATGCTTACAACACCTCCACGAAGAATTCGAAGATAACGCGGCGGGTGAGCCCCTTACGGGCAGCGAGCTGCAAAACAAAACAATCAACAATTTCAAAAAGGCAGATTGCACCTATAATGCCAAAGAAACGACCGGCGATTATTATATCTACCCGGCAGTCGTGCGCAATGCAGCAGGGAAGACCGTGCATTACGGCGATTGGCCCGTGCAGAAGGACATCGGTACGCTCGGTGTGTTCTACTGGGAATATGAAGACAGCGGCAGCAACAGCGGCTACCACTTCAGCTACGTGGCACAAGCCAGGGCAATGAAATTTCCAGCGCAAACAACGACATTTTAAAGGGCGATTCTCTCTGTGAAGAGCACGACGACGGCGGCGTTGTAACGCATTACGGCTACGGCTATTTCTATGCGAACAGCAATAATTTGGAGACTTCATTAAGTGCTGTAAACTTCAATGGAAGCTTTATGGATGACGCGAAAAATACAGAAGCCGGCGAAGCGCTCGGTAAGCAAATGCCCGGCTATACGTTTGTCGCATATGAAACCGGCGAAGACAAAATGTATTTGATCGATAACAACGCAAACGGCATATGGCAGCTGGGGTACGCAACGATGCTACCGTATACACCTACACCGTCAACCCGTTCTTTGCAAACTCTATGAGCCTCGATAGCTCCGAAGTACAGAAACAAAATGACAAAAACAGGTGACGTCAAACCCGGCGCCAACGGCAACGCTTACGAGGTTCGCTCCGTCTCGCAGCTGCAGTTTATCAACTGGAATTCCGGAAAGCACAATACAAGCACCTCCATTGTGTCTCAGAACAAAGGGGATTGGTATACGTTTAAGGATAAATACACGTATCAGGTTTACGGCGATACTCACAGGGTATCGGGAAGCGGCAAAGAGCTGTATTGGAATCAAACACACGATTTGAATGCTTCCTCAGAATACAGTACACTTGGTAAGGACAAGAACTTCACGCCTATCGGAAGCATGTATGATAATGCAGGCAGTACAGCAAAAGCTGATCCGACAATGTCATATTTTGCTTCTCATTATGACGGACAGGCATATACGATCAAAAATGTTGAAATTCACAGCAATGCGGAATGTGTTGGTATTTTTGGCATTACGGTCGGTGCAACGGTTAAAGATGTGGTCGTATACTCGGATGAAGGCAATGTAATCGAAGCTACAAAGGAGGGTGAGAGCTGGTACTGCGTTGGCGGTCTTGTCGGCTTTGCGGCCGGCAGAGACAATCCTGCAAGTGTATTTACAAACTGCACGGTTTCCGGCTATACCATTCAGGATAACCATGCAAACACCCCGGGTTGGGGCGGCGGCAGTGTCGGCGGTCTTGTCGGCATGACAAACATGGATATTACAAACTGCTCCGCTGTAACAGATATTATTATCAATATCGGCTATAATGGCGCTTATCAAATCTGCGTGTCGGCGGTATTGCCGGTGTTTCTCGTGGCGCAGTACGATATTGTTATGCTGGCGGTTCTATGAGAAGCACAGCTAAATCTTGGTATAGTAACTATACTCAGGGTGCGAATATCTGGATGGGCGGCCTTGTTGGCGGTATTGTCATGCGAAACAGCGGCGGCTTAGCAACTTTGGTTGGTGATGTGAGTCGTGTGCTCAAGGTTGAAACTGCTACAGTTATGTTGAGATGCCAAAACGTGGTAAAGCCAACGAGCAAAATATTATAAAGAGTACGCAGCAATTGCCTCCAATGGTGAAATGCAGGAAAATTTCGCGAATGTTAAAAACGACTATATTGAGATTCATAACTGCTATGCACTTGAATCCGCCGTATTAAATACAGATGATTACCGCGAATATGGCGGTAAAACTCTCTCAAGTTGGAACCTGAACTTGAACATGACGCATCAGTATAAGCAGGGGCGTGAGATCAAGTTGTTCAATGATTCTACCCCATACGTAACGTATGCCGAAATGCAGAGCAGCGAATTCTTAACGAAACTGAACAAGAACTACCAGTCCGGCTCAAGCTATAAGAGCTTCTCCACCGTCACCATCACCGAGCAGGGCAGAACATCGACGGCAAATATAGCTTCCCGGGCAACGATACGGCGCTGCAGGGGCTTAACTATCCGTTCCCGACGGTTCTGACACAGACCGATATCTTCGGCAGCACAGTCAATTTGCATTACGGCCGCTGGCCGCGCATCGGTCTCTTATGGGAAGAAAATTCCCGGAAGCTCGACTTGCTTGCGGATATCAAAACGAAAGCGGAAGACAGCACTTTGAACGAAAACGAAGACGGCAAGGCGCTTTTGCAGACACATTTGCTTATCGCCAGCAGCGACGTAGATACGAGCGCAGAGCCGGAAATCAAGCTGTACGACGAAGACAAAAACGAGCTCACAAACGATAAGCCGCAGCAACAGTCAGCCGCATTGTGTATAATGATGCGAATAAATGCTACGATGTCACATTCATCGGGCAGAATGTCGGCACGGTCGTTGCAGAGGCGAAGCTCGGCAATTACATCGCGCGCCTTACAATCGAAGTTACGGCATCGCTCAAGCTGGAGGCTTCTTCTACGAACATTTCGGTTTATTCCGGCGACACCGATACGATCACGCTGACCGTAAAGGACGCAAACGACAAGCAGCTGCTTGCCGAGACCGAAAAGACGCTCAGATGGGAGATTGCTGTCGATAACAACGGTGTGCAGCAGGATGTCATCGAGTGCAGTAAGGACGATATCAAGCTGAACGCAGACGGCACGTTCTCCTTGCCGCTTACCGGCTTTGCCGCGGGCGAAGCCACGGTGAGCATCACGTGCACATATCCGTACGGCGCGGCAACTGCCGCGGAGCCCGCAAAAGAGGTCACGGCTACGCTGTATATCGGCGCTACAACAAAGCCAAGTGATGTGCTTGGCCTGACAAACGGCAGCGTCTATAACCAGATTTCTCTGCCGCACACGCCGAAAAAATCCACGACCTCCTACACCGGTACGACCGTTGAATACCCGGAAAACGGCCCCGCCATGCAGGGAAGTGCGCTGTTCCTCTACGCAACGAATGAGTATACCGATTTGAAAGACTTTACGGTCGATCAAATCGAGATCACCGCAGGGGAAACCACCTACACTGTGGGTGAAGACGGCATCACGACCGATGAAAATCACACCTACACCGATGAAAATCACACCTACAAAGTGACGGTAAGCGATAAGTGGACGACAGAAACGAACGACACGAAGTTCCAATATCGCGCCGTAAAGGTGGAATCCGCCGCGGCAGGCGAGATCACCCTAAAGATTGTCCTCAAAAACGGCGACGTGACCTACAACCTCGCCACCCCGTACACCATCGCATCGAACACGTATACGGTGAAGTTCCTTGACACAGAGGACAATGTTCTTCTCACAAAAACAGTCGATTATGGCAAAAAGCCAGAGCTGACCGAGGAGGATAAGGCTAAATTGAAAGCCGATGCCAAGTTGGGCTACACCTGCACATGGGCGCTTTCTGAAATCTACGCAGATACAGAAATTCCCCCGACATTAACGCCGAACACCTATACCATCCAGTTTAATGCCAACGGCGGTTTGGTACGATGGGTGCTGTTTCGTATGCTTATGATAAGATTCAAACGACGGACAGCCTTCCGTCGAATACATTTACAAAGGGAACATCCACCTTTAAGGGTTGGGCGTTTGATGCTTCAAGTACAGCGGCTGATTATACAGATGCAAGCTTGATCGAGAGCATCATAGGTCCATGGCGATGGAGAATAAGACCGAACTCACTCTCTACGCCGTTTGGGAAGATACCGCAGCAGGCGGCGAGACCGTTGAACCGTAAATCAACAAAAAGGCAGGTGCCAGAAAATGACGGCGAATCCGCAGAAAACTGAATAGCCAAAGGGGCGCTTCCAATGCTGATGGCGCTGCTGCTTATGCTGGTCGCAT
>ENA-OQLB01001120-OQLB01001120.1-human-gut-metagenome-genome-assembly--contig:-NODE-1120-length-12407-cov-1.572557_pt1 | contig 12407 bp, 15 predicted proteins | sample MGYA00242656_ERZ504813 | MGnify/ENA primary metagenome ERZ504813 (study PRJEB26092, sample SAMD00036388) | human gut metagenome | host: Homo sapiens | study: EMG produced TPA metagenomics assembly of... | reverse complement strand
TAACTTTATTATTATATATTTTCATTATAGAAAAAGCCTAAATTATAATAGGCTTTTTATTTTATCTCGATTGAAATAATATCATTTATTTTTATCAAATAAAGTCAACATATCTTCTAGGGGGAAACTGGTCGGCAACTTGACTAATAATTCTAGTATTATGGTACTTTGATTATGACTAACTTTAAAATTCATTATCTCAATATGATACTCATGCATAATTTTTTGAATTTTGGAAATTACATCAGATTTATCCTTTACCCTAAATTAACCAGCTCTCCCATACTGTGGGAATCCAACGATATTGTTTGTGAAAAATAATTTGAACTAACAAAATTAAATAGTGGCTAAGATTCCAATCACATACATTCCCGCCACAATTGCCATTTCTACTGCCGCAGCTGCCCAAATTTCTGCTGCTGTAAAACCGGTTATTTCTCGTTTATGCACAAAAATTATACCAGCTCCTAAAAAACTTACTCCAGAAATAATTTGTGCTGCACTCCGTGATGGGTCAGGTGCTATTCCTTCGTGGCTTAAAATATCATTAAAACCGTATTTAGAAACAATCATTATCATAGCAGCCGCTAAACAGACAATCAAATGAGTTCTTACCCCTGCTACTTTAAGATGATTTTGACGTTCATACCCAATTAAAATGACCCGAAGGTCATTTTTATATTATATTATTTATTTACGGCATTTTTTAATGCACTACTAGATTTGAATGCAGGAGCTTTGCTTGCAGCAATTGTCATTGTTTCACCAGTTCTTGGGTTACGTCCAGTTCTTTCTCCTCTTTCACGTACTTCAAAGTTACCAAATCCTTTAAGAGATACTTTATCTCCTTTTACCAGAGCTTCAGTAACTACGTCTACAAATGCAGTTACTACTTTATCAACATCAGTTTTTGTCATTTCTGTACTTGAAGCAATTGCTTCTACTAATTCAGTTTTGTTCATTTTAATTTCTCCATTCTATATAGTATAGGAATAATCCTACGAATATTATATTACTTATTAATATTTATTACAAGTTATTTATGTAGTAGTTCGCTTAATTTACTAACGAACGAATTAACAGCTTCTTTAGGGGTTGCCCAAGAAGTAACAAGACGGATACAATGGCGGTGATCATCAATGCGATCCATGATATTAAAGCTAAAATCTTGTTGTAATTTAGCAATCAACTCATCATCCATTATCGGAAATACTTGATTAGTTTGTGAAGGTACCATCATTTCAAAATCTTTTAGACCAGCTCGTAAAATATCAGCCATCTTATTTTCATATTTTCCAATTTCTAAATATAGATCATTACTAAAAAGTTCTTTAAATTGGACTCCTAAAAGTCGACCTTTAGCCATCATCGCCCCCTTTTGTTTCATATTATATCTAAAATCCGCTTTCAGACTATCATTAACAATTACTAGACATTCACCGAATAATGCTCCCATTTTTGTTCCTCCAATATAGAAAGCATCGCTATAATCCGCTAAATCTTTAAATGTAGGTGTATCGGGTAGCGCCAAAGCACTACCTAATCGAGCTCCATCAACAAATAAATACAATTCTTTTTCTTACATAAAGTAGCTATATCCTTTAATTCATCAAGACTATAAACAGAACCATATTCTGTTGATTGTGAAATATATACCATTTTTGGTTGCACCATATGTTCATCCGAATGCTCTTCGATAATACTTTCAATCATCGCTACTGTTAATTTACCATCTTGGTGAGGTCTAGTTAAAACTTTATGTCCCGTAGCTTCAATTGCTCCGGTTTCATGAACGTTAATATGCCCGCTATCTGCTGCAATCACTGCCTGATATGGACGCAATACTGATGAAATAAATACCGCATTAGTTTGTGTTCCACCAACTAAATAGTGTATATCAACATTATCATTTTGAAGTTGTCTTTTTAACAATCTTGTAGCCTCTAGACAATATTTATCTAATCCATAACCAGCACATTGCTCATCATTTGTTTCAATTAAGGCTTTCATTATTTTTGGATGAGCACCTTCACTATAATCATTAGTAAAACTATACATAACCTGCCCCCTTATCTTCTTGGATATAATAATCCATATCTTACATACAATACATCAAAAAACGTTTTTCATCACTGTCGTTCCAGAAATTGATGACTCTGTAAAATCACTTTCTTTACCATGAACAACAAAAGTTTTATCAGCTAATTCAATTACTTCACTTTCAGCATTTAAAGTAACTAAAATTACTTTAGCTTCACGATTTTTAATTGATTTGATTAAATCCCCAACCGGTGATAATCGCGCTCGAACTGAAAGTACAATAGCCACACTATCCTCATCTAAAAGTTCAATTCTTTGACTATCGTCACCACGATCAGCAAAGGCGTATGAAAATTTACCTAGCTTAACTAATTTAAATTGAATATCTGAGGCTAAAATCTTATTAAATTGGAAACCAAAAAAATGTAAACTTTTTCGCATCATAAATAATATCACATAGGCGATCAATCTCATGAATATTAATATGTTTCTTACTCTCAATTAATGAATTAATTGTTAGATCATAGACCATATCAACACAGTGTACAGGATTTTGATGAATCTCTACTAAATCATCAGGATGGAGTTTAATCTCATGACTTGCCTGTTTTAATCCTACTTGTACTTCCTTTTTAAATTCAGCAAAATTATCACATTTTAAAGCTTTGCAAAAACGGGAAATGGTTGCAGGCGAAGTATAACATAAGTCCGCTAACTCATTGATTGAGATATCTGGAATCTTTTCAATATTATTTAATACTTGATAACAGATCGTATAATACATATCTTGGCTGTATGAAGCATTAATATATGTCAATAAATTATACAAGATATCAACTTCAGTATTTTCTTTACGTCTCATGTTCATCCCTCTTCTCTCTCACTCATTATACACAATTTATTGAAAAAGAAAAACAGGATTAACCCTGTTTCCTTATAATTCTTCACCATTAGTTTCAATTACTTTTTTATACCAATAGTATGAATCTTTCTTATAACGATTTAAAGTACCGCTATTTTCATCTTCTTCACGATCAACGTAAACAAAACCATAACGCTTTTGATATCCATTTAACCAGCTTAATAAATCTGTATATGACCATGTACAATAAGCAAGAACACGGCATCCATCATCACAAGCCTTCTTCAATTCCTCAATATGTGCTTTTAAATAAGCAATTCGATATGGGTCATGTACTTCCCCATCTTCTAACTTATCAAAAGCTCCTAAACCATTTTCACTAATAACAATTGGTAAATCATAGCGTGATGTAATTTCACGACAACACATTCTAATTCCCATTGGATCAATTGTCCAATCCCAATCAGTTGTTGGAAGATTAGCATTTTGAGGATTTTTATAAAGTCCTGGTACACCTTGAACTTTAGCAGTACCTTTTTTACCAGTCGTATTCATTTCATGACTTGTTCCAACACCATCGATATCATTAAATTCAACTGTAGTTGTTTGATAGTAGTTAACTCCCATGAAATCAACTAATTGTGCAGCTTCTTTCATGATAGCATTGTCACCTTCTTCAAAAACAGGGGCAACACCATTAGCCTCTAAATAAGCAAGAGCAGCGCGAGGATAACGCCCATAAGCATAAACATCCATCCAATAATAATTCTTCAAATCATCATAATCTGCTTTAGCCATTGCATTTTCTGGTTTATTGTCAATTGCATAAGATGGACTATAAGCAAAACTTGCTCCAACTTTCGCTTCTGGCCATAATTCTTTTAATGCAATTACACTTTTAGCATGTGCCATATTTGCATGATGATTAACTTGATAGAACATTTTCATATCATCTACTTTTCCTGGGGGATGCATTCCTTCTAACCAGCCAAAGCTAGTAAAGATATTCTGTTCATTCATGGTGATCCAGTATTTAACACGATCACCATATCGTTTAAATAAAGTAGTTGCATAGTTTACATAATCATCAACAATTTGACGATTTTCCCAACCATGATATTGCTCCTCTAAAGCTTGAGGCATATCCCAGTGATATACCGTAACCATTGGCTCAATTCCATATTTTAAACATTCATTAATTAAATTATCATAGAATTGTAAACCAGCTTCATTAACCTCACCGTTTCCATTTGATAAATTCTTGTCCAGGCAATTGAAAAACGATAAGTTTTTAGACCCATTTCTGCCATTAAAGCAACATCTTCTTTATAACGATTATAATGGTCTACAGCTTTATCACCTGTTGTTCCTTTGAAAGTTTTTCCCAGGGATACGTACAAATTTATCCCAGTTGGAAACTCCCTTACCATCACTATCCCAAGCTCCTTCTACTTGATAGGCTGCCGACGCACTGCCCCAAAGAAAGTCACTTGGAAAGCCTTTACTGTCTTTAAAATACATCTTTTTTCCTCCTATTTCCTTTTTTATTACGCTTATGGCAATACATCTCCCGATCTGCTTTATCTAAGAGTTCACGAACTGTTAAATCTTGATATTGATCAAAAAGACTAATTCCATAAGATAATTCTACTTTAAAATTACGTTTTATTAAAGTGTTATGATAGATTGTTTTATCATTTATTAATTGATCAATTTCTGAAAGAGCAAAATCACTTTGATTTGGTAAAAATACTGCAAATTCATCACCGCCAATACGCCCAATTACACCAAATTCATCAAAAGCATCTTTAAGAATCTTAGCTCCCGTGATAATTGCTTCATCACCACCTTCATGACCATAAGTATCATTGATAATTTTTAAACCATCAAGATCCACAAAAATCAATGCACCTTTATTAATATTCATATATCCTTGTACTTTATCAATAAAACCTCGGCGATTCCATAGCCCCGTCAGCTCATCATGTTTTGATAAATTATCTAACTTCTCAACTAAATTGATCGTATTTACAACTGTTCCTAATTGACTAGAAACAAAATCTAAATCTACAAAATCACGATATTTCAAATCACAAACAAATATTCCATACTGTGTTGTTCCAGAATAAACTGAGTTAACAACATATTCATTACAATTACTAAACAATCTCTTTCTGAAATATTCGATCGGTTTTAACCAGAATTTTATCATCAGGAATAATAATCTTACCATTAATTATACTTCCTTTCAAAATAACCTCATTGGGTAAAACTGTAAATTGTGTCATATAACTAGTAATTGGTTTTTCATACAAATATAATCTTGCATTACCAATATTCAGCTGCTTTAAACATTCAAAAATAGTATTGTAGTTATCATACTCGTTTCGAACACTGAGCATTCCTCTTGATAAAATATTAACCAGCCGTTTCTCTTCACAAGAAATCCTTGTTCTTTCACTTAAAATAGTATTATAATGCATGCCAATAATTTGTAGGATTTTTTGATTGAAATGAATAATTGATAGATTATTACGATAATCACTAAGACGCTGACTAACCACATCAATAACTTTTAAAATTCTTTTTAAATCAATAAACTCAACACTATCTAAATCTATTAATTCTTGAATTAAATTTGAAAATTTTTGTAATATTGTTTTTTTCTTCGAATAAGTCATCATTATGAAGTTCAACTAGAAAAGTAACTAAATCAATTACGCGTTTGCGGGCTTCAATAATAAAAATACTGTGGTTATTATTAAAAATATACTCCATTAAAATATTAACGATTTTATCTTTGTCGCTCTTTGTATAATTAACTATTTGACGATATAATCGTTCTTCTAAATAACCCACTTTAGCAGCCGAATCTCGTTTAATAAAATCTACATCGACAAGTGTTGTGAATTCAGCTGGAATTTCTCCTCGCAATGATAAAACCCCATCCATGACAGCATAAAATCCTAACTGTGCTGCTTCGGCACGGATAGTTGCTAGAGGCGGGTTTACTTTTGATGCTTCTTGAACATCATCAAAACCAACTACTTGAACATCTTCACCAATTCGAATCCCTCGTTCTTTTAAAACTTGATACGCATCAAAGGCAAGATTATCACTTGCACAAACAATAGCATCCAAATCAGGATTCAAATCCAATAATTTCTTGGCATATTCAGGATAACCACGTTCAAATGTTGCTGTATGAATAATTCTTTTTTCGTCAATGACGATTCCGTGACTTTTTAATGTTTTTTTATATGCAGCTAATCGCTCATCCGACCCTTTATTTTCATAAGGACCAGCAATCATCCCAATTTTACGACATTGCTGTTCTTGAATTAAACTAGTTACTGCATCCTCTATCCCTTTAGCATTATCAAATGTTACTAGTGAATTATTTCCAAATTTATGGTTTAAAGTAACAATTGGCACACCTTCAAATTCTTTTACGAATAATTCTTTTAAACGATTATTCCCATGAACGATACTTGAGACACTTATAATTAATAAATCTAAATCTTTTGTCTTGGAAAATTTATAAGTTGTATTTTTTTGAAACTCATACCTTGAATTCCCGTAGATGTTTGAGCTTCCTACAAATCCACCAAAAAATACAACTAAATTAACATCCAATTTTCCGGCTGCATAACTCGCTCCCCGCCAAATTTCAGTAGTAAAGATATTATCGCTATCATCTACCAGCAAGCCAATTTTTAATTTATTGTCCACAAATACCACCAGCCTAATTTACATACTTAGTAATGAAATTCGCTAATGTCTTTCTAAATTCATCGGTTTCTTCTAATTCATATAAATAACGTTCATCTTTTAAAACAAATAATACTTTGCTACCACGGTTCGCATTATATAATGGATAGACCATACTTAATGGTACAAAATCATCTTCTTTCATGTGGATATATAATGTTGGAATATCATTATGTTTGACCATTTCAGCATAATCTTCTTTAATATTAACTTTAATTTCCTGTTTAATCTTACGCTTAATTAAACGCATTGTTGGAAATTTTGGTACTTTATAATCCTTAATCATTCGATAGCCTAAAATATCATACACACTTGTATAGGCTCCATCACTAATAATAGCTTTAACATTTTTTAATAAATGTTTACTAGCTGCTTTTAAAATAGTATTAGCACCAGCTTCTTTACCATATAAAATTATTTCATGCTCTTTTCCGTATGTTTTAACAAATATTCGTTCCAGCAAACAAGATCTTTTACATCTTTAATACCTAGTCCACGGATATATCCATCACTTTGACCATGGGCACAAGCATCAACTAATAAGATATTCCAATCAGGGTATCGTTCTTTAAAAAACGGTACATATAAAGTCATATCTTTAGCCTCCAGAGCAAATGGATGCAAGATTACTAAAGTTTTTTTCGCATCAACTGCTTCAATAAGGACACCTCTTAATCTAATACCTTGGTGATTTTTTATATAAATGCTTTGCGCATCATATTTTGTTTCTAAAATACTTGGTTTATCATCTTCTTTATGATGGCGGTATAACATTGCTTTAACGGTTTTATTAGCAAAGGCATTTAAAGCTCCAGCCCCGGATGCTAACCCAGCTAAAACTGCTAATGAGGTAACTACTTTTTTTCCTTTTTTATCCATTTTACCATACTCCTTATAATTTTCCATTAATAATCGATTGATGTTACTAACTTGTTCAAAAGAGCTTAGACGGTACTCGTCATGTTCCATTCTTCCTGCATAGAAACGAATGGCTTTTTCTAACTCTTCACGAATTGGTTCACGATACTCTGGTGGGAAAGTAGAAATCGGGAAGCAAACAAAAACAAATGTATTATAATCTTTTGAAAATAAATTAATCAATAAATCATATCCTTCGTTTTGTACGATTGAATTTCCGATAGCTAATTGTAAATCATGATTTGCAAAAGTCAGCATATCATTCATCACAAAACGAATAACATCCATAGCAGCATTACGATAACCATCAGCATCACTTTCAAAAATTGACTTTTAAATATGGAATGACGATGTTACTGTCACCCTCCTTTTGAAAACGAGCATCAACATAATTAAAGATTGCTTAGTAACCCGATAATGGGATAAAACCAAATTACCAAAATCTGTCATGATTGCAAAAGCAAAACGCTGTGAATTACATAAACGCCAAATTGCTTCTAATAATGGTTCCTTAACTTGATCATAGAAAATATCCAAGTCATCAAAAACCATCCTAATAATGATTCTAAAATAATATAAATGATATTGATATTGGGTATCTAAATATTTAGCCGTCGTACCATCCCATTCATACTCATAAATAATTTTATCTAATAAAAGATTCAATGAATCCATAAATCGTTTATAATTACCATTTCGTATCAACCTTTTTAAATAAGGCATAAAGAATCATAAAACTCATCAATTGTCTCTTGATTAGTTCCACGATGATATTCTAAATAATCTAAAATATTACGATAATCTAATGGTTCTAACATATTCTCTGTATTTTTACTATTTATATAATGTTGAAAAACATGACAATGTAAAATTGTTCGATATTTATTGAAATAAATTATTTGCTTTAAAGCATCCTTAGTAATATATTCCTCTTCCTGTTCATGAAGATCAACTGAAAATACTGTCTTCACTTCTGGTCCCGCATAATCTAAAGTTACAAAGACATTGATTTCTCTAAATTGCGTATCACGAATATAATAATGGAACTTATGTTCAAATTTTTTTGTTTGAACACAACTATGACAGCGGTACTTACCTTGATAATTACTCTTATGCTCTTCTAAATATTTGTGTATACACTCACGTGCCATGACTTCACCTCCTAGTTCCTATGTAACATTTTACCACTTATGTACCAATAATTAAACCAATACGAAAAAATAAGTACCCAATTATTACAATTAAGTACTTATTAAATATTAGCTATGTTTTTTCATAATAACCGATACATCTTGTAAACCAAGTATTGTTAATAAAAGATAATTTTGATAATCAATATCCTCACCTGTCTTAACTGCAGTAACTAGTCTCCCACTCCATCAGTTGATTGACCATAAAAAGTATGATTCACTTCAATAATCTTTATCCAGATTAAAACTTCTTGATCTTCTTTTGATCTTACAAAAAAATTTCAATACTACCATTATATACTTAAACAACAGCATATAATATCTTATTTATGCTTGTAAATCATTAGCTATAATACCCTAAAATATTGTCGCTCCTTTATTAATTATTCGTGATAAAAGATGGAACCCAACGCTCTTAGATTCCATCCTTATTTACCTTTTTTAAATTCAGGTATATTAATTACATTTAATTTGTGACGCCATGCAAACTTCTCCAAAGCTTCAAAATCATCCTGATTGAAATCATCAGGACTATGCGCATCAATTCCAAGAATCACTTTACACCCTACCTCTCCAACAATATCAAAAAAAGTGACTATTGGGATATGGATATTGGATTTCGTCCCCGACTTTACGATAGCCACGGCGAATCCCACCAGCATTAACTTCTAAAGGAACGTCTTTTTCTAATGCTTTTTGACATATTTCCCGGGTAATATTTTCACATAACTCGTCGAAATATACTTTTCCAACCATAAATAAGTCAGGATGAGCTACATAAGAAAATAAATTAGTATCTAATGCTTTCAACAAATCGTTTTTATAACTAATTATTTCTTCATCACTAATATCCATCTTACCATAATAACGAGTATGAACAGTGTACTTATTAAAGTGATTTCCTAAAATCAAATAATCTGCTTCTCCTGAATTTAATAATCCTTGATAATAATCTAAATATTCTTCAAAATACTCAGCTTCAAAACCTTGATATATTGCAATTTGATCACAATATTTTTCCTTTAACCGCTTTACTTCTTCAAGATGTAACTGCTTATCTTTATATGGCATTCGCATTGCAGGACCATTAGTAATGATTGCTTTACAAGCAACCGCAAACGAACGAAAATGATTAAGAGTATAACGCATTCCTTTAAAGATATGTTTACGATAACGTGGTAAAGGAACATGCTCACTAAAGCCTAAAACTTCAATACCTTCTTCAATTGCTGATTTAACCATTGCTTCTTCATTGCCAACCGCATGACCGCAGCGGAATGTATGTGTATGAAAATTAGTTTTCATCATAAAACACCTCATGTAAGTATAGTCCCTGGGGCTTAGCCTTAAACAAACACTTCTGTTCACCTTTGCTATCTAATAACTCTTGTAATCGTTCTTTAGTAACCCGTTTTGCCCCAACTTGAATTAGTCCACCAACGATATGCCGAACCATATAACGTCTAAATCCATTTCCAACTAAAATAAATTTAATAATCCCCTTTTCATTAGTAATCGACAACTCATATAGTTCTCTAATTGTATTACCATACTGATCATAGCTACAAAATGATGCAAAATCATGCTCACCAATAAATAATTTTAGCTGCTTCTCTCATCAATTCTAAATCTAATGGTCGTCCATATTGAAAAATATAATTCGTTTCAAATGGACTATATTCTTTTGTACTTAATAAATAATGATATTCTTTTTTTATTGCACTATAACGACTATGAAAATTCTCATCAACAAAGTATGAATCTAAGATATATATATCATTTGGTAAAAAATGATTAATTGCCCGTTTCCACTGCGCTTCAGGCATTTCTCTTGTAGTATCAAATGAAAAACTTGTTTAGTTCCATGAACCTTTGCATCGGTTCTTCCTGAACCATGAATAATAATCTCTTCTTTGCATATATTTTTTAATGCCTTTTGGATCTCGCCCTGTACTGTTCGTAATTTATTTTGCACTTGAAAGCCATGAAATTTACTTCCGTCATAGCTTACACTACATTTAACCCTAACCATTACAAAACAAAGCTCATTATAATCACAGTACCGGAAACAACTATTGTAAGTGCAAAGGCCATTGTATCACTGGTCTGCCAGTTTAATGATTTATAACGAGTACGCGATGCTTCAGGATTATAATTACGACTTTCCATTGCATTGGCAAGATCCTCAGCTCGTTGAAAAGCAGAGATAAATAAGGGAATAATTAGAGAAACAATCGCTTTAATTTTTTCCGAAATACTACCTTCATTAAAGTCAACACCGCGGCTTGCTTGAGCTTTCATGATACGCTTAGCTTCATCTAATAAATCTGGAATAAAACGTAAAGCAATTGATATCATCATCGCCAATTCATGAGCAGGAAAACCAAAACGCTTAAACGGATTCAATAGATTTTCAATTGCTAGTGTTAAATCGAGCGGTTTAGTTGAAGATGTTAAGATAGTTGTCAAAGTAATAATTAAAATTAAGCGAATAAAAATATACGCTGATTGAATCAATGCCCCCGAATAAATCTTAAGTGATCCAATTGTGAATAATACACTTCCTGTATTGATTAAAAAAATATTAAAAATCATTAAGAAGAGCATCATAAAAACCATCGGTTTAATTGCTTTTAAAATATGTTTAATAGAAATATTTGATAATCCTGCAACTAACAAAACAAATACTCCCATGATACCATATCCAATAAACCCTGCATCAAAGAAAATAGCAATTAAAAGATTAGTAGAGACTCCTATTTTTAATCGGGGATCTAATTGATGGATTAAAGAATTAACAGGAATATATTTACCAAATGTCATATTATCCATTTAATTCACCGCCAATCGCTGCAATGAGCTGTTCAATATTATTAATTGAAGAATCAAGATTAAATCCTTGATTATTTAGTTTTATGATAAAATTAGTAATGATTGGTAAATCGATCCCCAAGCTATTTAAATACTCACTATCCTTAAAAACATTAGTGACTGTATCATGTTTTTCAACTTCCCTGATTCATTACTACTACTTCATCACAATATTGTAAAACATGATTCATATCATGAGTTACTAAAATAATAGTTTTACCACTTTCATTTATTCGTTTAAATAAACTCATCATTTCATTAGTCCCTTGCGGATCTAATCCAGCAGTTGGTTCGTCCAAAATTAAAATATCCGGATTCATTGCCAAAATTCCAGCAATTGCTACTCGGCGTTTTTGACCACCTGACAAATCAAAAGGCGATTTATTTAAATAGCTTTCGTCTAATCCTACCGTTTTGAGAACGTTATGAGCAATTTTTTTAGCCTCTTCTTCACTGACTCCAAAATTCATAGGTCCAAAAATAATATCCTTTTCGATTGTTTCTTCAAATAATTGATATTCAGGAAACTGAAAAACTAGTCCTGCTTTTTTACGAAGTGGTTTTAATTTACTTGGTTTGTCGGTTGCTGTAATTAGATATTCATCAATATTGATACTCCCGCTTGTAGGTAGTAACAAAGCATTGATATGTTGAATCAAAGTACTTCTTTCCGCTACCGGTCTGCCATAATCGCTGTAAGTTTGATCAGTAATTTTTAAATTTTACTCCTTTTAAAGCATGGTAAGCAAAAGGGG